>Ga0209770_10000859_pt1 | contig 16013 bp, 24 predicted proteins | sample LauGreSu1BDMLBDD_2_FD_187572 | JGI IMG/M metagenome (GOLD analysis project Ga0209770, IMG submission 187572) | Freshwater lake microbial communities from Lake Michigan, USA - Su13.BD.MLB.DD (SPAdes) (version 2) | ecosystem: Environmental > Aquatic > Freshwater > Lake | place: Lake Michigan, USA...
GCATCCGAAACAACCGGCTGTTCGTCAACAGCGGCGACAGGAGTTTCCGCATTGACGAGCGGCGGCTCCACCTGCGGCAACATCGGAGGAACGATCATCTCGGGCTGGGGCGGAGGAACCGGCGGCAACCACGGCAGCGGAGGAGCGATGATCGGAGGGTTCACCTGATCGGCGATCTGCTGCGTCACATTCGCCTCAATCGCGCTCTGATCCACGCCATTCGCAAAGCACCAGCCGAGAACCTGATCCTGCGTAAGCTGGTCGTACGGCGTGAAGTTCTCGCTTGGCGGAGCGAATGAGGTCGATCCGTAGCAAGTGCCGCTGTAGTTATCCTGCGAGCCGTTGCAACGCCAGTCGGCGGTGATGACGACATCGGTGAGAGTGCCTTCGGTCGGTTTGACCAACAGGCGTTCGATGATCCAGACAATGGAGATGGTGTTCATGGTGGTAGTAGATTAGTTGGCAGCAACCCAAGAACCGCCGCTGTAGAAGTACAGCTTGTTGTTGGTGGTATCGACGACAATAGGAACGCGGCCAGTCTTGGCAGTAGGAGTTCCGGTAGGAGTTCCAGCGCAACCGGTGACGTAGAGGAAACCATCGGTGGCGGTAGTGGCAACGGCGGCAATTCCAACAACAAAATTTCCAGCAGAATCCAATGTTGCGCGATCATTGATTCCATTGCTACCGAGTCCGAGATACTTGGATGTATCAGCGGTAACGCGCCCATTGCCAGATGCATCAACTCCTACGGTTAGATCGGCAACAGTATTGCCAATAAGAACCCCTGTAATAGCAGCAGTGCTTGCCTTAAAAGCGCCAGAATATCCAGATGCAACAAGAGCATGAAACTTGTAACTCGGCGTAACGCCTATGCCCACGTTGCCCGAGGTGTCCACTGTAACGCTGCGAGCGTTGTTAGATCCAAGAATCAGCGATCCAACGCTGAGAATTCCGAAATCAGTTCGTGCGCCACCAGCAATCAGGGCAGCACCTGATCCAACATAACCAGTATCAGCCGTCCCATCCGCAAAACGTGCAATTACCGATGATCCAGTGGACTTAAGGTTGGCGGCACTCGCGGTTGCTCCAGAATTGACATCCAGCTTGTACGAAGGACTCGCAACCCCCACGCCCAGCCCCGTAGAGTTCAAAGTCATGGCGGTGGAGCCAGCAATCTGCCAAGTGTAAAAAGCAGATCCGGTCGTAAAGGTGGAATTGAACCTCGTCTCAGTTCCTTCTTGGGTAATCTGGAGACGATTGTTGTTCCCGGTGGACGATTCGTAAATACGAACTCCGACTCCGCTCGCACCGATAATATCCAGCGGAAACCCCGGACTCGCCGTACCAATACCCACCCGATTGTTCGCCGAATCAACCTTCAGCGTCGAGGTGTCCACCGTCAGATCGCCGGTGATGGTGGCGGAGCCAGGAACGACGATGTTATTGCCGCTCGGGCCGGTAGCCGTGTACAGCTCGGTAAAGTTCTGATTGCAGTAATCGAACGAAGTGCGAAGCGGAGTTCCCGTTCCGTCGTTCGGTGCTGCGCCGATGTTAATGGTCTGTTTTGCCATGTGAAGTATTGAAGGGTTTTACCGTAGATTAAAATTGAGTCTCATCCGCAGTTATCGTCGTTACGTCAGCCGTAATGGACGTCAAATCCGCCGTAAGCGGAAATCCGACCGCGCCGCCAGTGGAATCCGAAATACGATTCAAAAGCGCCAACTCAAGCATGTCCACCTCCCACGGAGAACGACATCCAGTTGCCGAAACCTCGGCGATAAGCTGAGCAGCTTCCGTACAGGTGATGGATGATGAGTCGGCCATATTATTGGTGCGCTATGATGAACCAAGCCGTTCCGTTGCTGATAATCTCAACTCTGTGCCACTGTAGCGTCAAAACATGAGTCGCTGCTCCGTCAATTGTCTCGGAACCAAACGGATCGACAGTGACATTGTTCGCACCAGCATTCACGCGCTTCACGAAGAATATCCGCCCATTGGCCGTTGCCGCCGGGGGAAGCGAAACCGTAATCGCTGCCGCTGTTGAATCGGCGATAATCGCGAAATCACTCGAAACGACTGACGTGGATGCCGTAACCGAGCGAGCCGTTCCGAACGAAGCAGCATTTGCTGCCGCAGTTCCAGCACCATCAGCAATACGATTGAGAAGCGCGAGCTTTGCCATCTCACGCTCCCACGGTGCGCGACATCCAAGAGGGCTAACCTCGCTTAGCAGCGTTGCCGTTTCAGCGCATGTAATGTCAGCCATATCGTTTTAGCGTTTCGGTTATCGTGCCATCGGACCAGCGCCGCGCTGCATCACCTCGGCGATGAAACCGCCACCACCAGGAGTAGACCCCCCCTCCATCTCCTCGCCCTCCTCGTACTCCTCCTCGCCTCCCTCGGCCATCTTCTTGCCCTTAGACTTCTTCTCGTAACCGGGGATAGCCATGCCATCAATCTCGATGACCTCCGCCTTTCCGTTCTTACCAAGAACGATAGTCGCCATTGTCTGGAAAGCCTCGCCTTCCTTCAAGTTCTCGGGGATTTCGACGCCTTTGGGAATGGTAAATACCGGCATGAAGCGAGCATCAGACTCATGGCATGTATGTCAATCAAAAACCCCCCACCAGCCTTTCGGGCCGATGAGGGGCTGCTCCAACAACGGAGCTGTAACAGACAAACAACCTATGAGATAATCCGGTGGCCACAATCGCCGAAAAGAAAAAACCCGCAAGCATTTTCACGCCTGCGGGTCTTTTGAATGCTTAGCGTCAGATGATCCGCGAAGCGTGAGCGTTTGCAGCGTTAGCTGCAAATGATCTGGGTCAACGCTCCGGTGCAACGACGGAAGATGATCGTCATGCCCTGATTCGTGAAAATCGGCTCAGGCGCGTGAATGAACTCAGCGTAGTGCTGACCCTTCTTCTCCAGAGGATCAGCGCAATCCACATCGAGCTTGTACGCGCCAGTCACCCACTGCCACTCGCCCATGTAGTTGGTCGGCATCCAGCTCAAATCACCAACGCGGTTCACAGGACGCACAATGTGCGACTTGAACACATACGGGGTGACGATGAACGCAGCCTCGTACGGAGCGGTCGTCCAGCTCGAGTTGACGCTGAACACCGTACCCTTAGTGCCGGAAGCGCTGGTAAACGGCTGAACCAACGTGTACTTGCCGCCAGCGTAGGTGTAGCGGGGCGGGAACAGATTAGGAACGTGACGGAAGTTCTTAATCACCCGATTCGCGCCAATGCGCTTGAGCAACTCAGCGCCGCTGCCGCTGCCCATATCAGCCTGACGCAGATCCTCACGGAATGCGGGGTTGTTCTGAGCGATGCGCTGAGAAGCCTCCAGGCCGATGTAGAGCGGGAACACCGGGCCGTCGCTGCTGTAGCTGATGAAGCCAGAGCTATCAGGATTCGTAGCACCGTTACGGATCAGGGTGGCAGCAGCCACATCGAGCATCTCTTGCGTCAGCTCGGAGGTGGACTGATTCAACGCCTGACCAGCGGATCCGGTCTGAATCCAGGGCAACTCATTCACGCCAGACGGAATCGTCTCAACCTGAGTGAAGGACGAGTCGGCCACAGCTTTGATGGCATACTTGGCGAACATGTTCTGGTAACGGGTTTCCCAAGAACGCTGCGCGCGAATGGAGAGCTTCTCAAGGTACACGCGGAGGAACGCCTCGACGCGATGGTCGAAGGTCAGATCATCCTTACACAAGAGCGGACCTTTGAGGGCGAAACGCTCAGGACTCCAGGTGACGGCATTGTAGCCGACCGGAACGTCATTGTAGGTGACATCGCAAGCGCCACCGTTATCACCAGGATTGCCGCTGGCGAGCGTGATGGCCGACCACTCTTCAGCCGCAGTCGGCTCGATGGAGGTGGTGGTGAACGAGGTCTGGGTCAGACCAGTACCCTGGGGATACTCGCCGCGCTCAATCATGTTGAGCCACATCGAGCGGTACGAGGCGCGTTTATAAACGTCCTGAGCGAGCGACTCGGTAGCCACCGCAAAGGCGTTGAAGACATTAGGACAAGCCATGAGATTATGAAATTAAACCGACGTTATCTGCGTTATGGTTGGCCATCTATCCACCACACGGTGGCTGATTATCCAACCTGCTACCTGCGGAGTGTCATTGCCGCTTAGACGGTTTTGCGATGGCTGACCAAGCCTCCGCATTGCTTAAGGTCGTTACGCGCACTGACGCACAAGGGCGACTAAAGTGTCAATCACAATTAGTAATTGGCCTCAAACTCATCGGTCAGCTCCGACTGCTCTGCCATGTAGCTCTTGTATCCACAGAGTAGGCCAAGTTTATGGGGTTGGATGATATGCTCCTTCGCGATGACTCCACGGAATGTGTACGGACCTGGGAAGGTTCCTGTCATCAGAGCGTAGAAGTCCACTCCGTCGGTTTTCGATCCTTTGCGCGCATCGACCAATAGCTTTCCATTGTCATACTTGGTCGTTTTCACATCGATACTAAATCCCGGCGGTGGCGGGACAAGCGCGTCGTAGAGCGGATGCGGAGGATTACGATCCGTATCCAGATCAGGATAAACATTGAACAGCTTGCAGAAAGCTAACTCGCCGCAGATTCCCTCAAGATCGACCGTATGCGGATCTTCCGCGCTGATCTTCAGGTTCACCACATTGAAATATCGATTCTTACCATTTCGATTCTTGGCTACGAAATGGGCGAGCTTACGCTCCGCTGTTGATAGAGAAATACTTTGACCAATTTTGATTTTGTTTAACATGGTCAAAAAGGCGGAAAATTTTTGAGGGGGGTATCGTAAACGAAGCCCACCCGCAAAAGGGGGGCCACCCTGCCAGTCAAAAACTGTGCCATTCCCTAGGAAAAACAATCCTTTTCTGTCATAAGCAAAACTTATTCAATCCATAAGTTTCCCTGCGCTGCACAATTACAGTTATGTTTACTTTGTTTCGGATTCGTTCGTGACTTGGATTTCAGCCACCCTGTCAGGCATCGAACCGAGCAAGTTGATCGAGACGCTAGCTGCTTCACCTTGCTCCGACCAGCCAAACACAAGCGCCGACCGCTTTGCAACGCTACCAAGGATCGTCTCTCTCAAGCTTTCGTCCTTGATGCCATCCAATGCGTAACCTTCGATCCTTTCAAGCGTACTTGCGGCATCTGCTGCTAGTTTGGAACGGACTAGAACAGAGAGAGCTTCAAGACTCTTTTCTGTCCTTACAGAAATCTCCGAAGAGATAATTGCTTCAGTCTCCTTCCTCAATTTCGTCACTCCTTCTCTGCTCGCCTTGCTCTTCAGAGTATCGACGTTTAGCTTCAATTGCTCTCCAATCGCTTTCCATCCTATTCCCGACACATAGAGAGCTTTCGCCCGTTCCCATTCCTTGGCCGTCATTCCTAGAGGTTGGCGGTTCGAAGCTCCGATTGCAACCGCTTGCAACTCCGGTTTTCCCCGCTCAAAAATCGATTTTTGCGCTCGCCAGGTAAACGCTCTCAAAAATTTTTTATGCATTTTCCCCAACAAATCCCCATGTTTTCCCCTATCGAAAAAAAGTTTAAAAAACTTTGTTGACGCCCCGCCCCGCCCCGGTCTATCGTCATCCCATGAACAAAAAAGACGGTTTCAACGGAACGCTAGCTATCGGTGACAAGCTATTCCCCGAATGCGTTGACCTTGGCCTTGGCGAAGTAGTCACCGCTGACAATATTGAAGAGCTTACAAGGATCTTCACCAACGAATCACTCCTCGCCGCAGTTGCCGACAGCGCAGCAACCGGCCTTCCCGTTGACGTCGCCATCTCATTCACCAACGTTGACGCCGCAATCGCCTTCCTGCGCTCCCGTTTCGTCGACGTTGACTACGATACCTTTCCTAATCGCGTCACAATTTTCGGCGACGACCAACGAATCGAAGGCGACGAAAACGAAGGCCTTTGGGTTCTCAACCTAGTTTTCGCCCCCGCTCCCGCTCGTTTCGGCGACGTCAACGCCATCTAATCCATGAACCGCTCAACCCTAAAACGCTTGGCAATCCTTGCCTTGCTTGCCCTTGCAATCCTTGCCTTAGGTTACCTCGAATCATCTCTCGGAATCACTCCAAACCATTAATCCAATGAAATCCTTGCTCTCAATCGACACCAACGCCAAAACCGTCAAAGGCCAGCGCAAAGGCTACCTGACCGGAATTCTCTATCTTGCACCCGACCGTCTTTCCGGTCTTTTCAACGCATGCCCGAATGCATCCAACGGATGCCGACAGACTTGTCTCTATTCTGCGGGTCGTGGCGCATTCAATAGCGTCCAAAAGGCGCGCATTGCAAAGACCGTTCACTACGTCAAAGACCGCGAATCCTTCCTTGCCACGCTCAAAGAAAATGTCACGTCGGTCATTCGAAAGGCCAAGGCCAAGAAAATGGTTCCGGTCATCCGTTTAAACGGAACATCCGATATCGGATGGGAGCGTTACTCGGTCATTCAAGCGTTCAAGACGACCCGTTTTTACGACTATACCAAAAATTACGACCGCATGCTGGCCTTCCTAGATGGAAAACTCCCGTCCAATTATTCCCTGACCTTTTCCCGCTCCGAAACGAACGAAGCCCAATGTCTCGAGGTCTTGAAACGCGGGGGCAATGTTGCGGTCGTTTTCCGAAAGGCCTTGCCGACGCATTGGAACGGTTTTCCGGTCATCAATGGAGACGAAAACGACCTACGTTTTCTTGATCCTAAAGGTGTCGTCGTCGGCCTGACCGCCAAAGGCAAAGCAAAGACCGACACCACGGGCTTTGTCGTGGGTTGAAAGTCCGCGAAAGGCTATCGGAAACGGTAGCCTTTGACGTGCCTTCAATCCATCAATCAAAACTCAATCCATCAAATCCAATGACCAACCGATACCCCGGACAATGCGTCCAATGCCACGAATACGTTCCCTCAGGCTTGGGAACCGTCACCAAACGCAACCGCGCATGGCGCATCGATTGCAACGCATGCACCGGCCGCATGCCCGAAAACTCCGGTCTTGTATGCGTCAAACTCTCGTCCGGTTGGACTGGCACGCGTAATGCGCGCGGCCGGTGTGAAGATGCGCCATGTTGCGGGTGCTGCACTTTCTAAGACTCAAAACCCAACGAATAAAAAACCATGTCCAATATCCCGCTTGTCCCTTTCCTACGTTTGCGCGAATGCGAGGAACCTTTTGTCATGCACGGCCGTCGTTGGCTGTTTGTCACCTGTCTGCGCGCAGACGGTTTTCCCGACATTGGAGTCTATTCTTTCGACACCGATCTTTGCCACGATTACCTAGCGTGGCGTGAAGCTTTCAACCTCAAATAAAACCCAACGCATCCAATGAAATCAATCCAACGCATAGAAACGGCCGTGGACAACCTCCTAAACGGCAACCTCACGCACGCACGCAAGTCGGCACGCGGCCTTACATATTCTGACATATTCGACTGGCTGACTGGTCCAGTCGGATGGACAGAAAAACGCTCCCGCGCATGCGCCGATTATCTGATCGGCCGCATAGACTACCGCACCTATTGCAACGCTGACCGTTGACCCATCCTCCGCGCGCTATCGCTCACCCGGTAGCGCGAAAGGGTAGGCCAATCTATCCGTCAACAAATCCAATCAAAAGCATGAAAACCATTCACCAAGTCATTCAAGAAATCCAATGTTTCGACCCTGCAATCCGCGCATTTGACGCGCACGACCTACCGCAATCCGTCCGCGCCTACCTGCACCATAACTACCGCATGGACGCGCGCCTGACGGACGAGGAGCAGCAACTGGTCGAAACCTCTTTCGAGCATTTCGCGGACAATCTGCGCGAAACTTTTCAGGATGACCCTCGCCCCGACGCTACCCGGTTCTATCTGTTCGATGATGGTTCCTTGTACGTCAAAACGAACGCCGGACCGGAACTATGGGCCGACGCGCAAGTTTTCGTCGTGGAGCGAATTCTCCCGAGCATGCGCCTGACGCGCCTTGAAGCGGACCTGATGCGCGAAATCGGCATGGACGATCAGGTCAGCGAGGTCCGCGACGACTTCTATTCCTCCTTCGCACATGTTCTCCATCGCGATTGCGGCATCCCGCACTGCGACGCGCGCGAACATTGGAACGCCTTTTCCCGCCAGCTAAGCGATTCCGCATGCGAGTCAATCGTCCTGGGCGGCGGCGAATCAGGCCGCGCGGAAGGCATTCGTTTCGCGTCGGAATACGCCGTCACCAACGCCTGAACCAATGAAAACCCATACCCCCGGCCCTTGGCGGACAACTGGCCTTAACGTCCGCGCTGGCGACGCTCTTATTTGCTATGCAATGAACCATCATGCAAACGCAGAAACTTCAGAGCCTGAAAAACTGGCAAACGCTCGCCTGATTTCCATCGCGCCTCAAATGCTTCTCGCTCTCGAACGTCTCGCGCACCCTATGGCCGACGACGACGACTTGGACTACGCGCGCGAAATCATCGCCAAGGCGAAAGGCCAGCTATGAAAAAACACATTCACAAGCCAAAAACATTCATCAGTCGCTGTTTCGCTGGTCCGGTCGAATGCGACAAGCCGAATCCCCGCGCGCATGGCTGGGCGACTGTCAAGCAAGTCTGCCCTTGCGGCGCATGGCGCATGGTCAACGTGAACCAAGGGCAAAAGGAAACCGGACATTGGCAAACCGAGCAGTAAATCCAACGAATAAACCTCAAAACCGCATCAAATCATGCATCCATTGCTTCTCTCGGCTCTCATTCAGGTCGAATCAAACGGAAACGATCATGCGCGCGGTCGTCATGGCGAGCTTGGCGCGTTGCAAATCAAATCGATCATGGTCCGCGACGTGAATCGGATCATGGGAACAGACTATTCTCACGCGCAGGTAACCAACCGCGCCATCTCGATCTTCATCGCGGAAAGCTACTTCGCGCATTATGGGCGCAATCTCAGCGACGAAAGTCTCGCTCGGCTCTGGCAAGGTGGGCCAAAAGCCCTTAGAAGATCATCGTCGCGCGCGTATGGAAAACGGGTCATGCGAAAGCTCCGCTCGATGGATGAATTCACTGAAAAGCCCACTTTCACCGCACGGTAAAACAGCAGAAAACAATGAAACTAACCATTCAATCCAAACAGAACGCCCAAACCATCGTTGACCTTTTCAACGCAATCATCACCGGCGAATGCGAAACACCAGGCGTTACACCCCTCTCGATTTATGATGAGGACAAGCATATCTGCTCCATCACGGACGCGGACGGCAATCAAATCCTCGAACTGATCATCGAACGCGAGCAGGGCGACGTGCTTTGCTCCGGTACACCTGATCTGGAGACGCTATGATAACTGGAACAAACGGACCGTACAACGCATACGAAATCTTAGAGTTTGTTGAAAAAAAACATAAGGACGAATCTTTGAAGGCGCGAAATATCCCGCTCGATGAGTTGGCCAAACAACTTGAGCTGATGGCCGCTGATTTTAAGAATCCTCTCATCGCATCCGCATCAACCCGTCTCGCGCATGTGTCCGCTGCATTATCCTGCCTTGAAGACGCGCTTTTCTGCGTCCGCATGTATCGGTCAGCCGATAATACAGGCGAGGGCGAGAAGCGACGGCAGGAGCTGATCGACGACTCGGAACTGATCATCAACCTGATCCGCAACGGAGGACGCTATCAATGAGTAACGACCCAGCCGACTACCTGAGCGGCACGGAACTCCGCGTGTGCCAGCTAATCGCCGAGAGGCAAATGCAAGGCATTCGCAAATACGGCACGACCGTCAGCAACAATCCGCTTCCCCTCCGCGCGTGGCTGCGTCATGCGCTGGAGGAGACACTGGACAACGCCATCTATCTTCAACGCGCGATTGAGGAGCTGGACGATGCGGAGCCGCAGCCGATCCGAGAAACGGCCATTCAACGACTGAGCAAGTCCGGTCTGGTCGAGTTTAAACCCACCAGCTATCAGGTCGAACCATGAGCCGCAATCTCTTCGCACCGCCCAAATTCAAGGTTCAAATCAGCGGCGCGATTGGCTGGTCCGATCTAAAGGAACGGGTCGTCCGTTTCGAAACGCTCGAATACACCACGCGCAAGGAAGCGGAGACGACGGCCAAGGAACTCAATCCCGGCGAGTACACTCAAGGTCGGATTCGCGTCGTCCCGGTCGAAGTGCCAGAGGATTATGATGTTTATCCGGTGGCGGAGCGTTCAAAGCCATGAATCCATGCGTCATCATTCTCCCATCATCCCTTACGTCAGCCTTTGCTCAGGATACGAGGGCATCGGACTTGGACTCGAACGCTGTATCCCGAATCTTCGAGCAGTCGCTTACTGCGAGAGGGAAGCATTTGCCATCGCGAACCTGGTTGCGAAAATGGAAAACGGACTCCTGGGTGCAGCCCCTATTTTCGCGGACGTTCGAACTTTCCCCTGGAGCAGTTTCACTCGACTCATGGCTGGAGGGATTCTCTCATTCGGATGGCCATGTCAGCCAGTCAGTGTCGCTGGACAGCGAAAAGCGGTCGATGACGAGCGATGGTTGTTCGACATCATTGCCGACGGAATCGCCATCATGCAGCCGGGAATGCTCTTCGCCGAAAACGTCGAAGGATTGCTCACCGCGCGAATGCCAGACGGTTCTAGCGTTTTCGGACACTGCGTCGAGAGATTGGAAAGGCTTCATTACCGCGTTGCGGCAGGCATATTTAGCGCGGAAGAATGCGGCGCACCCCATCGCAGGAAGCGAATCTTCATCCTGGCCCACCGCATCGGCGCGGGATGGGAAGGATTCACCGGGAGCGTGGATGTATGCGGTGACGGATCGGAATCGAGAGGATCAGTTGGCCAGAAAGGTTTACGCGGTCGAGTTTGGCCGAGCCGTCCTAAGGGCGAAAACCGATGCGAATGGGAACCACCCCGTGTCATCGACATATCGCCTGAATCCGAGATGGGTGGAGACATTGATGGGGATACCCGTTGGATGGGTTATGCCCGGTGGGAATCCCTATCGGATTACGAGCGGCTATGCCACGCGCATGACAGCCGCATCGACGAACTTCGTCTCCTCGGCAACGGTGTCGTCCCAGCTACCGCCGAGTTAGCGTATCGAAATCTTGCGCGAGAACTTCTCCAAAATCCCAGCTAACTTTTCAAACCGCACCCGCGCACCTAAGAGGCAGGCCATTCTACCCCTATTCTTAAGCATGAAAACCGGTCAGATTCAAATTTCGATTCTAGCGGCAGAGAGACGCCAAACTGCATCCACAGGCCGTTCGCGCATCAAAATCGCTCTACGGGGCGTTTCCGCTCCATTAAACAGCATGTCGATAGAGCGATTGAGCGGTGTTCGAGGGGTTTCAATTCCGCAGCCGATTGCGTCCGCCCCGTCAGGAGGCGGTGCAAGCAAGTCGGCGAAAGCGGAATTGTACTCCCTATTTATGGGGAGTTATTCACTCCCAATAGGGGAGATAGCGGGAGTTATGCGAAGTTTTAATTAGCAAGAAGTGGGTTAGATGAAAGTTCGTTTGAATGGAGTTGACAAAAGGCCGTAGAAGAGTGCATTACAAGTTCCTATGAGTTACTTAGAGAATGGAGCAACACACCGCAGCATGTTCCGATTGATGGAGCCGCTGCATCACGACGCCGATCCGAATCGCTCGCAGGTTCTGGCCCACATCATGGCCAACATGCAGTGCGATTTGGGGCGAGCGAGCCGAGCGTTCAATTCGATGCGGCATCCAAAGTCGAAGGTCTTGGTCTTCGATCATGTCCACCGCATGTGGAAGGGGTGCGATTGGCTTCCCGAAAACGAGAATTCCAAGGACGCCATGATCCTGGTCGAGCATCGGGCATTGGAACGTCGAGTCATCGCGATGGACGGTGAACTCAAGAAGGCTCTCAAGGAAATCAAGCGGCTAAACAAGCAGATGGCCGACCTTTACACCGACGCGAAGGAGATGGATGACGGCACTACCAACTGGTTTGATGAGATGAAGAAGACTCTTGAGATGACCGACGAAAAACCCAGAAAACGCAGGGTTCAGCAACCCATGAACACGACCGAATCGCTCGTCGCCCAGGCGTGGAGCTGAAAATAAATCTGAAAATCCTCTTGCAACAACTTGAGACAACTACAACACTACGTCCGCAACGATGACCAATTTTCTGCAATCGGGAATAGTGCGCGAAGAGAACTCGCGACGGGGTTTTTAATTGGATTTTTATCCCTGATTAAACACCCGATTGCAGTCGATTTTTGAATGAAAGTTTATACGGCCAAGGCCACGGCAGCGATGCTTCAGATATGCACCGAGACGCTAAGGCGAATCGTTCGCAACGACGGCATCCAGCACAGGAGAATTGGCCGACGAATCCTTTTCACGGAAGCCGACATCGCGGCGATTCTTGAGAGTCGAGCAATGACCGGAGCTGTGAATCCGTACGCAAAGAAGACAAACAAACAACCGCAGATAGAGAATACAACCTATGAGCAACCAAGCAGCAACATTGACGGTGGCAGTGCCGTCGCAGCCAGCGCCGCAACCTGTGAGTCCGGCCAGTCCTGACTTCTACGACCGCATCGACAGTCCGATGGATGCGGTGAAGACGATGGGCGACTGGATTAGCCACTCCGGCATGTTCGGATGCGTCAAGCCTGAGCAAGGGTATGTCCTCGCTCTTGAGTGCATCGCCAGCCGAATGACTCCGCTCTCATGGAAGCGCGAGAATCATTTGATCAATGGCAACATCACGATGAAGAGCGAATCGATGCTCTCTGGTCTGATGAATGCCGGATGGGATATCGACTGGGTGCAGTTCGACATTCAGGCCGCAATCGCCGACTTTAGCAAAGGTGCGAAGAAGGTCCGTGTCTCATTCACCGCAGATGATGCGAAGCAAGCTGGCCTAATCCCCGCAAAGCCAGGAAGCGGCTGGGCGAAGTTCCCTGCTGAGATGCTCCGTGCGCGCCTCATCAGCAAGGCGACTCGCATGCTCGATCCGCGAATCACGCAAGGCCGCTACACCCCCGAGGAAGTGGCTGACTTCTCCGCCACCCCATCAGCACCCGCTCAACCCGCTCCGACGCGCCAGACGGTCAATGTGACGCCGGAATCAACCTTCTCGCTGGTCGAGAAGCTAGAGCAGATTCTTGAGCCACATTCCGAGACAGCGAATGCGTTTCTCATCAGCAAGAACCTCATCAAGGAAGGTCAGAACTTCCGCGATGTCTCGACCAAGGTGGCCAACATGATCATCAGCGACGCTGATGGTTTCCTCATCAAGGCTAAAGCGTTCGCCAACCCGACCAACGAATGAGCATTCTAAACCGACACATCAATTACGGCATGCCAGCCGAGAAGTATCACGCCGTTGATGCTCTCTCAAAGTCGATGATGACCAAGATCCTCAAATCACCGGCACACTACAAAGCCGCGCTGGACGAGCATCAGGAGCCGAGCAAGGCGATGCAGCTTGGCACGGCGATTCACACCGCTGTTCTCGAACCGCACCTGTACTCGCAGGTTGTCGCCGTGATTCCGCCGGATATCGACGGTCGGACGAAGGAGGGCAAACAGTGGAAGGAGCAGCACAAGAGCCGCATTCACCTGACTCATGCCGAGGACATTGATGTGCAGGGCGTGGCCAACTCTGTCCGTCGCCATCCGTTCTGGGACATCATTAATTATGAACACTCAATCGAAGCGAGCGTTTTTGCTGAAGATGCAGAAACCCAGATTCCATTGAAGGCCCGTCCCGATCTGTGGATTAAAGAACCAGCAATCCTGGTGGATGTGAAAACAACGGACGACGCATCGCCTGAAGCGTTCAGCCGAACCATCTCCACGTTCGGATACCACATTCAAGCCGCGCATTATCTGGCCATGACCGGAGCAGAGTCTTTCATCTTCGTCGCTGTCGAACGCAAGGCTCCGTATGCCGTTGGAATCTATCGGCTCGACGTCGAATGGCTTCAGGCTGGTGAGAACCTTCGTAGGAAGGCAATCTCAACGCTCCACGAATGCCGCGCACTGGACAGTTGGCCATCATACCCAACGACGACCATCACACTTTCATGCCCAAAATGGGTGCTGAATAAATCGGAAAACTAAACCAAAATCGAAGCCTAACAATTATGTTCAAAGTCAATCGTAAGGACGCTGGAGGCAGCTACATCAATGCTGAAGGCGAGTACACTGTCACCGTGATGAAGGTCGAGGAAACACTCGACGCGAAGGGCCGTGAGGTCTGCAAGGTGACGTTCGCAACCGAAGACGGATCGAGCATCGCCGACCGTTTCATCAATCAGGAAAACGTCTGGTTCCGTGTGAATCAGCTTGTCGCTGCAACGAACCACAACGTGCCGGATGGAACCGAAGTGGACTTCCTCGGCAAGAAGGGCAGCTACGCCAACTTCCTCAAGTCGATGATCGGTCTTGAGCTTACCATCATCGTTCGCGCTGAAGAGTACGACCTGAATGGCGAGAAGAAGAAGGCGTATCGCATCAAGGCGATGAAGCCTGCTGTGGCCACGGCCCCAGAAGAAAAGCCGTTCTAATCCAAAACAGGGAGGGGTGCGTATTCCCTGATAACGCACAACCAATTCTAACGCATCCAATTCGTATCCATGAAAGTCAAACTTGTAGCTATCACAAAACCCCTTGTCGGCGACGGTACAATGACCGCGTCCGATTTCATCACATTCGCCGCCCGTGTCAGCAATCCGAGCAATCAGATGAGCCTGCTCACCGCTCCAAAACTACTGGCCTACTGCATCAGGCATGGCCATTGGAGCATCTTCGAACAGGCGAGCATGACGGTCGAGATTCAGACGAGCCGCGCTATCTCCGCCCAGATCATTCGCCATCGCAGCTTCTGCTTCCAAGAGTTCAGCCAGCGATATGCACCGACCGATACTGCCGAGCTGGTTGAGCTTCGCACCCAGGACCGTGTTAATCGCCAGGGAAGCGGAGAGGTTTATCCGCAAGAGTGGGCCAATGAAGTTGTCGCCAAGTCGGTCGATCTGGCTTTCAGGACATATCGAACGCTGATCAATGAGGGTGTGAGCCGAGAGACTGCTCGCATGGTTCTTCCGCTCTGCACTCAGACGACGCTGTACATGACCGGCAACATCCGCTCATGGATTCATTACTTCGAACAGCGTTGCGCCAAGGGTACACAGAAGGAGCATCGCGACATCGCCATTGCCATTCGCGACACGATCTTCGCCATTGAATTCTCGCATATTCACGCGGCATTGGAGGAATCGAAATGAACAAAAACGAAAACGAAACCTATCGAATCACACTAAGGGGGGTTCTTTACCTCTATCTTCCAAAAGAGAAGGCCAATGAAGTGTACAACGCCATCGAACTGTCCTGCCGTCGCAACGGCTGGGGAATTGCAATCAACGAAGAGAACCGACTGGACTTTGTTCAGATGCAACAAGTGAAGGAGGTAAAATGAACATCGAAGAAACCAAAGAAGCCATCCACGTGATGAAAGCATTTGTGGATGGTAAGGACCTAGAGGTCTTGGGTCCTGTTGGAAAATGGGAACCATTATATTTCCCTCGGTGGGGCTGGGACGACACAAAGTACCGCATCAAACCCACCTATGTCCTCCGCCCATGGACTGCGGATGAGGTTCCGCTGGGAATGCAGGCGAGGAATCGTGAATACCCCAAAACACGTTGGTTGATCGACCGCACATCTAGCGAAGAGAACAGAAAGGATTGGTGTGAAAAATACGAACATTCAATCGATGGTGGCAAAACATGGCTCCCGTGCGGAGTGATGGAGGAATCCAAATGAACGATCATATTCCTGACCCCACGAAAATGATCGGTGACACCCCAATATCAGACTCAACACCGCACAACGTGGCAGAGCTTGGCATGCTGTGCAGGAAGTTCGAACGCCAACTCAACGCGGCCAATGAGCGCATCAAGCGGCTGGAGGAGGCGGGGGATGCGTTAGCCAATACCCAGACCTACGACC
>Ga0209770_10000860_pt1 | contig 16011 bp, 9 predicted proteins | sample LauGreSu1BDMLBDD_2_FD_187572 | JGI IMG/M metagenome (GOLD analysis project Ga0209770, IMG submission 187572) | Freshwater lake microbial communities from Lake Michigan, USA - Su13.BD.MLB.DD (SPAdes) (version 2) | ecosystem: Environmental > Aquatic > Freshwater > Lake | place: Lake Michigan, USA...
GGCTGGCGGCGATGACGGGCCCGGGGCCGGTCGCCGCGCAGATTGACCAGGTGCGGACCATGGCCGACGCCTTTCGCTCGGGCGACCAGAACTGGAAGATCGAGGAGCATCCCTTCCTGCGCAGCGTCGCCGACTCGTGGATGGTGGCCACGCAGGTGGAAATTGCCGGCGGGCAGGTGGCGGGCCCCAACTGGCGGTGGTTGTGGAAGGCGGTCTTCGACCGCGACGGTCTGTCGCGCCGCGAGGCGGCAAGCATGAGGCGCGAGGCCGAGGCCGGTGGCCCCGAGGCGGCCGCGCCAATCACGCTGCCCTGGCTGACCGCGCAGATTGCCTCGACGCCGCCGCGCGAGCGCCGCGAGCGCTTCGAATCGGTGCGCTTTGCCCAGGCCGTGTTCGGCGCGACCGGCGAGGCTGAGGCCACCGACATGCTGATCGCGCTCAGCGGCTTTCGCCGTTATCACGCCCTGATCGTCACGCTCGACCGCCTCGGCATTCGCGCGCCGCGCACGTATGCCCGCGCCGTCGAAGCCGCCCAGCGGCTTGACGGCCGCCCCGGCCGCGAGCGCCGCGTCAATCTCGTGGCGCTCCAGGGTGCGCTGGCCATCGTCGAGCGCGCCGGCGTGTCGCACGCCATCTCGCCGGCCGCCGCGGAGCAACTGGTACTCTCGCTCGCCGATGCCGTCGATCGCGACGCGCCGTTCATGCCCGCCGTCGCGCGCTGGCTCACGACGACGCTGGCCGCCGCACTGCCGGCGCTGGTCCAGCCCGATCGGTGGACGGTGAAGACTGCGTACGAATCGCAGTTCCTGCAAGCCATGGCCGGTCCCGTCGCGGCCGGCAACACGCCGGTGATCGAGTGGGAAGGGCTGAAATACCGCGTCGACCTGGCCGCGGCCGAGCACCAGCGCATCCTGGACGTCCGCGAGCAACTCGAGTCGCCCGGCCTCGATGCCGCCCTCGCGTCGGGACAACCCGAGCAGGTGGCCGACGCCCTGATGGCGATCGTCTACGCGCCGGCACTGGGCGATCCCAACGGCCAGGCCATGTTGGGCGCCGACCTCATCAGCCGCCACGACTTCGGGCTCAACGCCCCGGCCGTGTCGCGCCATCCCGGCATGGCATGGGCACTGCCGCTCGACCATGTCGGCGACGGCCTGGCCTGGCGCGTGCAGGGGGCCTTGCTCGGCCTCGACCTGAGCCTGGCGCGGCTGGCGCTGCGCCGGCTGGCCGATAACGAGATGCCGATCGAGCCCACCATCAACCTGAACGATCAGCTGAGCATCGCGCGCACCATTTTCGCCATCAACGCCGGCGACCTGACCGACGCGCATCGCGATCGCATTGTCGAGGCGCTCGAGCGCGGCCGCGCGCGCGTGGCGGCCACGGCCGCCGGCCTCGGGTCACGCCAGGGAGGCGTTGCCGCCACCAACCAGGCCATCACTGCGCTCGCGGCCCTTGCGGACGAAGCGCAGCTGTCGCCGAGCGCCCGCCAGTCGTTGCCGTGGTCTGCCAGCCGCTCGCCCGCATCCATTCCAGCCCTGTTCAACCTGCGCGACCTGCTGTGGCTTGGCCGGCCGGTGCTGAGCCAGGCGGAACTCGACCGCTGGGGCGTCTATGCCGAAGGCCTGACCGGCCGGCTGGTGACCGCCATGCCGCCGTCGGCGCCGTGGGAGGACTTCGGGGGCCGTCCCGAAGGCGGGGTGATGGGCACGCAATCCCCGGACCTCGTCCTGCGGCTGATCCAGGAAACCGCGCGGCTCAACCTTCCGGGCCATCTCGTGCCGTCACTGTTGACCTATGCGGCCCAGGATTACTGGCACGATGTGGCGGCGCGCTTCCCGGACGACTGGCCGGCCATGGCCCGACAAGCACTGGCGCTTTCGCCGTCGCGGGTAGAAGATTACGTGGCGGCGCTGGCCGGCAACGGCCCGCTGCGGTCGCAGTAGGCCGACGGGGTGTGGCCCCGATCGGGATGTACCGAGGGGTCTGACCCCGTCGCAGGTTGTCTGGTTATGTTCCGATTGCTTGTCGTGCTTGCGGCGTTCTTGTTGGTGGTGTCGGCCAGGGAGCCGGCGGCCTCGGCACAGCAGCCCCCCGCGCCGCCATCCGGGCTCGAACTGCGCATCGTCTCGCCGGAGCCCGATTTCTACGTGAGCGGCCCGACCTTGCTCAAGGCCGAGATCCTGCCGAACATGCTCGCGACCCGTGTCGCACAGCTGCTGTTTTTTGCCGACGGCAAGCAGGTCTGCAACGTGCTCGACCCCGTTGCCGCCGAGTGCACGTGGGATGCCGGCGCCGAAGTCCGCCCGCACGTCTTCCGCGTCGTGGCCAACCTGATTGGCGGCGGCCGCCTGGTCGCCAGCGCCCGCACCAAAGGCCTGGAGCAGGTCGAAAAGGTGAACGTCGACGTGGTGCAGATCACCGCCGTGGTCACTCATGACAACCGTTTCGTGTCGGGCCTGCCGCCGGCGGCCTTCCGGCTGTTCGAGGACGGCCAGCCGCAGGTGATCGGGCATTTCTCGGCCGAGGGTTCGCCGCTCGAGATTGTCGTGGCGATCGATGTCAGTGAAAGCATGACGCCGGCGATGCCGCAGCTCAAGAACGCGGTCAAGAAATTCCTGGGCGCGCTCGGCCCCAAGGACCAGGTGACGCTCGTTGCCTTCAACGACAACATGTTCACGCTGACCCGCCGCGAGACCAGCGTCGCCCAGCGCACGCGGGCCGTGGATCGGCTGGCGCCGTGGGGCGGCACGGCGTTGTACGACGTGATCGTGCGCGGCGTGCAGCAACTGTCGCGCGCCGCCGGCCGGCGCGTGCTGGTGGTGTTCAGCGACGGCGACGACCGGTCGAGCCACGCCACCATCAACGCGGTCGAGAAAGCGGTCCGCGCCAACGACGCCACGCTGTTCATGGTGGCGCTCGGCCGCGGCGTCAAGGAGGCGCAGCTCAAGTCGGGGATCGAGCGGATGGTGAACCTGAGCGGCGGCCGCGCCCTGTTCGTCGAACGCAGCGATCAACTCGATCAGCCGTTCACCGAGATCCTGGAAGAATTGTCGAACCAGTACATGCTGGGCTACGAAAGCACCAATCCCAAGCGCGACGGGGCGTGGCGCGAGGTGAGGATCGCAATTCCCGGCACCGACTACGAAGTGCGCGCGCGCCAGGGTTACCGCGCGCCGGGGTCTCAATGATGCTGGCCGGGAGGCGGGAGTCGACTGCCGGGAGGCGGAGGGTGCCGCCGGCCACCGCGCTCGCGGTGTCGTTGGCGCTCGCGGCGCTCAACGCCCAACAACCGGCGACCCCGCAGGCGCCGCAGCTGCCGCGGCCGGCGTTCGAGGCGGAAACCGAAATCGTCCTCGTTGACGTCAATGTCGTCGATCGCGACGCCAGGCCGGTGCCCACCCTGACGGCGAACGACTTCGAGTTGCAGGTGAACGGCCAGCCGCGGCCGATCCAGTCGGTGCAATTCATCTCGACGGTCCCGGCCGACCTCACGGCGGCCACCCCGCGCGAAGCCGCCGCCAGCGCCAACGACACCGCGACCACCGGCCGCCTGCTGTTGTTCGTCGTGGACGAGGGCAACCTGCGCGTCAGTTCATCGCGCTCGGTGCTGCGCACCGCGCAATCGCTGTTCGAGCGGCTGGCGCCGGGCGACCTGGTCGGCCTGGCCCGGCTGCCGACCGGCGTCGGCAACGTCGAGTTCACGACCGATCGCAAGCGCGTGAACGACGCCCTGCTCAAGGTCACCGGCAGCGTGACCAACCGCGCCGGCATGACCAAGGTCAACATCAGCGAGGCCTGGGCGCTCGAGAACAACGACACCTCGACCTGGCAGCAGGCCATCGATCGCGAGTGCGCCGGCGAAAGCGGGGCCGGGCTCGAGGCCTGCGCCAGCGCCCTCGAAGGCGACGCGCGCACCCTGTTGAGCGAATCGAGCGCGCGGACCCGCGGCACGCTCTCGGCGCTCGAAGGCCTGCTGGCCGGCCTCGTCCAGCTCAAGACCCCCATCAACATCGTGATGATCTCCGAGGGCCTGTTCGTGGCCCGCGATCGCAACAACATGCGCGAGATCGGCCGCCGCGCCGCCGAGGCGCGCGCCACCATCCACGTGATGCGGCCGGGCACGTCGTACTTCGACATCGAGGACGTCTCGGCGCCCGGCGCGTCGCGCTTTTTCGACGATGGCCTGCTGAGCGAGGGGCTCGAACAGCTGGCCGACCAGACCCGCGGCACCATTGCGACCATCAACGCCTCGGCCGGCCCGGCGTTCGATCGCCTCGGCCGCGAGCTGTCCGGCTACTACCTCCTCGGCTTCGAGCCGACCGAGGCCGACCGCCGCGGCAAGGAGCACCGCATCCGGGTGCAGGTCAAGCCGCGCGGCCTCACGGTAAGGGCGCGGCCCACCTTCGTGCTGCGCGAGGCCGAGACGGCCAACGCCGCCGCCGTCGCGGCGATGACGCCGGTCGAGCAGGTGACCGAAGTGCTCAGGCAGCCGCTGCCCAATCGCGGCTTGCCGATGCGGGTGGCGAGCTACACCAGCATCGACAGCAGCAGCCCCAAGGTGCGCGTCGTGATCAGCGCCGAGCTGGGCGACCCGGTGACCGGCGAGCGGGAGTTGCCGATCGGCGTGATCGTGCTCGACAAGAACGACCGGGCGGTCTTCAGCCGCGCCGGCATGACCACGCTCGCGCCGGCCAGCGTGCGCGGCGAGTCGCCCCGGTTGATCCTCACTTCGCTGCTGCTCGATCCCGGCGAGTACACCCTCCGCATCGCGGCCATCGACGACCGGGGGCGCGCCGGCAGCGTGCATCACGCCATCAACGCGCGGCTGGCGCGCATGGCCGGCGGCCTGAACGTCTCGGACCTGATGCTCGTGCCGCAGCCGCCCAACGGCAGCGAACTGCCGCGGCCGCGGCCGTCGGGCATCATCGACAGCGAGACGCTGACGGCGATGGTCGAGATGAGCGGCGATGCCAACCTGCTGGGCCGCTCGAAGGCGACGATCGAGATCGCCGCTGCCGTCGACGGCAGCGCCCTGGTCAGCGTCGAGGCGCGCCAGGCCATGCGCGGCAACAACCTGCGCGCGTTTGCCGCCACGCTGCGGCTGGGCGTGCTGCCACCCGGCGAATACATCGCGCGCGCCGTGCTCAAGGCGCCCGGCCAGCCCGAGCTGAAGCTAACCCGCCCGTTCCTGCTGGCGCCGGTCACTGCCGCCACCACCGAGGTGTCGATCGATCCGCGCGTCCCGCTCGACCCCGACGCGCCGCCGGCGCCGCTCGCCGAAGTGAAGATCTTCGCGCCGGTGCCGCGCTTCGTCCGCGAAACCGTGCTCGTCCCCAACGTGGTCGCACCGTTCCTGGATGGACTCGCGTCGTTGCATCCGCCCTCGCCGGCCGTGGAGGAAGTACTCGAGCGCGCGCGCGCCGGCCAGTTCACCCCGCCCGCCGAACCCGGCGCGACGCCAGACGATGAGCTGAACCTGGCGTTCGTGCGCGGCCTGGACGCGCTCAACAAGGGACAGGTGCCGCAGGCGGCGGCGTACTTCCAGCAGACGCTGAAGGGCGCGTCGGACTTCCTGGGCGCCGCGTTCTACCTGGGCGCGACGCACGCCGCGCTCGGCCGCGACAAGGAAGCCGTGGGGGCGTGGCAGATGGCGCTGCTCAGCGAGAATCCCGGCGCGGTCTATCCCGCGCTGGTCGATGCCCTGCTGCGCCTGGGCGACGGCCGCCAGGCAGTGGACCTGCTGGAAGAAGCGCCGTCGGCGTGGGCCAACGACAACGACCGCATCCGCCGCGAGGCCACCGCGCTCGCCATGCTGGGCGACTACAGCGGGTCGCTGCCCAAGCTGGCCGACCTGCTCGACAACACCAGGATCGACGACCAGCCCCTGCTGTTCATCGCCATCCAGGTCCTCTATCGCATGCACGTGCAGGACAAGGGCCTCAGCCCCGATAACCTCGCGCGCTTCGGCAACTACGTCGAGCGCCACCAGAAGCTCGGCGGCCCCGACCGCGCCATGGTCGAAACGTGGCGGCGGTTCGTGCTGAAGTAAGTTGAAAGTTGAGAACTTTTAACTTTTAACTTTCAATTACGGGTCTTGCCGCACCCCGGCCACGCGGGTCAGCGCGGCCGAAAAGGTTTCCCACAGGGCGCGTTGCTTCGCGAGCACGCCGCGGCCGCCCGGCGTGAGGCGGTAGGAGCGGCGGCGTCGCGTGCCGGCTAGCCCGCCGGAGCCCTGGCGCAGCGGGGGCTTCTCTACCCAGCGGCCCTCGATCAACCCCTTCTCTTCGAGGCGATACAACACCGGATAGAGCGAGGTGGCGTGAAAGGTAATGGCGCCGCCACTGCGTTCGGCGATGAGCTGGGCGATCTGGTAGCCGTGCCGCTCCTGCTCTTCGAGCAGGGCGAGGATCAACAGTTCGGCGCTGCCGCGCTTGAGTTCCCGCTCAAGGGTTGTTATAGCCATATGTTGCTATAAATAATATCAGCAAGTGACTGCGGAACAGGCATTTAAAGCCATGACACAAGTATTACAGTGTCCCTGTTTAGGGCCTGCTACTGTCGGTCGTATGATTCCTGTCACCGAGATCTACGGGCGGAAGGCCGCCACGGGCATTAACTGGATCACCTTCATTGCCATGACGGCGTTCCACATCGGCGCCGTCGCGGCGTTCTGGTACATCGACTTCGGCGCAATCATGGCGGCCGTTGTCCTCTGGTGGGTGTCCGGCTCGCTGGGCATCGGCATGGCGTATCACCGCCTGCTGACGCACCGCGGCTACAAGACGCCCAAGTGGATGGAGTACTTCCTGACCACGTGCGCCACGCTGGCGCTCGAGGGCGGCCCCATTTTCTGGGTCGCCACGCACCGCATTCATCACCAGTACTCGGATCAGGATGGCGATCCGCATTCGCCGAAGGAAGGCGCGCTCTGGGCGCACATCGGCTGGATCCTGATGGGCAAGGGCATGCACCACGACACCGAGGTGCTGAAGCGCTATGCGCCGGACCTCTGCAAGGATCGGTTCCACGTGTTCATGAGCAAGTGGCACTGGGTGCCGCAAGTGGTCGTCGGCCTTGGCCTGCTCTACTTCGGCGGCATCGCGTATGTCCTCTGGGGCACCTTCTTCCGCACCACCTTCCTGCTGCACGCCACCTGGCTCGTGAACTCGGCCACCCACATCTGGGGTTCGCGCCGGTTCCAGACCAAGGACGACTCGCGCAACAGCTGGTGGGTGGCGCTGCTCTCGTTCGGCGAGGGCTGGCACAACAACCACCACGCGCACCCGGTGTCGGCGCGCCACGGCCTGGCCTGGTACGAGTTCGACATGAACTGGATTGCCATCAGCGCGATGAAGGCCGTCGGCCTGGCGTGGGACGTTAAGGTCGCCAAAGTCCGGCAGGAGCTGGTCGAAGAAGCAGCGTAAAATCGCCGGGTGACGAGGCGCCAGACCGCATCCATCGTCTTCGTCGTCCTCTGCGTCGTGCTCGTGGCGGCGGCGGTCACGCTCAACATCGGCTGGATTCTCGTGAACGGGCGGCGCCTGGCGCCGCTCGTCCTCGGCGTCGGCACCTTCACCCTGATCATCGCCGGCCTCATCGTCTACACGGTGTTCCTGGTCCGCGAGATGGGCATCACCGAACAACAAGACAGCTTTCTCAACTCGGTGACGCACGAGTTGAAGACGCCGATTGCCTCGATCCGGCTGTACCTGGAGACGCTGCAGTCGCGTGAAGTCGGCGACGCGCAGCGCAAGGAGTTCTACCGCATCATGTTGCAGGATGCCGATCGCCTGCAGCACACCGTCGAGCAGGTGCTGCGCGCCGGCCATGCCCGCCAGAAGCGCAAGCTCGATCATCCCGCGCCGGTGGACCTGGTGTGGCTGGTGCAGGACTCGGTCGATACCGCGCGCATGCGTCACAATCTGCCGCCGAGCGCCATCTCGCTGGCGGGGTACGACCCGAACGCGCTGCTGGTGGTCGAAGGCGACGTCGATCAGCTGCGCACGGCGATCCTCAACCTGCTCGACAACGCGGTCAAGTACTCGAGCGACGCGCCGCAGGTGGTGGTGCAAGCCGTGGGCGCCACGCCCGACACGGCGTGGGTGCGCGTCAAGGACAGCGGCGTCGGCATTCCCAAGGCGCAGCTCGGCCGCATCTTCAGCCGCTTCTACCGCTTCCAGCCGCGCGGCCGCACGGTCAAGGGCACCGGCCTCGGCCTCTACATTGTCCGGTCCATCGCCAAGGCGCACGGCGGCCGCGTGTTCGCCGAGAGCACGGGCGAGGGCAAGGGCTCGACGTTTACGCTCGAGTTGCCGCGGATGAAAGCAACCCCCGCCGCGCTGGCCGACTCCCGGCTCCCGGCTCCCGGCTCCCGGCAACCAACATGAGCCGCATCCTGATCGTCGAAGACGAGGCCCACCTGGCCGACGGGCTGCGGTTCAACCTCGAGGCCGAGGGACACGCGGTCGACATCGAGGGCGACGGCCAGGCGGCGCTCGACCGCCTGCTCGCCAGCCGCGGCGGCTACGACGCGGTGGTGCTCGACGTGATGCTGCCGGGGCGCAACGGCTTCGAGGTCGTCAAGGAGTTGCGCACCGCGGGGATCTTCGTGCCGGTGCTGATGCTGACCGCGCGCAGCCGGCCGGCCGACGTGCTGCAGGGCTTCGAGGCCGGCGCCGACGATTACCTGCCGAAGCCGTTCGAGTTGCAGATCCTGCTGGCGCGGTTGCGCGGGCTGCTGCGCCGCCGGCAGTGGCTGCAGCAGGATCAGCACGAGCACGAGCAGTTGACGTTTGCCGGCCGCACGCTGGATCTCGAGGCGCTCGAGTTGCGCGTCGGCGACAAGGCCTACCAGCTCACCCAGATGGAGAGCGACCTGTTGCAGTATCTGGTGCGCAACGCCGGCCGGGCGGTGTCGCGCAAGGCGATTCTCGAGGAAGTCTGGGACCTGCGCGAGGACACCGACACGCGCGCCATCGACAACTTCATCGTGCGGCTGCGGCGCTACCTCGAAGCCGATCCCACCAAGCCGAAGCACCTGCTGACGGTGCGCGGGGTGGGCTACAAATTCGTGGAGTAGGGTCTGCCCCCGAAGAGGGCCGTGCCCGAGGGGCCTGGGCTTAACGCGGCGACAGCGCCAGGGAAGGGGTCAGTCCCCGCGGCACCATCTGCTCGAGGGCTGACCCCATTCCGAACAACAGGAACGACGTGCTCTGCGTCGGGCGGAAGTTGTCGTCCGACATCACCAGCAGCGTGGGCCGGCCGCCGACCGGCGGGCCAAACGACAGGCCCTCGAAATTGTCCAGGCGCGCCAGCGCCGGCGACAGCTTCGGCGTGAGCGTCGACAGGTCCAGCAGCAGCGTCTTGCGCGCGGCCGCGCCCTCGAGCGTCACCCAGAAAATCAGGATCGTGTTGGCCGGCGAGGTCCCGGCGGCGTCGAGCCAGCACGCGCGCTCCATCGAGAGCAGCGTGGTGTCGGTCAGCGCCAGCAACTCCACCAGGCCGTTCTCGCCGTCACTGCAAGCCTGGGGGAAGCCCGGCACGGTGGGCGTCGGCGCGATCGGGTAGCGCCATTGCCGGCCCGGCTTCCACCCGCGTCCGTCGGGCGCAAATTCGATCAGCCGGCCTTCGCCGCCCTGCGCCGGCGAGGTGACGGGGTACTCAAGGAGCGGCTGCTCGAGGCCGGCGATCACGCGGCCGTCGGGCGTGCGCGTGAGGCTTTCGAAGCCCTGGTTGTCGCGCAGCCCGGTCTTGCCGTCGGCGCTCAACTGGAACTCGCGCGGAAAGGGCACAAGGCCGGTCACCACGCCCTCGCGCGTCACTTGCAGGATGGCCGGCGGCCACGCGCCGTCCCTGGTGACGTGGCCCTCTTCGCTCATCAGGAACGTGCCGTCCGGCAGCGCAACGATGGCTTCGAGATCGGCCTGGGTGGCGAGGCGGGCGTCGACGCCGGGCCCAGCCGTCAGGGCCTGCATCCGCAAAGGTGTGACCTCGAGCGGGCCGTCGCCGGCCGCAATCGACAGCCAGGCGACGCGCGTGCCGGCGCGATCGTCGATTACGGCCAGCCACTGCCCGCTCGCGGCATCCCGCGCCAGGCCCGACATGCTGCCAAACCGGGAGCTGTCTGGAAGTTGCGGATAGACCGTGCCGGACGGCCGCGTGACTTCGCCCAGGAAGGTGAGCCGCGGGGCCCCCGGCGGCGTGATCGCGGCCGGTCCCCCGGAACCCACCGGCGCACAGGCGCCGGCCAGCATCGTCGCGACGCTTGTCAGGAACCCGGCCCACCACCGCCGCGTCCATGGCAGAATCATCCGTCCAGGGATCACTCGTTCAACCAAGGAGCCACCATCATGACACGCCAGCTCACGGCCGTCGCACTCGCGGCCCTCGTCCTCTCGCCGGCCGCGGCGTACGCGCAGGCCAACCCCTTCACCGACGCCGTCAAGGCGCAGCTTGCGCAGATTAAGACCCCCATTATCCGCACCGCCGAGAAGGTTGGCGAAGATCTCTATGCGTTCAAGCCGACGCCCGAAGTGCGCAGCCTCGGCCAGTTGATCGGCCATATCGCCGACGGCAACTACGGCATTTGCGGCGCCGCCAGCGGCCTCAAGCCCACGGCCAGCGGCATCGAGAAGAGCAAGACGACGAAGGCCGACCTGCAGAAGGCGCTGGCCGACTCGTTTGCGTTCTGCGAACAGGCGGTGGCGAGCATGGACGACAAGAAGGGCGCCGAACTGGCCAAGTCGTTCCTTGGCATGCAGCCGCGGCTCATGGTGCTGGCGTTCAACAACTCGCACCTCAACGAACACTACGGCAACCTCGTCACCTACATGCGTCTCAAGGGCATCGTCCCGCCCTCGTCCGAGCCGGCCAAGTAGCGCCCGCCTTTCAGGCGGACCGCGTGCGGTCGATGGGGGCAATCGCTTCAAGGCCTTGCCCCCATCTGATAAGCTCACGCGCGCGTGACTGCCCGCAGCTTCCTCTGTTCAGCTCTTTGCATCCTCGGGTTTTCGGCCGCGTCCCAGGCGCAGGCGCCTGACGCGCCAACGGCGCAGGCACTGAAAGTCGCCGCGCCACCCAAGCTCGACGGCCTGCTCGACGATCCGATCTGGCAGAAGGCCACGGCCATTGCCGGCTTCAAGCAGCGCGAGCCGGAAGAAGGCCGCGACGCCAGCGAGCCGACCACCGTCCGCATCGCCTACGATCAGTCGCATCTCTACATCGGCGCCATGCTCGACGACAGCGTGCCCGCGGAGATTCGCGCCTCGGAACTGCGGCGCGACAACACGCTCGACAGCGACGACACGTTTTCGGTGCTGCTCGACACCTATCATGACCACCGCAACGCCTTTGTGTTCCGGGTCAACCCGCGGGCTACCAGGTTCGACGCGCTGGTACGCAACGAGTCGCGCTTTTATTACGCCGATTGGGACGAACAGTGGACCGCCGCCGCCGTGCTGACCGCCACCGGCTGGTCGGTGGAGATCGCCATCCCGTTCAAGATCCTGCGCTTCACCGGCGCCGCGGCGCAGACCTGGGGGCTCAACTTCGAGCGCGTCATCAAGCGCCGCAACGAGATGGCCTACTGGGCCGGCTGGGGCCGCGACTTCGCCTTCCAGAATGTCTCGCAAGCCGGCCACCTGGGCGGACTGACCGACCTGAAGCAGGCCGAGCGGCTGCGGCTGCGGCCCTATTTCCTGGGCGGGGCCGAATCGCTCGACGCGGTGCCGGCCCCGGCCGGCACCCGCCGCATCACCGAGATCGGCATCGACGACCTGAAGTGGCAGGCGACCTCCACGCTGACCGCGGACCTCGCCGTCAATCCCGACTTCGCGCAGACCGAGGTTGACGCGCAGCAGGTCAACCTCACGCGCTTCAGCCTGTTCTTCCCCGAGAAGCGCCAGTTCTTCATCGAAGGCGCCGACTCGCTGCGCATGGGGGTCGGCTTGCTGCACTTCGGGCCGCCGCCGCTCGAGTTGTTCTACAGCCGCAACATCGGCCTGTCGAACCAGGGCACGCCGATCACCATCCCCGCCGGCGGCAAGCTGACCGGCAAGGTCGGTGGCTTCGACGTGGGCGTGCTGACTGCGCAGACCGACGAGACCGATCGCCAGCCCGGTGAGAACTTCACCGTGGGACGCGTGCGCAAGGAGGTGCTGGGCCGCTCCTATGTTGGCGCGATCGCCACCAACCGCCAGGGGGGCGGAGTGCGCAACACCGTGCTCGGTGTCGATGGGCGGTTCACGTTTTTCAACAACCTCAACATCATGGGCCTGGCCGCCCGGTCGGAGGACGATCGCGGTGCGACGGCCTCGGCGGCCCGGCCGGCCGGCGGCCGGTGGGCCACGCAACTGGGCGCCGAGTGGCGCGACGACTTCGTCGAGGCGGGCGCCAACTACCTGGACGTCGACCCCAACTTCAACGCCGGCATCGGCTACGTCCGCGCAAGGGAGCGGATGGTGGGCGTCCGCGGGTCGCTCAAGCCGCGGCCGAAGCGCTGGAACATCCGCCAGTTCGAGCTGACGCCGACGAGCGTCTGGTACCACGACGTCGATCGCGCGCTGCGCAGCCGCGACACCGCGGTGACCTTTGCCGCGGCCTTCCAGAGCGGCGACCGCATCGAGTTGGTCCCGTCCGACAGCTACGAGCGCGTCGTGCGCCCCTTTCCGATTGGCCCGGGCACGACGGTCAGGCCGGGCGAGTACGACTGGCGTACGGTGACGCTCAACCTCAGGTCGTACAACGGCCGCAAGGTCAGCGGCAACCTGTCGGTAAGCAATGGCAGTTTCTACGATGGCGACAAGACCACCGTGACGCTGTCGGGCGACCTGCGGCCCAACAAGACGCTGTCGCTCAACCCCAGCTACCAGGTGAACAACGTGGCCCTGTCAGCGGGCGCCTTTGTCACGCACCTGTTCGGCCTGCGCGCCAACGTGTCGTTCTCGACCAACCTGCTGACGTCCGCCTACGTCCAGTACAACAGTGCCGGGCAACTGGCCGCCACGCAGGTGAGGGTCAACTACATCTTCCGGACCATCGACAACATATTCCTGGTCTACAACGAGACGCGATATACGGACGGCGTTTTCAACGGCAAGGCCAATCAGTCGCTGGTCCTGAAAGTCACCTACTCGGTTCACCGCTAGAGCTGGTTTCGCCAGCACCTGACTTTATTTTTCGATAACCCAAAACCTTTCTTTTTTCCTAACGTATTTAACCAATACGGGATGGATTTGAAGGGTCGGCGGTTCGGAATTCGCTTTCGAGCGAACTTCTTGTGCAAATGGTGTCGGCGAACTACACTGAACACCGTTTGTTTGCCATTTTTTGTAATTTATAACTGACTCTCTGTGTCGTAAACGTAGTTTGGAGGTTGTAACCATGCGCCGGTTTCTCCCCGCGCCGCGCTCGCTTGTGATTGCTCGTGCACTTGGCGTCGTTGCCCTGCTCGCACTGACAACCATTCCCGCCGCTGGCCAGGTCATCGTCGGCCCTAACGTCAACATGGGCGGGGGTCCGGCGACATTCGACCTGGCGACCAAGAAGATCGTCGGCGACCCCTTCCTGCAACGGCAGAACGAGCCGTCGATCGCCGTGTCGTCCCGCAACCCCTGTCACCTGCTCGGCGGCGCCAACGACTACCGCGCCGTGGACGTCGAGGACGCCGCCGGCGAAGTGGGCGATGCGTGGCTCGGCGTCTTCAAGTCGTTCGACTGCGGCGCGACGTGGACCTCGACGCTCATGCCCGGGCACAAGCTTGACGCCTCGCCCGAAGGTCTGGCCTCGCCGCTGAAGGGGCTGGCGGCTGCCGCCGATGCCACCGTGCGCGCCGGCACCAACGGGCTCTTCTACTACAGCGGCATTGCCTTCAACCGCGGCGACAACACCACCGGCAAGGTGTTTGTCGCCCGCTTCGTCGACAACAACAACAAGGACGGCGGCGACCCGATTCAGTACCTGGGCACCGTCCAGATCGACACCGGCACGTCGGGGCAGTTCCTCGACAAGCCGTGGATCGTCGCCGACATCCCGCGCGGCGGCAGCACCTGCACCATCAACGGCCGCAGCGTGCCGGCCGGCCCGGTCTACCTCGTTTACACGTCGTTTGTCGGCGGCGACAACAACGTGCGCTCGAAGATCCTGTTCTCGAAGTCAACCAACTGCGGCGCGACCTGGTCGTCGCCGGCGAAAGTGAGCGAGGGCGTCGCCAAGAACCAGGGCACGACCATCGCTATCGATCCCGGCACCGGCGACATCCACCTCGCCTGGCGCGAATTCTCGAGTCCAAGTGACTCGAACAGCCGCAACGCCATCATCGTCGCGCAGTCCACCGACGGCGGCAAGTCGTTCACCAAGGCCACCGCGCTCACGCCCAACGGCTACCAGTTCCAGCCGTTCGACCAGGCCTCGTCGCCGCTGACGTTCCGCACCAACGCGTATCCCGCCATCGCCGTGGTCCCAGCCGAGGCCGATGGCCGTGCCGCGGGCCAGCCCGGCCGCGTCTACGTGGCCTGGTCGGCGCGCGGCTTCGGCGCGGTGCGGCCCAGTGACGCGCGCATCGTGTACAGCTCGGCCATCGGGGGCGCGACTTGGACCAGCCCCAGGCCGACCGACTCGTACCAGGGCGCCGGTCACCAGATCATGCCGGCCCTGGCGTTTGCCGGCGGCAAGATGGCGCTCGCCTACTACGATCTGCGCGACGATGCGTCGGGTGGGTTTGAAGATCTGGTCATGGAATACGGCCAGAACGCGTTTGACCAGTGCATGATCTCACCCGGCTCGTCGGGACCACTGGGCTTCACCGCGGTGCTGATGTGCGTGGTCGAGAATCCCTCGCTCAGCCGCCGCCACACGCTCGACATGCGCGCCGCGATCGTCGACGCCGGCCCTTGCCTGGCGACCGGCACGTGCGTGTGGTCGGAATCGTCCTTGCTGGGCAGCAGCAGGGTCTCGCGCTACGTCGAGGGCCGCGGCACGGCCAGCGGGCGCCAGCAACTGCAGTACAACCGCCCGAACCTGCCGATCTTCTCGAAGGGCCGGTTCCCGTTCATCGGCGACTACATCGACATTGCCGGCCAGAGCTTCGTCACCGGCGCCAACGGCGGCTGGGCGTGGAACACCGGCCAGACGGCCAACCGGCCCGCGCCCGTGTTTCACGTGGCCTGGGCCGACAATCGGAACGTGGGTACGCCCCGCGCCGCCCAGGGCGTGGCGCCTGACTGGTCGCAGTACACCCCGCCCGTGCTCGGTCCCAACTCGGTAGTCTGCATCCCCGGGCTGGTCGGCACGCGCAACCAGGACGTCTACACGGCGCAGTTGCGGCCGGGTCTCGTGGTGTCGTCGCCGCAAAATTCCAAGCGCATCACCGGGCTGCAGCGCTCGTTCGTCGTGGTCGCGCAGAACACCACCGACAGCGAACATCGATATCGCCTGCGGGCCGAACCGTCGGCGGGCGTGATCGCCTCGTTTGATCAGTTCAGCGGCTTCGGCGCCGGCGCGCCGATCGCCGAGATCTTTGTGACGATTCCGCGCAAGTCGAGCGCCTCGCGCACGTTGTTTGTCGGACTCCTCAACCCCCCGGCTAATCCAGCCGATGCCCCCGACGTGCTGGTCCCGGTGCATGTGGACGAACTGGCCGACGACGCTCCGACCGGGACGTTCGACCAGGTGTTCCTGAACCCGGACTTCGAGAACCCCGATTTCGAAAACCCGGACTTCGAGAACCAGGAGTTGCACAACCCGGATTTCGAGAATCCGGACTTCGAGAATCCCGACTTCGAGAACCCCGACTTCGAGAACTTCACGCTGAGCGCGTCGTCGGCGATTCGCAATCCCGATTTCGAGAACCCCGATTTCGAGAACCCCGATTTCGAGAATCCCGACTTCGAGAACCCCGACTTCGAGAACCCCGATTTCGAGAACCCCGACTTCGAGAACCCCGACTTCGAGAACCCCGATTTCGAGAATCCCGATTTCCAGAACGGCAGCTTCCAGGTGTCAGACACCACC
>Ga0209770_10000861_pt1 | contig 16004 bp, 12 predicted proteins | sample LauGreSu1BDMLBDD_2_FD_187572 | JGI IMG/M metagenome (GOLD analysis project Ga0209770, IMG submission 187572) | Freshwater lake microbial communities from Lake Michigan, USA - Su13.BD.MLB.DD (SPAdes) (version 2) | ecosystem: Environmental > Aquatic > Freshwater > Lake | place: Lake Michigan, USA...
CAGCAGCTTCTTTTGCAGCCTTCTCAGCAGCAGCTTTCTCAGCAGCTTCTTTTGCGGCAGCTTCCCTTGCGGCCTTCTCAGCAGCTTCTTTTGCAGCCTTCTCAGCAGCAGCTTTATCCGCAGCTTCCCTTGCGGCAGCTTCCATTGCGGCCTTCTCAGCAGCTTCTTTTGCAGCCTTCTCAGCAGCTTCCTTTGCAGCCTTCTCAGCAGCTTCTTTTGCAACCCTTTCTTCTTCAGCCTTCTTTGCGGCTTCCCTTGCCCTATAAGCATCAACTTGTCGCTGGATCTCTTCCTTCTTTAATTGTCGAGCTTTGTCATATTCTAATTTTTTCTTTTCAGATTCGGCAGCAACCATAGCAGCTTCCTGTTGTTTTGCATTTTCAGCAAGAGCTTTTTCATTAGCAACCTTAGCTGCCTCAGCGTCAAACCAATCATTGTCAGCCTTAATCTTTTCCTGTTCCTTCTGTTTTCGTATCATTGCTTTCATGTTCTTTTCTTGTTGCATAGCCTTATTATATTCTGTTCGTTGTTGTTCAGTCAACCTCTTATTTTCGGCTTCCTCATATAATTGTCTTCGTTTTACTTCTGCTTCCTCGGCTAATCTCGCTTGTTCGGCTGCTGTTTCCTGAGCTTTTTCAGCAGCTGATATCGCAAGGGCATCTTCAATTTCTTTGTTTATTTTTGCATCTGCTGTAATCGCATGTTCTTCTTTAAGTCGCTTTTGTTGTTCATACTCCACGTTCTTTCTATGTGCTTCGGCCCGTTTCTGTTCTCGGGCAAATTGTTGTTCGGCGGTTAGTGACACATTTGGTTTATTAGTTGGTGGTGGTATAGGCAATTCTAGTGGCTGCTGGTGCGCAACAACATCAGCATAAGTTTCTTGTGGTGGTGTAGGCGGGGTCGTTAATTTGGCCGCTGCTGCTGCTATTTCTGCCAACCGTAAGCGGTCCTGCTCATCCACAACGGCCTGAGCGGCAGCAGCCTCTTCTGGCACAACGATTGTAGCTTCCTCCTCAGCAGCCTGAGTAGCCTCTTCTACTGCGGCAATCGGTTCAGCTACACGCTGAGCAGCAGCAGCCTCTTCTGGTGAAACCATAACAGGTTCCACCGGTTCAGCTACACGCTGAGCAGCAGCAGCCTCTTCTGGTGAAACCATAACAGGTTCCACCGGGGCGACATTAGCAGCCACTTCTGATGCAACCGGTACAGTTTCAACCGGAGCCGTAGTAGCCTCTTCTGATGCGGCAATAGGTTCAGCTTCCTCATCCGCAACCGCCTTATTCTCAGCAAAATCTATTGTTACTAATACACCACCATCATTCGGGTCACCGCCAGGAATTGGCGGCTGTACGGCTTCCACATTAATTAGCGTAATCGCATTAATATAAAATGTAGAAACCGCGTAACTTACAATAAATCGTATTGCGTGTGTAGCATCATTTATATCCACATTTTGTGAAATATATTCAATGAGGTTACCAATTAATTCGGCGACATCGACCCCGTTCTCAAATTGAAATACGGGTTTGCCGATCGCCTCGTCCTTGTCTTCGTAGATATTTACCCAGTTTTTGTGCATAGTATAATTAATAACATCGCCTGACCTGACTGGCACAATATCAATCGATATATATTCACCTGGCTCGTTTTCTACTAACATTTCAATAATTTCAGTATCTACCACGGCTAGACCCTTATCCTGATCCGTATCCCGTTCCTTGTCCAAAGGATTGTTCATAATTCTGTTTACTATATTATACGAATACTAAAAAAATGGAAAAAAATCGGGTCTGAATTTGAATTGAGAATGCTAAATTGAACCGGGGCTATAACAAATTGCTGTCGGTAAAGCAATTTTTTATTCAATTGGTTTGATTGTTTTTACCTGCGTCTGCTAGGTCTCACTTTCTTTCGGTTAGACTTGGTAATGCGGCGCTTATGGTTCTTTTTCGTATGCACTCTGCGACCACCCTCACTCGTTTGTATTGGGCTTGTGACAGAATTTTGGGGTGCAGGCGCAACCTTGTTTTTCCTAGTAATAACATTTTTAAAACGTTGCCAGCGTGTAGGTTGTTGTTCAGGAGGTGTATACGCCTCGTTCAATATTAGTGGATCTGCACTGGTAGCCTTAATTGTCTGGTTAATTCCAGAAGATAATCTATCCAATGCTTCCGTTGGGTTTACTAAATCAATTTCCGGACTAAATTTAAGACTGTGTTCATTCGTTTTAATCTCTCCAATTTTGGCGGGCTTGTTGGGCTGTATCATTGCACTTATGTTTAAGTTAATCTCATTAGATAAATTGGTGGTAGGAGCGGCAGCTTCGACAACAGGTTCAACTGCATTTGTAATTTCAGGGGTAAGTGGCGGCGCCGGAGTTGTCGGTACTGGGGGAGGCGGTGGTAGTAATGTTTCTGCCGTAGCCAGACCTTCGTTACTATTATCCTCCTTATAATATGGTTTACCATCAGTATCATAGCCAGCGGGTTTTTCAAGATTATCACTCATATTTATTATATATAAAATGCATAGATAAATAATCCATCTCCATTCCCATAAATACTAAAAAATTGAACAAATAACATTGCAATCAGCTAAATAACAATTGAACTAGTGAACCATACAATAATATGAATTATCAAGTAGACGCTCCCATAAGAAACCGAACGGCACTCGTGTTTGATGTGGAAACTACCGGACTATTGCCACAAAAACCGCGTTATTCAACTGCGCCCATTCCGATTTCTGCCTATCCTCATATAATCCAACTGAGTTTTGTATTATATGATATAATCAACAAAAATATCATACGCTCCTATGACTCGTATGTAAAAATAGGCAACGACGTGGTCATTAGCGAATTTGTATCTACACTTACAGGAATAACGAACGAAATGTGCAACAGTAAAGGAAACGATATAGTAGACGTATTGCGTGCATTTAGTCGGGCATATGCAGAGTGCGACGTTCTTGTGGCACACAATATAGAATTTGACGAAAAACTGATAATGATAGAAACCGAACGTAATCGCCCAAGATTATTGAAAGAAGGCCCCGAATGTTTGACCGTGTTTAACAAGATACACGAACAACTCCGAGGAATTGAACAGTATTGCACAATGCGTAAAGGGATTTCATTGTGTAATATAATAGTAGAACCCAAGACGCCTGGTAAGCCACCGACTGCGAAGTGGCCCAAATTGGCCGAATTATATGCCAAATTGTTTAACAATGAAACAGTGGCGGGGATGCATAATTCAATGGTAGATGTCTTGGCTTGTCTGCGGTGTTATATGCAGATGAGGCACACGTACGACGCAGGAATGTTAACACCATAAAAAAACAATAAAAAACTACATCAGAATAAAAATACAATCAAATACCTAAGCCGAGCACATCTCACACACCTCGTCTTCTTCCGTCGCTGTCGTCTGTTTTTTTTCGGGCTCAATTGTAAATTGCTGTGCTTGATGTCTCGCGCGTCGTCTCAAATAATACATACCTGTTTTTAGACCTTTGCTCCAAGAATGGAAATGCATAGACGTCAAATTGTTATAATTCGGGTCTTCTAACCACAAGTTCAAACTCTGACTTTGGCAAATAAATGCCCCGCGATCCGCCGCCATATCAATGATACTGCGCATAGGCAATTCCCATACTGTCTTGTATTTTTCTTTAATTTCCACAGGAATGATATCAATGTGTTGAACGCTGCCATTATTTGCAATAATCATATTTTTCATCTTTTCGTTCCAAAGATCCAACTTGATTAAATCGTTCATCAAATATTTGTTGGTCAAAATGAATTCGCCTGCAATGGTTCGTCTGTTGTAAATGTTACTGGTAATCGGCTCAATGCACTCATTGTAACCCAAAATCTGCGATGTAGACGCCGTGGGCATTGGTGCAATCAACAGCGAATTCCTAAGACCGTGCATTTGTATATCTTCCCTCAACTCATTCCAATCATATCGTTGTTCGGTTTCGGATGGGTTCACGTCCCACATATCAAATTGGAGAATGCCCTGACACGCTGGCGACCCCTCAAACGTTTCATATGTCCCTTCCGTCTTTGCAATATTACAAGATTCGGTCAATGCAGCGTGATACATAGTCTCAAAAATCCGTTTATTGATTAGTCGAGCTTCGTCGCTAGTGAAATTTGTATTCAACATCATAAATACGTCGGCAAGACCCTGAACTCCGATGCCAATCGGTCTATGACGCTGGTTGCTTCGTCTAGTCTTATCCGTCGGATAGAAATTCACATCAATGATCCGGTTTAGATTATAGGTAACCGTGCGGGTAACTGAATGCAACTGTTCATAATCAAATACTTTCTTATCAGAACCATCAGTAGCATCTTTCACGAATGCGGGCAGAGCAATGCTTGCAAGATTGCAAACAGCGGTTTCATCTTCGTCAGAATATTCCGTAATTTCGCAACAAAGATTGGAGGACTTGATTGTGCCGAGATTTTTCTGGTTGCATTTTTTATTGACGGCGTCTTTGTACAATAGGTAGGGCGTACCAGTTTCCATCTGTGCATCCAAAACACGGAACCACAAATCACGGGCTTTCACGGTTTGTCTGCCCCGTCCGCTCTTTTCATAGAATGTATATAATTTCTCAAAATCCTCGCCATATACATCAGACAGACCCGGACATTCATCGGGACACATAAGGGTCCATTCACCGTTCGCCTTGACCCGTTCCATGAATAAATCGGGTGTCCATAATGCATAGAATAAATCGCGCGCTTTCAAATCTTCGTCACCGTGATTTTTACGCATATCCAAGAATTTCTCAATGTCGGCATGCCAGGGTTCTAGATAGATGGCAAAGCTTCCGTTGCGTTTCCCCCCGCCTTGGTCAACGTACTTTGCAGTGTTGTTGAATACTCGCAACATTGGTACAATGCCATTGGATTCGCCGTTCGTACCTCTGATATGACTGCCTCCCGCACGAACATTGTGAATGTGCAGACCAATTCCGCCTGCCCATTTTGAAATGAGCGCACAATCTTTGAGAGTATTATAGATGCCCTCAATACTATCACTTTCCATTGCGATCAAATAGCAAGAAGACAACTGGGGGTGAGGAGTGCCCGCATTAAAAAGAGTGGGAGTAGCGTGCGTAAAGTACTTTTGCGACATCAATTCATATGTCTCGCAAATTCTATGAAAATTGTCACCGTGAATACCAATCGCAACGCGCAGCCACAAATGTTGAATTCGCTCAACGATTTTCTTGTTAATTCGCATCAAATAGGCGCGTTCCAATGTCTTGAACCCAAAATAATCAATTAAAAAATCCCGACTATAATCAATGATGTTGTCTAGTTTATTTGTAGTGAATAGTGAATCTACACCATTTGGCGGTTCGTCATATTGCAAAACGACTTGATAGAGGTCTTCCGATACAAGCGGTGAGTGTTTGCCGTGCTTATCCTTGTACAAATACAGTTGCTTCATTGTATCCGAAAAAGAGGATGATGTATTTTTTTGATGATTAGAAACGACGATGCGTCCAGCGAGTACATTGTAGTCGGGATGAATAGACGACATCGATGCACATTGTTCTGCCGACAGTTCATCAATTTGCGTCGTAGAAATATTGTTATATAACTGGTCAATTACCTTCATAACCAGTGAGGTGTAATTTATTTTAATGTTTGCTTCGGTTCCGATATTTTTAATTCGGGTTAAAATTTTATCAAACGAGACAATTTCTAGTTTGCCTGATCGCTTGGTAACATACATTTCATCGTCCATATTTACAGAAGATCTGGAATTGTCGATAGGACTAGACATTTATATTATATACGTATAAATGTCTATATCATTTTTATCTAACTAAAATCTAGTTTTACTAGACAAACCTTTTTATTATCCGGCATATTTTGGATCATATGAACACCAGATATGTCGTTCGTTTGAATCACGATTTTGGGAATCCGTTTTTTCGCAGCGCGGTGTTCATATCCGTTCTCGCGTTCTGATAAAATCGTGTTCCATACATCTTGAATTTGACTTACCGCCGCAGCAAACCACTTACGGTTTCTTTCAATAAGTACACACGAAAATTCATTGAGATACCAATAAATGGTAGTAAACAATACTAATCCTTGTTCCCTTGCAGACTGTTTGGTGGTATTAATCCAATCTTGTATGCTCGTTTCATCAATCTGAATATTCAATGGCATATAACGATAGATTGGATCGGAAGTGTCGACATCTCGTTTTATAAAATGAAGTATAACGCCTCTGTACTCAGTTGCAGTATCTGCATAGAAGTCTTCTTCTGTTGGGTACTCCTGTATACGAGTTTCAACAAAGTCGCATTTGTCCAAATTGCACGTTTCCATTTGAATTTGAGTTTGTATCCAATAATCTTCCTTTGGAATGCCGGTGATTTCGCGATTGACGATATTTTTGATCTCAAGCATGCGACCATACCGACTACAATTTGGGTCAATGTTAATTCCATCCGGCGATGCCCCAATAAAGGAATATGCTGGGTGTTGAATGCACCCAAATTCGCCCACTTTGGTTTGAAACATTGTTTCGTAAATCATCACCGTAACCGGTTCATATTTCACACCCCAATGCATAGGAGTATTCGTATTGGATGTTCTAGTTTCACCTGGTAGAGGTTCTGTCGGTTTACATTTTTCATAGATTAAACTGTTTATTTGAGCCTGACTTCCAAACACTTTCCATAAATTGCTAGCAGTAATTAGTCCATTTCTAAATGCATACCATTCCGGCGTTCGTTGCTCGGGTTGTGGGATAGATTGCAAATGGGCAATCTGTCTAGATAATGCATCAATTTCATTGGAAGACAACGCGGAGATTGTGTTTAGTGTATACGGCATTGACCGCTGGGGTAGCCCGTTGCACACATTGTACGTTTCCATAACCTCCTCCACCATTTCAAGAATATCATCATAGTCGTCTTCCTCACATAGACCCGCATTTTCCCATTCTTGATATAATAGTTCGGCAATATCTTGGCAAATATCCGAATAAAATGTGGGAGATGATAGTTTAATAATGCTTTCTTGAAAGTACTCATCAATTTGTTGATATACATCCATAATCGTTTCGGCAACATCATCATCGGTTATATTTTCCAATGAAAAGACATCACATTCTGATAATTCACTACATACATCTGATATACCGATACTTCTGTCCGGGTCACTCGACCCAGACGTTGAAACATAATCCGAGTCATTATCCATTTTGTATTTGTACTATAATAAAATATACCTTCTATATATTTTACTAGAATAAAGCCTTTGTCTAATTCAATTTTGCGTACGGACTAAACCGGCGTTTCCTTCGCGGATACCCGTTTCGGAGTAAGAGATTTCAAAGTGGAAACGCGTTTTGCATCAATAATGCGAAGAGTAAAGTTATGTGTGGTTTGGTTAAAATGGAGCGCGGGGATAGCCTCAATTTCTTGCTTGTCTTTGTCATAAGAAACTTCTTTGGTTTTTTGTAATTTGTTTTTTTCCAGACATTCAATAAAAAACGCTTTTAACAGTTTAATGTCTTTTGCCGGATACCCGTGTTCTTTGCCATATCGTTCGGCGAACTGGTGTAATTTTTGGATTTTAACCGTTTTATCAATTTTATTCCAATTGTCAGATTTATTACGCTGCTTTTCTTTTTCAAGCAATCGTTCAATTTCATTGTAATTATTTTCGTCCCGGTTCATCTGTGGTTCGCTAGGCACGATAGAGGCATTCGCCGCTTCGCTAACCGGTTGATTGTTATTTGAACTGTTAGTAAACATAGTAATGTGTCAACGCTTTATATTATATGTAACATAATGTTTATCTTCTTTTTTAAGTGTTATATTTTACTATGCGTATACATTGCACCGTATAAGATATAGCCCTATTCTATCTAGATGGAGAACATAAAGAGAATACAAATAGATGTGACAGAGGGCGCAAAATGGATACCCACACAAGACAATGTAAAACATATAAATGTAGATTTAACGCCAAAGAAAGAGCGGCGAGATGGGAGATGTGAAGACCCCGACGAAGAACCGGAACCAGAACCAGAAGCAAAGGTTCCCCGCAAACGGGTAGTAACGAATATGAGTGATTGGACATTTACAGATGCGGAACTGTCACCAGAAAATCAATTAGAATACATCCAACAAATATACAATGATGCCATTACCACACAAAACGAAAAGAAATGTAAATTGGTAGTGCAACAATTGAAGGCGAAGCTGTACGGGTATCGTAACCAAGACACAATTAAAAAAATCTATTCGGAGGAAAATTTTATAACAATGAAGAGAACCTTGCAACTATTAATAGAGTGTAAATGTAGCTGTTTTTACTGTAATACAAATACAAAGGTTCTCTATGAGTATGTTAGAGAACCAACACAATGGTCATTAGAACGCATTGACAATTCCATCGGACACAACAATGACAATGTGGCAATTGCCTGTTTAAACTGTAATTTGCGTAGGAGAACCATGAACCAAGAACGCTACGTTTTTACAAAACAACTGGTCTTGCTGAAAAAGGAATAAATAATAAACAAATATAAACCGTATGTAATATGTAAATACAATAGAATATGGAACCGTTGTCGCATCACGCCGGAGTTTATGAGAAATTAAATAGTTTTTACACATCGGGCAAAATACCACATATTATCCTGCACGGGCATCACGGGACGGGTAAAAAGACAATATTAAATTGGTTTATTAGCAAAGTATACGAGGAGAACAAGACCATCATAAAGAACAATGTTATGTATGTGAATTGTGCGCACGGAAAGGGCATCCGATTTATACGAGAAGATTTGAAATTCTTCGCAAAGACCAATATCCAATCGAATAATGGATCAAACTTCAAATCTATTATATTGTTGAATGCGGATTTTCTAACGATAGATGCACAGTCAGCACTAAGGCGATGCATAGAATTGTTTAGTCATAATACACGTTTTTTTATAGTAGTGGAGAACAAGGACAAGTTATTGAAGCCCATATTATCCAGGTTTTGCGAGATTTATGTCGCCGAATGCATGAATGAAAATACCGTCGTAAATCTAAATCGGCGATTAATTGCGGGCATAGAAAATGCGTTAGATGCCGAACAAGTGGAGAGAATAACCGATTGTTTATCCAGGTTAGAAGAAGAAACCGTCACACACACCGATATAATACAAGCGTCCAGCGAGTTATATGAAAATGGTTATTCCGGACTGGACTTGATTAAATACATTAGCCAGACGAAACAGTTTGATGATAAGAAAACGTCGGCAATAGGAGTATGTTTTAATATAATCAAATCAGAATATAGATGTGAGAACCTATTGTTATTGTATATGCTGGACTATATATATTTACGTTCAAAAACAGATATAAAAAGTGTCTTGACATTATAATATAATTAATATGGACGATTTTGTTTTGTCAAATTTGCAGGAATCAAGGAATGAGTGGTGTAGTAGGTTGGTCAGCATTTTTACACCACTGATATTGGGCGGTATTCGTTCAATCTTTAATGAATCGTGGAAGTTGTGTTTGGACAATGATGAGGCGAACAAGTATTTGATGACTTTTCAAAATTTGCTGTCACGCATTCCGAAATGGAATAATGAGATCATTGAAGAAGAACGCAAACGTATTATTGAACGAAGCGGATGTAATTATTTAGAAGATTTGATTACGTGTGTTCATATTATCCAATTGAAGGTCTTGACGTGCATTCGCGTCGGTAACAAACAAAAGAAGATTGACATTTCCATTCCCAAATTAGACAGTTTTATTCACAAAGTATACATTCACGTCGCCCGCAAGACATATTCAAATGTCTATTTGTTTGATAAAAACGTTACTCCCTTGCAATATCAGAAGAATACTCGCGAGATTGAGAACATTATTCAAGAATGCATCTTAATCGCGATACGTGAAAGCATTCCGACCGAGGCAATTATCCGAGCATATATGGATGAAAGCGTAGAACAAGAGGAAGAGGTGATTATTGAAAAGATTGAAGACGATGCGCCTGAACCAGTTGCCGAAAAACCAAGTCAGGACAAGCCTGCCGAAACGGTTATTACGAAAGAAGAAGATTTACCTGCTGTTGTTCCAGCAATTCAAAATATTAATAATGACGCGGTTGTAACAAAACTATCATTTAACAACCTGGATGATGTATTAGACGATACCAATATTATAAAGAAAATAGAAGCCCCGAAGACCATTGAGCGATTGGAGGAGATTAGTACGTCGCGAGCCATTCAACGTAAGTTAGACGAATACGAGTCGTCTGACGAAGAAGATCGTATACAAATACACACGGATCCGATTGCATTGAATGGTATATCTGTTTTGGATAACGAGCCAGCAATTAAGCCGGTTGCCGACTCCTTTGTATTGAATGATGTGGAAGAATTGTTTTAGAAACGTACATATTTAGGGATGTGCGTAAAAATAAATAATATATAATCGTCGGTGAATTATATATTTCATAGTAATGGAAAAGTTGTTTATATTGGCTGCTCTAATTACCTTTCTGTTTTGTTCAATCAAGATCATTGAGATGAAATACATTTCAAAGGAATGGAAACCATTAAAGACGATCATTCGTGATGCCGTGGTTGTCTTTATTTCTGGTGTAGCCGCGATTTTTGCCTTTAATGTGTCAAACGGATCAATGACCGATTTCTTTAACATTGTTACGGATAACACGGTGCTCAATCCGTCAGCGACCGAAGTGTTTACCGGAGAACCTGGGTTCTAGATTGTATGGTCATAAAATGTCATTCTCCACAATGAATGACACTTTATTTTGTGAATTCAGGAATTCCTATAACTACCTGAATATTACTTGGCAGCGTATGCATATCAATGTAACGCGCTACATCTTGTGCAATATACAGCGTTAATTGCATATCTGAATTGTTCGCTAGACATTTGCTCGTCCATTTGTCCAATTTCAACACGTCATTTAGTCCGACAATCCGTCCATTTACGCCTAGATGCTGGGTGGGTCGTTTTCCTGGCTTGCCATTGGTATGTTTTATTCTCCATTCGCACGACAATGCGTTTCGGTGGTCAGGAAATCCCGTCAATAAAGCATATATTTCCCACCCTCCCCCACGCCCGTGCGTATAAACTGCACCCCCCGAAATCTCTTCATTGTGTTGTCTGAGACGACGATATGGGTTATTCGTAGAGCCATTGTACGTTAAATGACTATATTGTGGTTGTTTATTTCGCAGAATGTAACAATACCATTGTTCTGGCGGAGTTGTTGCCTCCACGTTCTCAATCATCTACTATGTAATATAGATAGTAGATAATTCAATCATTCTAAACACAACAAGGCAAATTATACCATTGAAGATTAAAAATAAACACAAATATACAGAACGATGATTGTTTATATTGGTCGATGGATGCACCTTCATTTTTCACGTCTACACGATAGACATTGTGCAAGGTCATAGTGAGTTGGGGGGCGCCGCTCTCCTCTGCTGTTCCTTCTTTAATCGATCTTTGTCTCCTCTATTGATCCTTCTCTGTTTTCTTTTTTGGATATGTCTACTAGGCTGACACTCAGTATAGTAATGCGGTGATCGTGTGCACCAAGACCGGCGGATACTACATCTTCGCCTAAATCACAATAGTGCGATTGGTGACATTCGTCGGCACCCACAACTTCGTCTGCATACTTTTCAAAATACTCCAAATTGTTTGTAATTTCTCCAATCTCTACTTCGACTTGTTTCTTGTAAACCCTTGTGGTGAGCTCGCATTCTCCGCCACTACAATACCCACTATGATCCGACACCTCTTCCTTGAAAAGAATCTCGATACGAACGCTCATTTGCTTCTTGATAAATGCTGATTGTCATAAAAACAAAATCAAATGTTTCAATTTTTTATATGTATGTCCCATTTTAATTCTTCAATCATTCTAAACACAACAAGGCAATTTGTCAATGTCCATACATTTGAACGCCGTATTCTTATCAGAAGAAGACTTAAACTGTTTAAAAAATGGGTATTTTAGTTGTGCTTGCGGGGTGTGTTCGTGCACGGTTCTCGCCGCCATCTTATATAATTTGAAATTAGGATAGCGTTCGTCCCCGTTTCTCTTATACAATACATTCTTACCCCTATCATCTAAACACCAGCGATGTATTGTTTTTTGCAGTTCATCATACTTGGAATAGTCTTCATCGTCGGGAATGATAAAATCATAGATAGAACATCCCAAACGACACAAATCAAAACTGTAATTGGGTTCAAGTACTGGTTTGGTATTGTCAAAAAATGGTTCGCAGTTATATTGTGTGGCGGCATCTCCACCTGGCGCAAAACTGTCACTGCATATGGTATTTCCGTTGAACTTGTAAATACTGCGCCCAAAGTCTATTAATTTAAATATTCTGCCATAAGTTGGCACCTTGTATGTGATGTTCTCGTACTTGTAATATAAATACGGTTCGTCCGTTTCAATATACATAATATTGTTTGTGTGCAAATCATTGTGTGTGAAATGAAACATCTTTTGATAAGCAATCAATGTCATTATAACTTGAAACAATGCAGCGGCGGCCTTGTTCTCGTCTAGTTTGCGTTTTATAAGTAAATCGTCAATTGTTCCAATGCACTTCTCTAAACATATTAGTTGCACAGGGAAGTTATTGATGTAACCATGCTGAACATCGTCTGACATACTTTCGTCATCACAATCATTGTCATTACTATCGCTGTCACCACATTCACTATCGTCTTCCTCTGTTTCCCAATCTTCATCATCATTACTATCGTCACAATCTCCGTCGCTGTCAGAACTATCATTATAGTCGCTGTTGTCCGAACTAGAAGAGCTATTGCTGGATGATTTATTAGACGTTTCTGTTTTGCCGTGGTTCTCATATACAGTTTCGGTTTCCCCCAAATCGGCGGTGGGTTCGTCCACAGTTATGATATCCGTCAATGAGATAGCGCTAATATTATGAGTGTTTGCACTGGATATTCGCAACTTGATCCGATTGGCACGTGAACTATCCGCATAATACGAGATAGCATCGTGGTTGCATATGGTAAATAGTTTGTTTACATTTTCATTGAAGAATGGCGAGGTATTCAGATATTCAATGTCGTCCGCCACATTCATTTTATATTTATCCTGCACTCCGAGGAAACTACCGTAAAAGTCTATGCCATTCACAAAACCATATTCGTGTAGTGTTTTGCTTGTAAGATAAGAGAAAAAACAATCAGTGTATGCTGCATTATTCTTATCATATATTTTGGGAAACCCACTAGCATTAAATTGCGGCAACTGGCGCACAAGATCTCCTTCGGCAGCATATTTTCCAATCATATATCGAATGGGATCAAGCAGTGGCGAATATTTAATAAAGACGTTTTTTTGGTGCATAGTGTCATCAAGACAGTCCTTCACGGTAACTGGGTTTATAAAATGATATTTATGGTTTAATTGGATAGAATTGTAATTTGTTTCAGTTAACGGCAGAAACCTGTCATACATTGGATTATATGATTGGAAACTTTTAATCCGGAAAGGATTATAATCATATGTAATGTCATCGGGACTACTATGATAAGATTGTTCTAAACTATCCATATCTAAGTTATTGTGATTACATAACTGAATGGAAAATATGGGTAAAGATGACATTTATAACTAAATAGTATATTGGTTTTATATATTAAAAAACACATATCTAAACTCATTACATTTAGTGTGGTCTAGCTGCGTTTAGGCATAAGCAAGAATTTATCAATAGTATCTATACACCGAATGACACTAGAATTAAAAAGATTTAATATGCGTGATATTACATTTAAGCCCGACGAGAACAAAGGTCCAGTAATCGTTATGATTGGGCGACGTGATACAGGTAAGTCATTTTTAGTAAGAGATTTATTATTTTATCATCAAGATATACCAATAGGAACCGTCATATCAGGAACAGAAGCCGGAAACGGTTTCTATGCAGCCCACGTCCCCAAGTTGTTTATCCACGAAGAATATAATACAGTGTTAATTGAGAACGTGCTGCGACGTCAAAAAACGGTGCTAAAACAAGTGAATAAGGAGATTGAACAGTATCGCAAGACGACGATTGACCCCCGTGCATTTGTTATATTAGACGATTGTTTATATGACCAATCGTGGACACGTGATAAAATGATGCGTTTGCTATTTATGAATGGTCGTCACTGGAAGATTATGTTGATTATTACAATGCAATATCCATTGGGTATCCCTCCCAATCTGAGAACAAATATTGATTATGTATTTATATTAAGAGAACCATATCTTACAAACAGAAAGCGTATTTGGGAGAACTATGCGAGTATGTTTCCGACATTAGAAGCATTTTGTGGCGTAATGGACCAGACAACGGAGAACTTTGAATGTTTGGTGATTAATAACAATGCCAAATCTAACAAATTAAATGACCAGATTTTTTGGTACAAAGCAGAGAAACATCCTGATTTTAGACTGGGGTCAAAGGAGTTCTGGGATATATCAAAGGGTATGGGGTCGGATGATGAAGACGAGGCGTATGATCCCAGCAAGGGTAAGAAACGTACGGGGCCAGCGATTAACGTAAAAAAGAATAAATGGTAAATGAACTATTGCATAATAATGAACGAACGAACTATTTATGGGTCATACATATCCTCGTTTTCTTCTTCTAAATCCGATTCAAAATCAAATGATTCATTGTCTATTGGCAAAGCGAACTGCTCGTGTCTTTGTGTGACCTCACTATATACATTTCTAGCAAGTAGATTAAATTCATCGTCACTGTTTTGTTCGGCATCGTCATTTTCTTGTTCAGTTTGGTCTATGTCGGACGGTGTCAGTTCAGCTGCGTTTTCTTCTGCTGCTAATTGAGTATCTTCATCGAATTCTGCTTCTTCCTCATCATCTTCATCCTCGTTGATAAAATGTATATGCGAATTTTGTGTTTGGTAATCGTCATTTTCTGAGCGGAGTGTAGCGTGTGAACTTAGGAAAGATCCAGCATCGTCACGTGACCTTTTAAATTCAATATGGTCAGAATTAAACGTAGCCTCCCCGACCACTCGTTTATTCTTTAATTTATATAAACGTCGTCCGAATTGGGGATTGTGCATATGAAATATATGCAACTTGTGCAGTAATAAGCATTTGGAACGATGTCTAACACTACTGTCAACGGAATAATTCATTTCTAAGTATAATCGCAAATAGGGTTTGAATATACGAACCAACTCATCTTCTGGAAAATCATCATCAATCTTAATATGTGTATTAAACGATAGAGCATTGTAGATATAATCAACCAGCGTTTCTTGGTCTTCATTCTCAGTGAACCGATGAATGTATTTTTCTCGTATCAAGACTTGATTGTTTCGTTTGAATTTGGAAAGATTGAAGTTGCTGAGAAAGAATTGATACAAGACATCGGGTGTTCGTATTAGCCGATCTTTAATTTGGAAATAAATATTATATAGATCTGATTTTGAAAATGGCAGTTTGTTATAGGGATTTTTTACGGGTATCGGCTCGGAGATAAAGTAGGGCGAGTTGCACAAGGATGTTTCTATAATTTTATTCAGATCAGTGATGGTAAACAAGTACCGATAATTATTTTGTAATAGGACAATGACATTGCGTTCAGTGATTTGTATTTCATTTAAATATAAATCGGTTTTCATTATTATCGGGGCACGCTTTACCTTAAATATACGTGCAAATTTGCGCAATGCAGCGTAATGCCGTTGACTGCGAATATGCAAATCAGAAATGTATTTTTTTACATCATCAGATATAAAAGCCAGACCGGTTGCCATGATAAAATGTTCAAATTTAGTTAATATTCCTGTCGGGGGTAGATTGTTTGCTGTCTTTATGTGAAATATCATATTGTGCACCAGATTACTACTAGAATGGGAACCGAACCGCTTAATCACATTGTCGA
>Ga0209770_10000864_pt1 | contig 15996 bp, 11 predicted proteins | sample LauGreSu1BDMLBDD_2_FD_187572 | JGI IMG/M metagenome (GOLD analysis project Ga0209770, IMG submission 187572) | Freshwater lake microbial communities from Lake Michigan, USA - Su13.BD.MLB.DD (SPAdes) (version 2) | ecosystem: Environmental > Aquatic > Freshwater > Lake | place: Lake Michigan, USA...
ATCGGCAGCATGGACATCGTCAAGGAGATCGACCGCCTGTCAATGAGCGCGGCAAACGTGCGCGCGCAGGAGGCGGCGAAGCTTCAGGCGTTCAACATCGGGACGCAGGCGATGATGAGCGACATCTCCGCGCAGAACCTGCGCGCGACCGCCAACACGATCTACCCCGGACTCGCCCTCGGGACGAGCCTGCTCGGAAGCGCCGCCGACATCGGCAGCATGTGGGCGCGCAACAAGCGCATCGAGGAACTCCTGTCCGGCGTGTCAACGCAGAGGCTCTGATCCATGCCGACCGTACCTACGACTTTCGTTCCGCAGGTCGCGCCGCAGGGCGGTGGCGACATCGGCCAGTTCGCAGCTCCCGGCGTCGCGCCGATGGAGAACCTCGCGCCGAGGCAGCAGATCGAGCTGGGGCGCACGATGACGCAGGCCGGCAACGTCGCGTTCCGCGTCGGCTCGAGCCTTCAGGACGCGCTCGACGAGGCGGCTGCGAAGGAGGCCGACGTCGCCGTGCTGACGCAGTTCGGGGAACTCTCGAGCGCCTACCTGTCAACGCAGGGGAAGGAATCGGAGACGCAGTTCCAGGCCGCGTCCGAACGCCTGTCGCAGATCGGCGCGACGGCGATGGACGGACTCCAGACCGAGACGCAGAAGCGAATGTTCGCGCCCGTCCTTGCGCGCAACATGGCGTCGATCCAGACGCGCATGGCCGGACACCGCAACGAGCAGGTCAAGAAGTACAACGTCCAGGAGGGCATCGCCCGTGGCGAGATGTACGCAGACCAGGCGGTCGTGGCCTACGCCAACAAGGACGCCATCAACCCGACGACGGGACAGCCGTTCGGGAGAGACGAGTACGACGTCAACATCGGCGTCGCCCTGAACAGCATCCGCTCCGCTGCCGCCGAGATGGGCATCCCCGCCGACTCCGCGCAGGTGAAGCAGATGGAGCAGCGCGTGTACGACAAGGTCGCGACGGGCGTGGTCGGCGACCTGATGCGGCAGAACAAGTACGCCGAGGCGCAGGCGTTCCTCGACGAGATGTCGGGCGTCGACCCGAAGACCAACGACACGCTCCGCAACTCGGTTGAAGCGAACCGTAAGCGCACGACCATTGAGGAGCTGACGAACAGCATCCGCTCGCAGGGAGTGCTGAACGCCAAGAGCGATCCCGAGACGTATGGGCAAGTCGCCGGCGAGACGACCACGCAGCCCGACACGCTGCGACAGGCGCTCGATATCGCTGACGGCATCGAGGACGTCGAGATGCGCCGCATGGTGCAGGCCAACCTGCGGACGCAGTTCGCGCAGGAGGACACGCTCGCCGACCAGGAATACCGCACGCAGCTCGAGAACATTGAGCAGTTCCTCTCCGTCCCGACGAACGGCATCGGCGACGTCGACCCCATCGCGTGGGGCGCGCTGAAGCCGACCGACAGGGATCGCCTCCTCAAGGGAGAGAAGACCAGGAATGACGAGCGGGTGATGGATATCCTCTACACCGACCCGTCGAAGCTGACTCCGGAGTTCATGTCGGAGAACTACAACAAGCTCACGCCAGAGACGCGCCGCAAATTGTTCGACATGCTGGCAAAGCCGAAGGCGATTCTCGACGCCACGGTTGACGCGCAGCAGGTCAACCGCACGCTCATCGACAACGGGCTTGCCGACCTTGCGTCCGCAGAAAAGAGCGACAAGAAGAATTGGGAAGCGTCCGTAATTCTGCGACAGAACATTCAGGAAACCATCGCGGCGAAGCAGAGTTCACTCGGTCGCATGATGTCAGATGCAGAGAAGCAGCCGATCATCGACCAAGCGATCCTCCAGATGGGCAAGGTCAAGAGCAAGACGATGGGCATCGATTGGCTGTCGCGTGATCCGCAGATGCCGATTGCCGCGATGACCGCAGAGCAGCAGAAGAAGGCATACGTTGAGATCGCTGGCAAGGAGATGCCGCTGCTTCAGGCGCAGGCAGAGGTCATGGACATCCCCGACGCCGAGGTGCTGAAGATCGTCAAGGCAATGCAGGACGCCGGCGTGACCCGCCCGACGTCGTTCGAGATCCTGGCCGCGTGGTATGAGAAGAAGGGCAAGAAGTGATCGACGAAGACATCAACGAGCGCATGGCCCGACTCGTCCCCCAGCCCGGAGGCATCGGCGAGATGCCTTCGCAGATCCCGCTCGGCATCAGCATGACGCCGACGTTCGAGCGGCCGAACGCCGCCCCTGACATTGACACCGACTACGCGGACGCGGCACGGCGCATCGCCGACAGCCGGCGCACGCAGATGATGTCGTCGCTCGTCAACATCACAGCCGTCGATCCCGACAGCGCGGCACGGTCGCAGAAGCTCGGCGCGCAGTTTGGCGTCGGCGGCGACCTGGCGGCTCGCAACGCCGAGGAGCTTCGGCAGCGCGCGTTCATTGACAGCATTTCCGGTCGCGACATGCTGCGACGCAACCCCGTCCTCGCGGACTACATCGCGCAGCGTCAGTTCGCGGAGATCGCGCACGACGACGTCGACGCGCTCGCGAAGACCGAGCAGGAGTTCAGCAAGGGCTGGTTCGCTCGTTTCGACCGCCCCGTTTCCGAGGTCGTGTCCGAAGGAATCGCCGGCATCGGCGAGGGCTTCGGCCGTGCGGTCGCGCAGGAGGAAATGTTCGCCATCGCGGAGCGCGTGTCGCAGCGCGGCGGTCGCATGGAGGAATACGAGAAGGCAGCTCTCGAGTCATATCGCCAGGAGATGGCGAAGGGCGGCGAGCGCACCGGGTTCCTCGAGGAAGCCGCCTATATGGGCGCGCAGCAGCTCACAGGCGCGCCGAGGATCATTGAGGCAGGCATGATGGGCGCGACCGCAGGCGGCGCGCTCGGCCTCGTCGGCGGCCCTGCCGGATTCGCCACCGTCCCGGCCGGCATGGCAACGGGGTTCGCCGCCGGCCTTGTGGCAGGAAGATTCGAGAACTCACGCCGCCTTGAGACGGCGATGCTGTATCTCGACCTGCTCCCGGAACTCGGGCATGACTCGTCATCCAAGATCGCCAACACGGTTGGCATCTTCAACGCCGCGCTCGACACCGGAGCGGCGGCGCTCGTCGCCAAGCCGTTCGCCGGGTTGTTGCGCGGTGCGGTGCGGCAGAAGGTCAGCGAGGCGATCCGCCAGCAGACGACTCGCGCCGCGCTCGCCAACGCCGCGAAGGCATACGGCATCGGCGTCGCCGGCGAGGTCACGACCGAGACGGTGCAAGAGCTGAACAACGTCATCGGCTCGGAGATCGGCAGATATCTGGCCGACAAGCCGATGGAGATTGAGACGGAGGAGGGGCGCGAGGCCATCGCTACCCGTCTCGTTGACACGTTCGTCGCGACCGCGATGGGCATGTCGATCATGGGCGCACCGGGGCCGGCGGGGCGACTCTACGTGGACACGCGCGCCGCGAAGCAGGGCGAGCAGCAGGCCGCCAAGCTTCAGTCGATGGTGAAGGCCATCGCAGACAACAAGCTGCTGGCGCGGTCGCCCGAGCGCCTCGAGGAGTTCGCCGAGTCTGCCGTCGAAGGCACGGACTCGGAGACGACCTACGTCAACGCGGCGGTCATGCACGACATCCTGCGGCAGTCCGGAATCACGGAGCAGGAGATGGACACCGTGCTTCCCGGCGTGCGCGCGCAGCTCACGGAGATGCAGCAGAACGGCATCGACCTGGGCAACAACGACGTCACGGTTCCGACCGCGCAGATGACCGTCCGGTTGCAGAAGACGCCGCTCCTGAACCAGATCCTTCCGCACGCTCGCCTGTCGCCAGACGCGATGAGCATCACCGAGGTTCAGCAGTTTGAGGCGAACCGCGAGCAGCTCGTCGCCGAGGCTCGCCAGATCATGGAGACTCGGCAGGAGACGGACGCCACGTTCGTCGCCGAGGCGCAGCAAGTGGAGGACAATGCGTTTGAGCAGGTTCGTCCAGTTCTTGACGCCATCAAGATTGACGAGGACATTGACAAGGACATGGCGGCGCGGACGATTGCCAAGTTGCGTCAGGCGATGGTGGTCGTTGACGCTGCAGAAGCCGGAATGACTCCGCTGCAATATGAGCGCGAATACGGAAGCCCGTTGCGCGTGCAGGGCGATGTCGCGCCTGTCGCGCCGCTCGAGCAGGCTATTACGCTTGAGCAGGCCGCCACTATCGACGCCGACTACCTCGCTGCTGTCGAGCGCGGCGACATGGCGACGGCGCAGCGCATGGTGGACGAGGCGGCGAGGGTTCAGGGACAGGAAGCCGTTACCTACGACGAGCAGGGCAACGTCGTCCCGCTTTCGCGCCGGTTCGACATCACCAGCCCGAAGCTGTTTGAGCAGGCGGCTGCCGGCCCAGCCCGAGGCGGATTCGACCCGCGCACGCTGAACATCTTCATTCGGTCGGGCGGGGACATCTCCACGATGTTCCATGAGCTGATCCACCTGCGGATCGCCGAGTATCTCCGTCTCGCTGCTGGTACAAATCCGCCGGCTCGCGTCGTTGCCGACTTGGACATCCTGTTCAAGTTCATGGGCGTAGAGGGAGACACGTTCGAGGATCGTCTTCGCAACTACTCAACGATGAGCATCGATAAGCGTGCGCCTCTTGAGGAGAAGGTCACCTACAACGCGGAGATTTACATCTGGGAAGGCAAGGCTCCGAGCGTGGAACTGCGCGGAGTATTCGACCGCATGGCGGCATGGATGCGTCGGGCGTACAAGTCGATTCGCGATAACCTGAACGATATCTACCGGGACAAGTTCGGCACCGATCTCCCGATCCTCACTCCGGAAGTGAGAGGCGTGTTTGATCGCATGCTCGCGACCGAGGAGCAGATCAAGCGGCAGGCGGCCATCAACGAGATGAAGCCGCAGTTCCAGACTCTCGAGCAGGCGCTCGCGAGCGGAATGACCGAGGCCGAGTACGCCGCGTACCAGGTCATGCAGCAGGAAGCGATGGACGCCGCCGTGACCGACATGACGAAGGCGAGCCTGCGGCAGATGCAATGGCTCGGCAACGCGCGCTCGCGGCTCCTGCGCGACCTCCAGCGCAAGCACGACCGCCAGCGGAAGGAAGTCCGAGACGAGGTCGCCGATGAGATCCGGTTGCAGCCCGTGTACCGGGCGATGGAGTACCTGCGGACGGGGACGTTCGTGGACTCGGACGGGCAGTCCGTCAAGATGGATGGGCCGCACCGCCTTGACATGGAGGCCGTGCGGAACATCTACGCCGGCATGCCGACTCCCGAGTCGCTCGAGGCGATCCGCGCCACGGGCATGGCGATGCCGAAGAACGTCGCTCCGGACATCGCCGCGCTCGGCACGGGCGGCAAGGGCATGATGGGCAAGGACGGCATCGACCCGGACGTCGCCGCCGAGCTGTTCGGCTACAGCAGCGGTGATGCCCTGATCCGCGCCCTGCTCGCCGCGACGCCGATGAAGGACGCCATCGACGCCCGGACGGACGAGGTCATGCTCGCCCGGTTCTCCGACCTCGTCGACCCGAAGGCGCGCGACGCCGCCGTGCAGACGGCGCTCCACAACGAGGCACGCGCGCGGTTCGTGGCCGTCGAGTTGCGGTTCGTGGCAAAGGCGACGCAGCCGACGCGCGTCCTGATCGAGGCTGCACGGCAGGCCGCTCGCGAGATGATCGCCGGCAAGCGCATCGTCGACGTCAAGCCGCAGGAGTTCATCGCCGCCGAGTCGCGCGCGGCACGCGATGCCGCCGACCTCGGGAAGTACGAGGCCCAGGCGAAGATCACGGGCAAGGCCGAGTACGACCGCGTCCGTCTTGCCGCCCTCGCGGCAGGAAGCACGGAGGAGGACGCGGTTCGCGTTGCCGAGGAAGCGCAGGCTGCATTCGTCGCCGCGAGGACTGCGGAACGCGAGGCAGAGTTCAAGGCGCGGTTCGGTGCGTCCACGGTTCAGCAGGCGCTGATCCGCGCCAAGCGCGCGCAGCTCTACCAGAACCAGCTTGCCGCCGAGGCGCTGCGCGTCCGCGAGGAGGTTGACAAGGGCGTCAAGTACCTGAAGCAGGTGCTGCGCGACTCGAACGTCAAGCGCATGGGCGCGGACTACGCCGACCAGATTGAGCGCATCCTCGAGCGGTTCAACCTGGCGCGGTTGAGCGCGAAGGCTCGCGCCGAGCGGCAGTCGCTTTCGGATTGGCTCGCGAAGCTCAAGGAGCAGGGTCTTGAACCTGACCTCGCTCCCGAGGTGATCGACGAGGCGAATCGGAAGCCGTACCAGGAGATGACCGTCGCCGAGTTCCGCGACCTTGTCGATAGTGTCAAGCAGCTTGAACACGTTGGCAAGGAGAAGGAAAACATCCGTCGCGGAAACGAACTGCTGAAGTTCACCGAGGAGCGCGACAGGATTGACGAGAGCCTTCGCGCCAACTTCAAGGGGAAGATCACCAAGCCGCGTTCGCCGCGAGAGGAAGGCGCTCGCAAGAAGTGGAAGCTGAAGAAGTGGATGTTCGATGGCCTGGTCGCCGCGAGCATCGTGCGGATCATGGACGGCGGCAAGGACAACGGGCCGCTATGGAACTACCTGATCCGCACGGCGAACGCTGCCGGCGACATGGAGACGCGCATGCGCGCCGAGGCGACCAAGCGCCTGACGGAGATCCTTGCCCCGGTGTTTAAGCTCGGCAAGATGGGCGGCAAGGGAATCTACTTCCCCACAATCGGGGAGTCGCTGAACCGTGAAGCAAGGATCGTCATCGCCTTGAACATGGGCAACGACGGCAATCGCCAGCGCCTGCTCGATGGCGAGGGCTGGACGCTTGAGCAGCTCACGCCCGTCCTCGAGAGCCTGACCGAAGCCGAATGGACGGCCGTGCAGGAGATGTGGGATTTCTTCGAGACGTACCGTCCGCTCGTTGCCGCGAAGGAACGACGCCTGTACGGCAAGGAACCAAACTGGGTCACGCCGACGCCGTTCACCGTCCGCACCGCAGATGGCAAGGAAGTTCGTCTGACCGGCGGCTACTACCCGATCAAGTATGACCCGGTCGCGTCCGAGGCATCTGCTCGCCAAGATGCCGCCGAATCTGCAAAGGATCAGCTGCGCGGAGCGTATACGGCTGCAAGCACCCGCCGTTCCTTCACGAAGCAGCGCGCCAAGAAGGTCAACGAGCGCCCGTTGATCTACAGCATGTTCGGCCTGTACAGCGGTGTCAACGAGGTCATCCACGACCTGTCATGGCACGAATGGCTGATTCAGGCGAACCGCCTGATGCGCGACGAGAAGTTCAACAAGACCGTCCGCGAGACGTATGGCGCAATCGCCATCGAGAGTCTGAAGGATTGGGTCAACAAGAATGCCGCCGGCGATGCCAGTTCTGATGATGCGATTGCTGCTGCCGTGTCTTTGCTGCGGCGGAACGTCAGCGTGAGCGGTCTTGGTTTCAATGTTGTCAGCGCCGCGCTTCAGATCACGGGATTTAACCAGAGCATCGTTCGCGTCGGCGCGAAGTGGATTGCTCGAGGCGTGGCGTATACGGTCGCGAATCCCTTGCGGACATTCAAGGAAGTGAACGATAAGTCGTCGTTCATGGCGGATCGCGCTCGCACGCAGTTCCGCGAAATCAACGAAGTTCGGAATATGGTGCGAGGTGAAAGCGCGGCAAAGCGATCTATCTCGCTCGGTGCATACTTCTTGATGATGCGTATGCAGCGCATGGTCGACGTCCCGACCTGGGTCGGCGCTTATCAGAAGGCTCTTGACAGCGGAACGGACGAGGACACCGCAGTCGCGCTTGCCGACCAGGCGGTCATTGACTCGCAGGGCAGCGGCATGACGAAGGATCAGTCCGCGTGGCAGCAGGGCGGCGAGGTGTCAAAGCTGTTCACGGTGTTCTACTCGTACATGAACACCGTCTACAACATGACCGCCGTGTCAACGATGACGCCCCGCAGCAAGGGCCGGCTGGCATCGGACTATCTGATGCTGCTTGTCGTCCCGGTCGTCCTCAACTACGCGCTAAAGAACGCGCTCACCCCGGACGTCGACGACGAGGAACCCGACCTCGAGAAGATCGCCCAGGATCTCATCGCCGAGGAGCTGGCGTTCCTGATGGGAACGATGGTCGTTGTGCGCGAGTTCCAACTTATCGCCGACAAGGTAACTGGCAGGGAAGCTGGTGGTCGAGGATACGAGGGGCCGGCAGGTCTGCGCGGCATCGGCGAGACGATGAAGTTCGCCACGCAGGCGTCGCAGGGCGAGTTCGACCGCGCATTCCGCAAGAGCGCCGTCAACATGCTCGGCCTCGCGACCGGGCTTCCCTCGGCGCAGATCAACCGCACGCTCGACGGCATCGAGGCTCTCGCGGAGGGCGAAACCGAGAATCCGCTCGCACCGTTGACGGGCGTGAAGCGGTGACGATGGGAACCGTAATCAGCACCAAATTCCCTAGCCTTTCAGGGCGCATCGAGGAGACACGGGAATGACGATCAGCAGCCCAGTTCGCATCGCAGGCCCGTACATCGGGGCGGGTACGCTCGCCACGTTCTCGTTCCCTTTCAAAGTGTTCGCTGCGGCTGACCTTGACGTCATCAAGCTCACCGTTTCTACGGGCGTGCAGGCGACGCTTGCGCTTACGACCGACTACACGGTCAGCCTAAACGCCGACCAGAACTCAAACCCAGGCGGCAGCATCACGCTGGTCGCCGGCAACTTGGCGTCCGGGTTCAACCTGACAATCACCTCGGATATTGAGAACCTCCAGCCGACCGACCTGACGAACCAGGGAGGTTTCTATCCGGAGGTCATCAACGACGCCCTCGACCGGGCGACGATCCAGATCCAGCAGGTGTCCGACGACGTCGTGCGGTCGTTGCAGGCTCCGACCTCGGACGGCACGATCAGCATGACGCTGCCGCCGACCGCGCAGCGCATCGGCAAGTACCTGGCGTTCGACGCCGCCGGCGCGCCATCGGTGGCGACCGGGACGGGCGCTGACATCAACCTCCGCACCGACCTCGCCGCGAGCGGCGGCGCGGCGCTCGTCGGCTTCAGCCCGACCGGGAGCCTGTCGGCGGTGACGGTGCAGGCGGCCATCGCGGAGATCGGCACGGATCTTGCGACCACCGCCGGCGCGGCGGCCATCGGCTACACGCAGGGCGGCACAAGTTCCGTTGCTCGCACGGTGCAGGCCAAGCTCCGCGACTACGTCGACGTCCGGGACTTCGGCGCTGTCGGCGACGGCGTGACGGACGACACGGCCGCGATCCAGGCAGCCATCAACTACGCGGTCGGCAGCACGACGGGTCGCGGAACGGTGATCCTCGGCGAGGGTCGGTTCCGCATCACCTCAACGCTCACCATCGGGACGCGCAACATCGCGCTGGTCGGCGTCGAGAGCGGTCGCCGCACCTTCGGCTCCACGCCGGCAACCTGCTCGCTCGAGTGGGACGGCGGCGCGTATCCGATGATCTCCACGGCCATCAACGGTCACGTTTTCCGTGGGTTCGGCGTGACGAACAACGGGTCGGCGACGGACTGGCTCGAGCTTCTGTCCGGCGCGCAGAACAACATCTACGAAGACCTGTACTTCCACGACAACGCGCAGCCTTTCACGCGGTCGGTGATCTACTCGAACGGCAACTTCGTCGGCTACAGCCAGTTCCGGGGAATCCTCGCCAGTTCGCCTGCGCCCGTATTCCTGTACGTGCTGAACAACGGAACGTCGAACGCAGTCACCCCGATCTCGTTCACGGATCGCTGCATCATCCGTTCCGCGACGAATGCGTTTACGCTCATCAAGACGGACGGCGAGACGATTGAGAACATCGAGATCCGCAACTGCACTTTCATCATGGACGTCACGGCAGAGATGACGATCCTTGACACGACGACATCGCCTGCGTCAAGCACGGTGTACACGTTCACGTTTGAGAACAACGAGATCGACGTCGATACTGGCGGCACCGCAACCTGGCGGATGTTCAAGCTCCAGAACATCAACAACGTCGCGTTCAACAACAACGTCATCCAGGGCGGAGGTTCGATCACCGCGCTTGCTTCCGTCACCGGATGCAATGTATCGAGCTGCTCCGGAAACTGGATTCAGTCGCTGAACGGGCCGTTGTTCGACCTTGATGCGACAAGTCGAGCGAGCGTCGGATACAACAATAAGAACGAAGCTAATACCGTTGCGGAGTTCAGCCGCGCCGAGTCCGGGTACTACGACGTCACCTACTCGGCGTCGATGGCGATTCAGGGACAGGTATTCGGCGGGAACCGCGTCGGCGTGTATCGCATCACGCCGAACAACAGCACGGCGTTCACGATCACCTGCCCAGCGAACGGAACGAACGCCAGCATGGTTCCCGGCCAGGTGTTCACCATTGTCATCCGTAACACGACCGGCGGCGCGCTCGGCGCGGTGACGTTCTCGGCAGCGTCGTTCAAGACTGCGGCGACCGCGTTCACGCAGCCTGCGAACGGGTTCAGCAGGAGCTACACGTTCTACTTCGACGGCACATACGCAATCGAAATCAGCAGGGGTGCGGCTGACGTCGCCAACTAATGGAACCGAAGATGCAGCACCACGATGAACTCTTCCTCGCCATCGGGCGGCTCGAGGGAAAGCTCGACTCCTTGATCGCCATGCAGGGAAAGCAGGGTGACGAGCTGAAGGATCACGACATCCGCATCCGCAACCTCGAGCAGTCGAAGAGCCACTTCATCGGGTACGCGGCCGCCGCCGGCGGCTTGCTCGGACTCGTCGCCCACTACGCAATCAAGGCATTCGCCTAAAGGAACACCATGCCGACCGACATCACCATCTCCACCGACAAGCCGTCGTTTCTGACGAGCGGCCTCGTAACCGCCAGCAGCAGCACCTACGACGTCTCCGTCCCGACTGCGACGATCCCGTCAACGACCGGGCAGACGTTCCGGATTCCGACCAACCTCGGTGACAAGCCGAGCCTGATCCGCCTGGTGCCGTTCCACAGCGCGAACAACGCGACCACCCCCGGATTCCGCGTGATCGGTTGGACGACCTACACCCAGACGAGCGGCACGCCGATCTACGTCCCCATGCTTCTCGCCGACTGCGCCTGCTCGTACAATGCGACGACCGGCAGCATCCCGAGCCTGTCCGTCAACGGAGTCACGCAGTACTTCTTCCATGCGGTCGCGGTTGGCGCTGGCGTCCCGACCGTGAACATCTACACGCCCGGTACGGTCGCAGCCGCCGGCACGCCGCCTGCGAGCGTGGTGATCGACACCATCGGATGCCAGTACGTGACGATTCAGTTCGAGTCGTCGACCGGGACGATGGGCTGTTTCTACGCATTCATTTGAAAGGCGCATCAATGCGAGGCATCAGGACTCGGCAGATTGTCGGCGATTGCTCCGTTGCAGCTCCTTCAAGCGTATACGGATCGGCACGATCCGGAGAAATGCTTCAAGATGTCGCTGCTGGCAGGGACTCGCTCGACATCATTGTCATTGGCGACAGCAACGCTGGATTCCCGATAGACAACGGCTACACCGTTGCGTGGAACCGCGTCATGCAATTCGGGCTGCGAGTGCCTGTGTATGCCACTCCGCTGATGAGCGGCGGCCCATCGAATCAAAGCCAGCTGACAACGGGGAACAGCAGAGGCGACGGGTTGTGGTGTCTCGGCAACTCGCAACGGTGGAATGCCGAAGGCGAGGCTGGTGGCAGCAACACGGGTACGACGTTCAAGCAGATGATTCAGTCCACCGACAGCGAGATCGTCGGACTGCGGAATTGGCTTGGCTTTAACTTCACCAACTACAATGTCAACGACACGACCAACAAGAGCATCTTCCCGCTGGGATGGATGTCGAATCCTGCGGTCGTAGAGGTCGGCCAACGGTTTACCAGTGACCTTATCAACTACGTTGCCATTTCGAATCAATTGGTCAGCGGTTTCAATACGTTCGGCTCGGAACTTGGATTCGGCACGGCAGGAACCGGCGGACACGCGCTTCAGTACCGCATTGTCTACGGCACGTTCCCAACTGCTGGATCGTTCAAGCCGTATGCCTTCTACCTCGCAACTACGGGTGCGCTGCTCCGCGATTCCTCCACGACTTCCACCGGCGGCGGATACGGATACGCCACGAAAGCGTTTGACGTCTCATCGTTTACCCTCGCGGCGGTTGGAAGCCAGCCAGTTCGCGTCTGCTTCACATGGGACGGCGGGAACAGCGCCACCACATCCAACCAAGCGAACGGGCCGTTCGCGTGTCTCTGGCAGAGCGTGATCCGCCCGAACTTCAAGGGATATGCCGTCAACTGCCTTAACTACTTTGGCGGCTTGACCACCACGCAAGTCGCAGAGAAGATCGAGGACTGCGACAAGATGCTCGACGCATACCTGAAGGAGCTGCGCGAGCGGCAGATTGCTGGTGGAGGAACTGGTCGTGTGCTAGTGTTCCTCAACTCCGGGATCAACGGCACCGAAACGACCACAACGTGGCCGGCTGCGGCGCAGCGGATCATCGACCGAATTACTTCTCGATGGGTATTGACCGGAGGAAGTGCCAGCAATCTCGCGTTCGTCTTTACGTTGACGCATCCGACCACGGATGGCGCTGTCGCATGGACGGCGAATCGCGCTGCTGTTGCCACGGCAGCGAACAACTATGCAGCCGCCAACGGAAACACTTATAACCTGGCGGTGGTTGACATCGCGCAGCTGATGACGGGGTTGGTCATGTCGAGATATTCGATGTACGACAGCGGCGGCCAAGCGCATCTGACGAAGGTCGCAATTCCTCCCGCAGCCGTAACCACCGCTACTGACGGATACGAGGCAATCGTGCAGTCGATTGTTTCGTCTCTTCTTGCATCGACATGAGGATTCTTTCCGTTCTCGTCCTCGCGCTCGCCGCCTGCAACCCGGTCGCTCGCATCTCCGCGAACGCGACCGCGATCCGCAACGAGGCCGGCGCGCTCATCGACCACGGGAACGCCATCGGCGACCCGGTCGTCGTGCAGGGAGCGACCCGCATCGACGAGCATGCCAGCGCGATCCACGGCGACATTCCGTCCGTGCAGGCCATCGTGCCGGCGTGGCTGTCGACGCTGAAGTGGTGGGGCATCGCGGTCGCCGTGGTCGGCATCGCGTTCCTGCTGTGGCAGTCCGGCGTCGGCACGGCCATCCGCATTGCCATCGGCTGGTTGCCACGCAAGAAGGTCGCCCAGGCCGAGCTTGCGGCGGATATGCTCGACCCCAATTCCCCGGAAGGGGATCGTGAGTACGTCGCGTTCATGCGGTCGCAGGACGCGGAGTTCGACGCAGCATTCAAGCGCGCCGTCAGCCGGCGCAAGAAAGGCACGACATGAGCGCGTTCATCGGCAGCATCTGGTTCGCTGGTCTGACCTTCCTCGCGGGGTACATCCTCGGGCAGGTCGTCCCCATCGGCTCCCTCGGCAAGCTGTTCAGCAAGAAGTGACGCCATCCCGTCCTCTCGCGCAGGCGCGGCCGACTGCGGGTTCGCCCCGGTTCGCCGCGCCTGTCCATTGAAAAACCCCCGCCGGTTGGTCGCTTCCTGCAACCGCGCGGCGGGGGGAGAAGAGGTAGGTGAATCGTATCAGCGGATACGCAGGCTCGTCCCTCGCGGGAGGATCGTGCATCCTGGGATCACCGCGCCGCCCTCGAGCGCGGTGCGGATCGCGTCACGGTTGAACGTGACCGACACCGTCTGGAACTCGGGCGGCAGGCTCGCCGCGTCGGCGGTGACCTCGAGCGGCGCCTTGCCGCCGTTGCCGGCGACCGACAACTTGAACCGCGCGGTGTCCAGCTTCGTCTTCCCGCTCGCCTCCATCGCCGCCTTGAGGCGTTCCTTCAGGCGGTCGGCGAGCGCATCGTCGGCGTCGGCGAGTCCCTTGATGCGGCGCGCCTCGGCGACACGGGCGGCCGACCGCAGCTCGAGGCTGCGGATCAACGCGGCGTAGTCGTCGGCCTTCGACTCGAGCGCGGCATCCAGCCCCGCGAGGTGTTCGTTCAGCGCCTCCTGCGCCTCGGGGCTGTCGACGCCTCCCTCGAGGATGGCGTCGAGGACGGTTTCCAGTTCGGACGTAATTGCGTACAGGCTCATGGGTGTCTCCTCTCGTTGTGGTTCAGAACGGGACGTCGTTGGGGTCAACCTCAATGGGCTTGACCGGGCCGATGACGCGCATGATGTTCAGGCTCGTCCCGATGCGCGCGATCTCGAGGGTGACCTCGCTGCCGATGTTCGCCTCGGCAAGGTCGCCGTACTCCGCGACCGAGGTCGCGATCCACGCGGTGCCGTGTTCGCCGGCGGCCTGGATGGCGATGGGGCGGCCGGGACGGCGCACGACACGCTGCACCATGAACTTCCCCTCGTACTCGTCGGGGTAGTTGTCGGCGACCGCCGGCGCGGCGGGAGCCTCAGGGGCGGCCGCAGGGGCAGCCTGCGCGGCCTTGCGCTTACGGACGGGCTTCGGGGCGTCCTCGGCGACGGGCGCGTCCTGGGGCATCGTGGCGGCCTCCACGACCTCGGGAGCCGGGAGCGCGGCGGCAGCGGGAACGGCGGGTGCCGCCGGCGGGTTGTCGGCCTGCGCCATCTCCTCGGGCGTGTACAGGCCAGACAGCTCGGCGGGGAACGCCTTGCGAAGGGCAAGCGCCTCGGCGCACTTGGCGATCATCACGGTCGGCATCTTGGGCCACATGCCAGAGAGGCTGCCGTCCTTCTTGCGCTGCGCGTACTCGTTGAACAGGGCGATGGCGGTGACCGCCTCGACGAATCCCTTGCGGTAGACGCCGATGCGAGCGGCCGCCGGCGGCTCCTCGTTGAGCCAGACGTCAACCCAGCGACCGTCCGTGCCGCAGTAGGCGACGCTCGTCTGCCCCGCGTACTCGCCGCTCCGCTGGGCGACCAGACGGAACCCGTCGATGCTGACCTGCGTTTGCATCACTTCGCGGCCTGCGCGGCTATCCCACCGCCTCACGGCGTAAATCTGACGGGCAAACGGGTCGAGTCCGGTGCGGTCGCACACGCTAAAGAACAGTTCCATCTCGTCGCGGCTTGCGCCCGCGCAAAGGGTGCGGGACAGCAGGTCGCGCTTGTCGTCGTCGAGTCGTGCCAGAGCAGTCATGTCAATCTCCTCTCGTCTGCGCGGAACGCCGCGCCCGGTCGTCGGCAACGTGCCTTCGACGGGATAAGTATACGCCCCGGTATCAGCGTGTCAAGGGGGTGAATCAGGCGATTTTCACGGCCACGATCCCGGTCGCGTTCGCGCCGCTGCCATTGTTCGGCGTGGTCGCCTTCAGTACGTCATTCGTCAGCGACCCGGCGGCCTGCGCGTAGATCGTCGTCGTCGACGCCAGCGTGATGATCGCGTTGCAGCTCAACGCCGCCCAGTTGTTTGCGACGCTGGCGTGATACTGCTGCACGCTCGCGTAGTGCGTGAGGCCCGTGGAAATGCGAAGGTTGTAGTGGCCGGCCGTCGTGGTAGTTCGACCCATCGTCGCGCTCGCCATCACGAGCCACGTGCCGGCGTCAAGAGACACGGACGGCCCGTTGTACCAGGTGTTCGCGCTGGCCATCGAGACGTCGGACGCGAGGAACGCCGATGCGTTCGTCAAGGCTACGGGCGATGAACCTGCCGGCGCGGTCGCGATCCACTCCGAGCCGCTCCACGCGATGACGTCGTCCTTCGCCGCAGTTCCCTGCTGCAAGTCAGACAGCGCGTGCGTATGCCCTCGAGGAGACGCGCGAGTCAAGGCGGCCGTCAAGGCATTCACCTGCTGCCGCAGGTTGACGATCTTCATCTGTTCGCGCATCGCTGCATTCTACGCAAGGATCGTTGCATATTCAGGTGATTACGGAAACGAGCGTTTCGTCCCGGTCGCCGTACTCCTTCGCCGCCCAGATGCAGCCGACCTGCGAGTCGTCGACGTACACGACCCCGGTCATGGAGTCGCACGCGCCACGGACGAGCTTGTCGAGATCCGGCCTCGGTGGCGCGAGC
>Ga0209770_10000865_pt1 | contig 15995 bp, 33 predicted proteins | sample LauGreSu1BDMLBDD_2_FD_187572 | JGI IMG/M metagenome (GOLD analysis project Ga0209770, IMG submission 187572) | Freshwater lake microbial communities from Lake Michigan, USA - Su13.BD.MLB.DD (SPAdes) (version 2) | ecosystem: Environmental > Aquatic > Freshwater > Lake | place: Lake Michigan, USA...
TATTTGAATTCAATGAAAGGTATTCTATTTGGTTATCGGACGGAACTAATATTGAAATAGATAGGGAGCCGCATTGGAAAAGCAGTACCGTTACATACTATAAGATGTATATAGCAGGAGGGACATCGGCAATGACAGAATTCATTATGATACAAACTATTAATACATTGGACAGAATGGTAAAGCATTTAATATACATTCACGAAAAATATATAAACAAATAGTATGCTCACAATAGAAAACATAAACATTCTCAATAGTAAGTTCGCAGGTACGGCCGAATGGCAGATAGGTGAAATGTTTATAGGTTCACAAAACTATGTATTTGTAATCCACAAACGGGTAGGTGAGTGGACAATCGGAGGTGTGAAGCATAGTGAGTTGACGATACGATTGCATAGAGTAAAAGTAATTGATAGGTATGTAATGGAGACGGGATTAGTAAAACAAAACTATCATGGACGTTCGGCATATAGTATAGATAGAATGAAAACCATAACCGATTTTACAATGTGCTTGGACAATCATATTAAAACTATAATAAAATAATATATTCCTTTCAGTATATATCGTATCGGAGAATCGGTGTTCGGGTCGGAGGGGAAATTTTTATTGATAGTATATGTATAAGAGTACAAGCTATGTGAGTTAGTATAAGAGTGTGGATTGAGTATAAGAGTATAAACAAAATAGTATATGCAATTAAAGAGTGAAATAAGAGAGCAACTAAAGGGTGAGCTATCCGAATGGCTAAAGAGTAGGGTATGGATTGAGGACGAGATATATCCATTCAATGACCTAAACGTTATAAGCAGGGAGTTCGGTGAAAGGGTGAAAGCATTCGGAATCCAATTAGAAGGGACAGAAACCTTTGGTGAAACCATTACGTTTAATAGTAGGTGGGAATCGGAGGGTGTTCACTTTCAAACGAATATCAATCCCACAATACAAAGGGATGGATTTCGGGTAGTTTTCCGCTGGAAGGCATTGGAAGCTGGACACGAATAGTAATACCTATAAGAGTATAAGAAACTAAGGTATATTTATTTCAGCTCGATATAAGAGTATAGTATAAGGGTATAAGAGTATAACAAACGTATAAGAGTATGGAGTGGGATATAATAAGATGGGGAATAGTAATAGGTATCCTTTATCCAATAGGTATGAGCTGGTATCTATGGAGGGAATGGAATAAGATAAAAGGGAAATGAGTAGAACCGAATCAATAGAGAAACGTATAGAGGGATTAGAGGAATTACTTACATTGAGTATAAGAGTAGGGGAATTCCATATAAGCCGAATGATAAGGGAAAACATCGAAGGGGCTGAAAGGGAATTAAAGATTGAACGTATAAGAAACCAAAAGAAAGGGAATGAATCCAATAATACAAGCCATTAAGAATTGGTATAAGAGTATAACAAGCTATAAGAGTAAAGGGGTTATAAAGAGGGGTTGGGAATGGCCCGATTAGTATAAGAGTATAAGAGTATGATAATCCTAAAAGAAAACGAAACCATAAGGGGTGGTAAGGTAGTACAATTGAAACCGAAACCACAAACGAATGCCAAAAAGAAAAAGAAAGTAGGTAAGGTATGGAGGCAGTATAAGAACCTGTTTTAATGGTATAGTATAAGAGTATAAAAGAAACAAAAAACGAACGAAGCAGCTTGTAAAATTGGCTGGGGATGTGGGCTTGAATAAGGTCCACATTTTTTATTTTGATACTATCCATTTTTTAATTACAAGCCCTACCTATATATCGGGGTATTTTAGTATGTTTATATATTGATAGTACATTGAGGTTAAAAACCAATACGTGTCAATGAAAATAGGGTTTACCACTTTACCCCACATTTTCCCACTTAACAGGCAAATTGGACCTAAAACTCACCAATGTCAATCATAATGTAGACCCTATACGGATTCTTTAGCTTTAAGCAAAATTTTTCCCGATATATTTTTACACACATTTGTAATTTTTTATTCACATTTGTAAACATCAAGCTATCCTTTAAGTTAAGCCCCATAAGCCCCTCATATACAACACGTTATGGAGGTGGCTTAAAGTAAAGCTTTAAGTAGCTAAAAAAGTTATCCACATTATGTGTTTACATTTGTAAATTCGTATATTCGGATACACAACAAGGCTCTGATACTCAATGGGTTATAACGCTTATATGATGTGGATAAGTTGTGGAAAAATAAATTCATAAAAGCTAGGAATCCTCAAGAATATTTCGTATCTTTAAGGGAGAGGAGGGCGGGTTAAGCGGACCGATGAAAGGGCCCATAAAAATAAATTTGGATATATGGATTATTTTTCGTATATTTGTATTATCAATTTATATATTTATGAGAGTAACCAATAAACGTTTAGGTATGAAGTTCGATTGTGTCAAGCTTTTAAACTGGGCGGAGGAGCTCTTAGGCCCTTCTAAATGTAATACCATTGCGTTCACTTGGGATTCGGAGGAGGAGTCATTAGGTTGGTATGACTGGGATAATATTATTTGGATTAACCTATCAGCTTGTAAAAGAATGATTACGGTCCAAAAAACTATTCTACACGAATGGACACATGCACAACAAACATTCCGTTGGTACAATCATTATAATTTGAAGTTAGGATATAAAAAGAATCCCTACGAAATCAAAGCTAGGGAGAATGAGAAGCTAGTTAAGCGAGCATATAAGAAACGAAAATAATGGGAGAGCAAGTAGCAGATAATAGAGCACCACACAGTACGTGCAAACTATTTGAGAATAAAGATGGCGAGTATTATCCAGTATGTCAGCCAATGGAAACGCTGAGGCTGATTAGGGGTGAGTACCATCCTATTGGTTCTACTTTACAATATCCTACTAAGTGGGGCCGTAAAAAGGCTAGCTTACACCTTGTAGGTACTAAGTTAAATGATGCTAAGTTAGAGCTTGAGAATTTACAAACGGAGTTAGCCAAATTAGAAAGATGCTATTCTGATGTACTACTATGGGAAGATGATTCTAAATTATAATATATGTCCGAACAGGAAATGATTGAACATGCCAAACGTATAGGTATGGACGAAGAACTTATATCGTATGCATTACAAATTCAAAGGCAGTTAGGTTCGGAAGGTGATACCGCAGATTGGCTAGATTGCTTGGAAATGTCCTACAACGAAATAATCCTATCTACTTAACATAATGTAAATTATATAACAAACTGCGCTTAGTATAGTACAATAAGCTGTAAGTTATTGATTGCCAACGGGTTAGGGTATGACAAATCGTCAGGCTCCATCTGACAAATCGTCACCCGAAATAGTTGTATATATCAGAAATAAGTTGTACCTTTAGGGTGAGGAGGGCGGGTTATGAGTACCAACTAACAGTCCCTGGCTAAGCTATTGAAAATCAACGGGTTACGAATGTGGATAACTTTTTTAAAAATAAATGGTAAATAATTTGGAATACTCGGGAATTATGTGTAGTTTTACTATATGAGATTGAGAGAGTTAAAGTTGGTGTTATTAATAATGGTTCTAATCGCTACACATAATGAGTGTAGATTGAGAGTAACCGCTATTGAGGCCGAACCAACCCCTCGTACTGAATATTATAATAAATAACCCCTTATATGAGAAAAATCACAAAAGAATCTGTCAACGCTTTCCTTACGGGAAAGACCTTCAACAAAAGCAATATGAGTGTAGTAAAGGATGGTGAGACCTTCCGATTGAAACTACATGGTAACACAATAGCCGTAATCGATGAGCTGGGTGTACTAAGTGTAACGAACGCTGGTTGGGCTTCGAATACTACAAAAGAAAGATTGAATGGTATCCCTGGCGTAAGAGTTCACCAACGAAATTGGAATTGGTATCTGAATGGTACTGAATGGGATGGTGCCTGGAAACGTATTAGTACTGTTAAATAATTAAACCCTTAAGATATGAGTAAGAAAATCACAAAGAAATCAGTTAAGCCAGCTAAGAAGGCGGCATCTAAGAAAGCAGTAGCTATGAATGTAATTAAACACAAAAGAGTAGTATTGGAGTTGGTGGGTACGGAATCACTTCCAGAAATGGTATTTGTATCCGCTGCGCCGGCATGGGCTAAGAGTATAGTAGGTAAGAGGTATGTAAACGAAACCCGAGCGAAGGCAGTAATTGAAGCCTTAGATGCGGAGAAGTTGATATCTAAGGGTGCCAAATCGGTCCTTAAAGAAATGGATGCGGCCGGTATCACCCCGTTGGATGTGGATAGTATTTAAAAATAAATTTGGAATATTCGGGGATTTTTCGTATCTTTGATATATCATAAAGATAAAGGGTTAGGGACACCCCTATTATAAAGTGTTCCAAAATAACAAAAACCTGGCGGTGAGAGAGGTCAACCGTATTAAACTATGGCTAATAAGTCAAAAGCAGCAGCAAAGCGTGGAAACATCTATGAGACAGTTTCTAACAACATTCAGAAAATCACTCGTCCATCAGGTACTGTATCTTATAGAGTACGTGTAACTGAAGATGGTGAAATGTATTCTCAATATGAGACATCATTAAAGAAGGCAAAAGCATTACGCAATAGCTGGGTAGGGTAAGATACTATGGTAAGGGACTGGTGTATAGCCGGTCCCATATCAAAAAGTAAAGAACCTTATATGTATTAAGGTTACAGTAAAGAGTAAACAATTAATTTAAACAAACAAACAAACAAAAAATGAAAAAAGTAATCGCAATTTTCGCAATCGCTACAACATTGGTAGCATGTGGTGGTAAGGGTACAACTGAAGCTACAACTGATTCAACTGCAGTGGTAGTTGATAGTACCGCAGTAACTGCAACTGATTCTACAGTAGCTGAAATCAAAGCTGATTCAGTAATCGCTAAGTAATCCTTAGAGGTTAGTAAATTATCAAAGGGTATCCTATTAGGGTATCCTTTTTTTATGCCTATATCCGGCCAACTGTCCTAACTCAGGGAGAAGACGTTTGCGGAGGCGGCTCATTCAGTATAGGTAACTTACAATTTATACTAAATCTATACAAAATAACTTACAATATAGATGTAAACTGTAAGTTATTCGTCTGGTGAAAACCAGAAAATCTGGAAAATCTGTAAAGTATTGATAGTCAATCACTTAGCATAACTCGTTGATTATCAATAAACTTTTTTTAAAATAACTCCCCTAAAATTTGGAAAAGTGGGAAAGACCTCCTATCTTTACTATGTAATAAATGATAAGAATATGAATAATCACTATGTTAATTTCGCCGCTAGTAAAATGAGTAATAACCCTAAGTTTGAGGTAATCGTTACCTATACTGACTTTATGGGTAGAATCCACAATATCGTATGTAAGTCCCGCCCGGCGTTAAAGAGGGCGAATGAGTTCCTTAAGATGTTCAAAACCGAATCGGTTAAGATTAATCAGATTTTGAGTGAGTACCCAGTTAAAATGGGTAAGTTCCCTAAGAAGTTCCATAAAGAAATCAAAACTGAATTGGCTGTGGCTGGTTTCGGTTCGGTATCTAATTTCCTTATTAAGTAATAAACCCCTATATTATGAATCAATATACTGAAAAATTGGTTAGTGTGTTTTCTCAAGATGAGTTATCCGCTATGATGACAGCTGTGGCTGGTTATGTTAATACGAAACGTAAACAAGGTAGAAGTACTGGTGTTGAGGTCCAAGCCTTCAATAAGATTGTAGATGCCCTATTGGTATCTAACTATCTAAACGCTGTGGAGGTGGATACTAAACCCGGCAGAGTAGGTGTGGCTGAGTATAAGTTAGCGGAGGCCGCTGGACAGTACTAAAAATAATTTCATTGAGTATCAATGAGTTATGAAATATACCCAAAAATATATACGATTTTCCTTGTTTATATCAGGAATTCTTCGTATGTTTACTATGTAATAAAAAGATAAGATATGAATAACCCCTTAATTAATATCAATACAGGTACCCTTAGTGGTGATGTATTTTATGGTACAATCCGAATCAATGGTGCTACCATTGGAGTAAGTAATCTAACCGAATTAGGTAAAATCACCCGATTCCGATATACAGCCAAAGCTAAGGCTGGATTCCCAGTCATTGGTGATGTTGAATGTACTCCGGAGCAGTTACCGTACTACCTAAGTAAGAACACTACCGTAGTTCAAATGGAAAGACTAATCGATGGTAAATCCTATTGGTTCAACGTTCTAACTACCAAAGGTGGTAAGTGGAATTCAATCGATAAGAACATATTAGAGAACTTAGAGGTGGGTGATATGCACCGAGCGTTCCCTAAGATGATTGACTGGAACATTTGGAAAGCTATGAATACTAAGTTCCACTCTTGTAAATCATTCGTTTTAAATCAAGCCGCTTAATTAAACCCCTTATATATGAAAAATTATCAAATCATTCTTACTTCGGTTCTTTCGTTCTTTGTGGCCACTACTATCCTTAATGGGACAGCCCAGCAGTATGTACACTTTGCTGGAGAGTTGAACGAATTGGGATGTGCTGTTATCGCCCTTACTATGGGTGTGTTATCCCTATACGCTTTAGATTGGAAAGGCTTTATTCAGTTCTTAAACAAATAACCCCTTATATATGAGAATAGATTCAGATACACTAGTCCTTATACGCTCAGAGTTTGGTGAGTTCGATGTATCACAAGTATGTGGAGGTAGAAACGATATATACCTTCGATTTGGTTATTGGAGGCGTGTTGATGCCCGAAAGCTTCAGGACCTAATAGGCTCACAAGCGGAGGTGGTTGAAGATGATATTGACGATGATGACTGTGGGACTCTATATTCCTACAAACTAATCTAAAAATAATTTCATTGAGTATCAACGAGTTAAGCCTCGAGCTCAAAAATAATCCATAAAACCCTTGTTTATATCGGGTTTTATTCGTATGTTTACTATGTAATAAAACGATAAAGATATGAGTTATTTAAGATTTGACCGCCATCAGAAATTCAATAGAGAAATGATGGACTACCATTCAGATACCCTTAGAGCGGTGGAGGATTTCCACATGGCTAGAAAGGAAAGTTGGTTCAACGAAGTATATAATATGTTAAATGGTATATGGGATGGTTACCTATATACTGACCTTTTGGAATCAGCTAAGCAATTAGGACTTCCTACGCATATTACCAACCGTATAGAATACACAATCAATTTCATTCAAAAATAAACCCCTTATACTATGGCTAATTTAAAAGTTTCAATTGGTGGTACTATCTACCAAATCAATGAAAAAGCTTTCCGTAATACCGGCTGGAATAAAGAGCCGATTACCCCTTACTTCTATGTATCGCATGCGGCGGCTGGACAGCTAGTTAAACAATTTGTAAAAAAGAACTACCCGAATGTGGAGTGTAGAGTATCTTCTAGCTCATTCGCTGGTGGTAACTCCCTCGATGTGCATGTATGTAACCCCGATGGGACACCTATCCCTAACGCACAGTTCGAAGCTATAAATAATTTCGCTAATCTATTTGAGTATGGTAAGTATGATGGTATGCATGACATCTATGAGAGTTATGAGAACTCTGGACTCCGTACAGACAATGGTACAGAGTTAAAAGCAGGTGTTAAGTATGTAAGAACGGAGAATAGACCGGCATGGGGTACTGCACAATACGTCCTGAATGGGATTCGTAATGGTGAGTGTACATGGGAGAGTATAGCCCGATATATAACCCCTAAAGTGTTAGAACAGGCCCGCCAGCTGGGTGTATAACCCACCAGGGGGGACCACCTTCGGGCAGAGACCCCTTATACCCCTTCACTGGAGAGGTGTATGGGTATGGTTGTGGAGGTGTACCCTATCCGTATGGGTGTGTGGCCGGGTTTCCCTTTCTCAAAAAATGCATGGGTATTCCGAAATGACAGGGGGGACTGAATTACTTGGAACTCAAGGGATTTTGCGCTGACCTATCACGCCCTAACCCTTTCACGTATCGAGCGTAATTTTTTCGGGTATAGGACTTTTAATAGGGTAAGGTAGTACCTTTATATAGGGTGTGTACCAATTTAGCTGGATTCCTTTTATATCGGATTAGACCCCTTTATTTTGAGAGGTATTGGCATGGGATGGGTATTCGGATGGTTCGGAGAATTGGAGGGCTTGTAGAGGAGGAAAATGGGTTAATATGTAAAGAGTTGAAAATCAATGGTTTATAACTCGTTGATACTCAATAAGGAATTTTTTGAGATTTTTGGATAAAAGCTTGTTTATTTCAGGTATTATTCGTAGTTTTACTATGTAATAAAAATTAATGATTATGAGTACATTTAAAGGTTATGAAGTGATTACCCCAAAATACAAAAGTTGGGATAAAGGATTAAGGTTAAAGGTTAATGATACCTATTCAGTTTGTTGTAATTGGAAGCCATTCTCTTATATGTGGGATGGTGATGATTGTAAGTATTGTGGTGTGTGTTTGACATCCGATTTAGAGAATCAGTTCGTATTCTCTTTTACTAAGGATATGGGTGTTACCGAAGCGATTGAGTTCGCTAACCGATTGTATAAATTATCTAATAACAAATAAAACCCCTTTATGATTAGAGAAACAATTATTAAAATGTTAGAGGAGCACTTAGATAAGATTCCTTATAGTGATAGTGAGTATAGAGTATTCATTCAAAATCGTATTATTCGATTACATCCACAACCTAAGAACGAATTAGGCCGTTGTACAAAATATAGATACCTACCTACGGGGCCGGTTCATATTTCCATCAGACCTCAATTACTTCGTAGGTATCAGGCCTTTTTAGTTTCCGAATATAAATCAGGCCGTTGGGATTCGGAGATAGAGTATCAATTAGATAAGATGATTAACAAGACCTATAAGAGAGTAGGTAAGTTATATGAGAGAGTAAACAAGCATTACGAATATATAAACAAACAAAAAGAGAAATATGAAAAGTTTTAAAATCAGAGAAGGTATCGTACATATTGATGGAGTACTATACGGACAAACCCCTAACGAACTAAAGGTTAAAGGTAAAGTAGGTACTATACAATCTATTATGATTGGGAATAGAGGTCAGTTCTTTCCTATCAGCGGAGAGTTCATCGATTCAACCCTAAAGGTAACGGATGATTCTACCGGCATTGTGGAAGATACTAAACCCCTAAAGAAAGGACGTAAAAAAGCATAAGTTATGATTAGTACATTTATTATAACGATATTGTTCTTACTTAATATGGCTTTGGCATTCGCTATGGTATATACGTTTGATAATATTCCGGTATTAAAGAATAAAGGATTTCGTTTATTCCTTCTTATACCACCTGTTGCTATTACGATATTCTTTTGTGTAACGATATATGGTATCTTATATAGCCTGTATATGTTATTAATTAATTATTTTTCAAACGATTAAACCCCTTATTACTATGAGTAGGTATAACTATTTTAATGATGTCCAAGCTTATGAGGCTTTGGAAGAAAAGAGAGCTAGTATTCAAATGGACCCAGCTTATCAGGCTTGGGTTCAAGAGTTGCATATTTCGCAATCGTATGTAGAGCCGGAAGGTGCTATCAGAGCGAAGCTCCTCAATGAACAATATGATTTTTCTAGCAAAACGACTACATCCCCAATTTGGAATTTCTTAAAACTGAAAGGTATATGGAGTTAATAATAGATGGTATAACTAAGTTACACTTAAAAACCTTTTATGATAGGAAGATAACTAATATAGAGATAAAGAATAGAGGTAGAGGCGATGGTAATGATAATTCGTATGTATTTCATTTTGGTGAGATGCCAACGGGCCCAAATTCGAAATCCAATGGTATGGGTAAGAGTTGGGAAAGTTCGTTTGAGGTGTGGTTAAGTAAATTTCCCAATGGGAGAGGTAAGTATGAAATGTTCGTAATGGGATTGCATGGTGTGACTTGTTACGATGTGCCAATGAATGAAATGCGTACCCTTGACTCATTTTGTGTAGTAATGGGTGTAGTTGTAAATCGATGTAAAGAATATTGGAAAACGTTATGATAAAGTGGATAAAAAGGGTTTGGAATGATATGGATGACCAAAATAAGATATTAATTGTCTATATGCTATTCCTTTCACTATTAGTATTAGTATCAATCATATAATATGCTAACGATAGAAAACCTTAAAAAGATACAAGGTAGAAGTACGGCTGGTAATTGGGTAGTAAAGGAATGCGGAGTATTAACACATAACGATTCCTACTACTTTGGATTGTATCAAATAAAAGCCGGAGTAGGTGCAATAGATAGATGTAACATTATGTTGGAACGAAATGCAATTGTACAACGTTCATCTACACATCCCGATGAATCTGCTTATTTCTTTATATGTGATTCTCAAAGAACAAATACATGCGGTACTGCTGATTGGTTGGCGGATATCGATAATGTATTAGGAGTGATGGGAGACCTAATTGAAAACGTACACATAAAATTATAAAGATGTTAGAAATTCAAAACATAGAAAAACTAAAAGGACACCACTTGGGTGGATGGGAAGTATTAGAGTCAACATCATCTGGGCCTGTTAGTTATTTAAAGACCTACCATTATTGTATTACCTTTAAAAGAGGTGACAAGGCAGCAGCCCTATTGATTGATAGGAATGAAAACCTATTAACCAAACAATATCATTTGTATGTGTGTTGGGAAAACTTCGATAATACGATATACGAAACCGCTCTAAGTAAAGAATCCATTGGGAGAAAGGATGCTTTCTTTGGATGGTTTGGTGATATCATAAACGATGAATACAATAAACGAAGATAATATGTTACAATTACAAAATATAGATAAGTTGATAGGAACATCAATAGTGAATTGGGCATGTGTAAACGTATCCGATGCTATGGGTACATACTTAATTACTTTTAAGCCATACGGAAATTCAATCTTTACCGCAGAGTTTCTATTGAATAGGGATGATTCACATTTAAAAGGAATATATAGAGTAGATGGTATATTGTACGAATCAACCGGATTGGGTAATGTGAATATTGGTAACTTTGATATGCATGTAACCCGAGCTGAATTACAAACACCAATGGAATTTGTAAGAGTCCTAACACGACCTCTTAGGGTATTCGAAAAGGATATGGAAGTAAACATTCAAAGAAAAATGTTTAATACTTCTTCGTTTGCATCAAATAAGTTTGTTGGTAGAGGTGCACCAAAATCTCTACTTAGTAAACCGATTTCATCTCTACCACCAACATTAAATGGTGCGCCGGATTGGTATGTAGAAGAACCTAACCTCAACCCACCTACAATGTGGGAAACATTTAAAGAGATGGTAAAATGGGATAAGTGGATTAACATCCTATTTCCCATGCGGACAGTAATAAAGGACATTATCCCTACTCCTACTAAAAAACTAAAAGCAAAGAAAGCAGCATACTAATACATACTATGACACTAACAATACAAAACTATAAAAAGGTTATAACTACTATGTACCATTCAGAAAGATTCGTATGTACTAAGGCAGAAGAAACCCCTACTAACTACCGATTCCAATTCCGAGACGATGGAAGTCCGCAACTTCGTATGTTATGGATTGAAGTAAGTAGATTGGGGGTGTGGGATGCGAACGATGGTGGTAATTGGGTATATCGATTAAACTACCTAAATCAAGGTGTAGCCTTACATATAGTAACTGCTAAATGGTTTGGTAAGATAACCAATGTAATGAGAACCTTTAGGGATTGTTTGGAAAAATCACTTTAACATATATGAGTATAATGAGAACAAAAGGACAAGGGAGTGTGGTATTGACATCTACTCCAAAAGGGGGTGGCTGGGCTTCTGCTATGGGCTGGGCGGCTAAGTACTATCAACAAAATCAAACCCAAAAAAATCCTAACTTCGACACGATTGGGAAGTTAGTGATACAAAACTATGCAAAGGATTTGGGTAGTGGCGTATTTTATGGATGGGATGTTATTTCCGCTGATGAGATGGATGATGTGTATCTATTCCAATTACGAAACCGAGAGAATTCAAAGTTAAGGATTTATATTACATTGGGTAGAGAATTACAAACTTCCGATTTAGAGAACAACCTACACCAAATGTATCAATGTTATATGCATGATGATGATGGGGATTGGGAAGAAAGATTTTGGTTGAATGCTAATCGTATCAATTATAAAGAGTTTTGGGGATTGGTAGAAAAAATTGTAGATAAACATCATCCATTATATCCATTTTAATTATGCTAACAATAGAGAATTTTAAAAAGATAAAAAACCAATGGTTCGGTGATTGGCAGATTGGTAAAGGTATTATGGAAGAAAAAACCTATTATGCTTTACAATCCCAACACTCAAGTGGAAAACGTAATGTAACAATAGTTATATTAAGAGAACCAAAATTAGATGAGAATTTTGAAAAGTATTATACAATATCTTTAATAGATGATGATATAGGTAGTTCATCTATAATCGAAGATAATATATATCATTCGGTATTAGAAGATATGGAATTGTTCGGAGAATCATTAGTACATTATTTAAATACAATATAAAGAATATGGAGAAAGCAATTATAGTTAGTGGGTACTTTAATCCCATACATAAGGGCCACTTAGATTTATTTAAGAAGGCAAAAGAAAAGGGAGAGAAACTTTGGGTAATCGTTAATTCGGATTTTCAAAGAGAGTTAAAAGGTTCTAAGCCGTTTATGGATGAAAGTGAGCGCCTGGCAATTATTCAATCGATTAAGTATGTAGATTACGCTCTGATATCAAATGATAGAGATGGAACTCAATGCTATACCTTAGAACAATTTTATGAAATGTTTGGTGATAGATATAATTTGGCATTTGCTAATGGTGGTGACCAAAACAATGATACTATACCCGAAAGAGAAGTGTGTGAGCGATTGGGTATTGAATTAATTGATGGATTAGGCGGTAAGATACAAAGTAGTAGTTGGCTAGTTGGTAAGAATTTGATAGAACGTACAAATCGTTATTTAGAATTATTCTTAACAAAAAATGTAAAAGGATTAGAAAACGAAATGTATTCAGAGTCTATTCATCTTAGAGATTGGAATGGTGAATGGAAAGGTAGATATTCAGTTTTAGAGATGAATGAAAATTTATTTAATACGGATTTTCATATTGTACCATTGGATATCAAACAGGCAGACAATACAACCATTGCTTCATTTAATTTACATATAGCAGGTACGATGTATAAAGTTGTTGATATTATAGAATGGGATGATGATGGTAAGATAAAAACAATATTTGCATATAATGGATAAAAAGAAAGGGAAGTAATTACACTTCCCTTTTTCTTTTGAATACCTTGTGATTTATTATAACTTATTAGAATTTATTTCCGCAGTGGGGGCAGAACTTAAAAGAATCTTTCTTTCTTTTAGCTCCACAATTTCCGCAATAGTTTACACCAATTTCTTCTGCTGTATATTGTTTTTGTGATGTTGGTAGAATTTGCCAAGCAACATTCCAAAACGAAACCGAATTGAACGTTTTGTTTGTATGTTGGAATGATTGTTCTGAACTACCACCTTTTTCAGTTGTACCTGTTTCTACTTTATTAGATAGGTTTCTAATGTTTGGACCTTCAAATGTATTAGAGGTTAAACTAGCATTATAGAATGTGTTTGTTGTAGTAGTGCCGGATGTTAAGGTGAAATTTCCACTATTACCAGTTGTAGTAAATGTGATTGGATTTCCATTAATTGTGCCGGTTGAAAATGTGTTACCAGAATAGATGGTTCTATTTGGGAATGTTGGTTTGTATTCTGAATAGAATTCAATCTCTACATATCCGTTATTCCTAATAGCATCCTGAACTTCTGTGTTATTTCCATTAACTACATAGGTTGAAAATTTAAATCGATTAGGCGAGTCCAAAAATCGTTCTAAGAACACTCTTTCACCCCGTCTAAGAACTATACCACCACCGGCAATATAATCTCCATCAATTTTAATTTTTGCTAATACTACCTCTTGTGTGGGATTGAATAGCTCAATTTCGTATTCATCTCCATCGGAGAGATATACTTGTCCATCAAATTGTTTGATTCTTTTTTTTCCTTTCGTAACGAAGGCTTCTGGTCTTTTTGTAGCAGACCATGTGTTTGTAATGTTGTACATAATTGTCTTGTTTTTGTTTGTTTATTTAAGCCTTTATTCGTTGAGGGTTTTAATTTCAACTCAAATGTTTCGGAGAACACTAAAGGATTAACCACAAGGTTTCTATAATATATATTAGCTAAAACTATTTTTGTACTATTTAAAGAACCTTTTTTAACATATTAGGAAAATCCTATTTTTATTGGTTTCTTACAATTTAGGTCTATATTTATATTAAAATAATATAATATATGATAAATTTACTTATAGCCATTACATTAATATGTAGCTCATTCGGAGCGGTAATTTCTAAAACAACAAAGGATTATGGATTCAAAAAACAAAGAGAACATACCGAACCATTAAAGCTCGATTAACTTAATAATATTGTTGACAGTATCATCATCCACCATAACTTCGATATAAGGGATGTTATGCGCATCTAATGAGGATTGTATTAGGTTATCCAATTCGATTGATTCAGTCAATCCCTGATACCTCTCAGCATCATTGTGTTCACCTTCTGTATTTCTTTTTAGAATGATATTCAGATTATCATATTGATTGAATACGGATAGTACCATATCATCAAACTCTTTTCCGTATAATTTAGCTGGATATGTTTCTGAATTATTGTAGTAATTTTTATAAACCAAACTCAAAAGGATTGGCGAATCTACAATAATATATTTTACCTTACCATATGATTTAGCGATACCTCTATGTTGGTTTGCTACTACATACAATTGGTCACCTATCGCTTCTTTATTCTTATCCCATGCTAATACTTTAGGAAACTCATAAGGAGCATCACAACTAATGTGCTTCTTTTTAAGTTTATATGTTAAGCCTGCAGCGATAGAAGATTTTCCAATGCCAGGTCCTCCGAATAGATTTATAATTTTACTCATTGTACAAAGGTACGAAATTTTAGTTAAAAGGCAAAATAAAAGGGGAGCTTTATACTCCCCTTTTTATTATTAGTTAAATAAATATCTAACTCCTAATTGAATTTGGAAACGAGAACCAAATCCTACGTTATCTCTGAATGAATCAGTAAACGGAACTTTGTTCTTTCCATCTAAATAAGGGAATGAGAAGATAGGTGTCTTGCCATCAGCATCCAATCTAACAAAGTTAAGTGGAGTTGTTGTAACAGGAACTTGTTGAATACCTAAATCTTTAGATATGAAATTTGTGAAATTATAGATATCAGCTGTGAATCTTAAAGTATGTTTTGATTCCTTTACTTTGATATAAAAATCTTGCGTAAAGTTCAAATCCATTCTATGAACCCAAGGTAATACCAATGCTTGTCTTTCAGCCATCATACCTCTACGAGTTGAAAGGTAAGGATTGTTTGAAATGAAAGCATCTAATTGATTCCACAATTCAGTTTGTGTACGAGTATCGGCTACACCACTTACAGCAGATGCGTTAGTTAATTTAATTTGAGATGCATCTTTAGGAACGAAAATTAAATCGTTACCATTGAAACCATCGTTATTTAAATCACCACCATATGTGTAAGAAAGAGAAGATTGAGGAGCGTTAGGAGAAGCTTCATATAATAAGCCAATAGAAGTTCTTGTATTCTTAATCAATTCTTTACCATAGTTCACACTAGCAATAATTCTATGAGGTAAGTAATTGTTTGAAAAACCTTCCTCAAAGTTATTAGGGTCAGTTGAAGTTGGTCTAGCTCCCCACATTGTAAATGCAGTTGAACCATTGATTGTACCATCTTTAGCTGTTTGACGAGTATAAGAAGCGTTTACCGCTAAGTTCTTAAATTGTCTTTGAACCTGTAACGTACCAAATAATACATAACCAATATTTGCATTAGTCATATAAATTGCGTTACCAATGTTTGGATTAG
>Ga0209770_10000868_pt1 | contig 15958 bp, 19 predicted proteins | sample LauGreSu1BDMLBDD_2_FD_187572 | JGI IMG/M metagenome (GOLD analysis project Ga0209770, IMG submission 187572) | Freshwater lake microbial communities from Lake Michigan, USA - Su13.BD.MLB.DD (SPAdes) (version 2) | ecosystem: Environmental > Aquatic > Freshwater > Lake | place: Lake Michigan, USA...
TTAAGAAATGTTAAGCCTTTTGTTGCAAGAAATCCAGAAGCAGCAACTCCTGCAGCACCAGCAATGCCTTTAAGTTTAGTTGACATTGTGTCAATCTGACCATTAGCATCATTAATTCCAGAGGTAAGTTTTTGGGTTTGAGCAACAATATCAATTGTTATCTGGTTAGCCATTCTTGTTCCTCCTGTTAAGTGCTGTCACGATTGCACCGTACTCTTCCAGCGTCATGTCCCAAAACTGATTTGGCGTATATCCTGTTTCTACACAGAACTGCGCCATTATGCTTAGGCTGGATTCACTTCTTTTGGGACAGTAAATTCAACTCCAGCAAGATCAGTCAATTGTTGGATTGACATTTCTTCTGCTTCTCCTATTGTAAGGGATGGGTTGTTTCGCTTTGCCATCATGTATTGCATTGCAAATGCTAGTTTTGACTTGGACTTGCTTTCAGTCCATTCGTCCATAGGTAAGTCTAAGTATTCTTCAACCTCTGCAAGTTCTTTCCACTTGAGGGTGTTCATTAAATCAAAATCGTTCATTACTGCCTCCTGTTAGTTTAAGTCGTATTGCTTTATTGCCTTTTGTATACTATCGTTATACTTCTCAATGATGTATCCAATATTGTCTTTTACTGCTGGATTTAAATAAGGTTGTGGTCTGATGTTTCTTTCAGGCCATCCATATTCTTGTACTCCTGCATATGGTACTGCTGCACTTCCCGCTAATATTTGTGCTTTTTCTGCTGAGGGATTACCCTGAACAGATGAAGCAAGTGCACCAGTTAATTTAGGTGCCATAGCAGAGGCTTTTTGAGATAAAGTCGTACTTAGTTCTTTATTAAGTTCTATGTTTGACTTTAAATCTCTAGCCAATTTATCAAGAGAGTCTGTGACTTCCTTAACACCTTGGATAGATATATTTGCCTCTGCCATGACGACTTATTAAGATTCTCTACGAACTGGCTTTCCTTCTAGGATAAAGTTAAGGTCGTATACAAAGTATTCGCCTGCTGCTCCGCCTAGATCAGGAATTGTCTCAGCGTAGCCTCTTGCTTCAAACAATGGCTGTGATGCTGATGGTGAACCGTTTCCGTGTGGTGAGAATACGATATCTACTACTGCGCCTGGGTTTTCCCAAAGGTAAGTATGTAATGATGCTGCTGCTGTGTCCTGGAATCCAGTTACAGCGCATGTGAAATCAAGTGAATCTTCGTAGTTTCCGAAACCAAGTGTTCCTACTGCAGATGAGAATGTAACATTGCTCACTGAGCCTGCGTAGTCTGTTCCTTCAACTGAGAAGACGATTGATTTTCCTCTAATTCTTGCCATATCAATTTCCTCCTTCAATGTCTATTGAAATATTTATGTTTGTTGCTAAAAACCTAGATCCGTTTACCTCTTGGATAAATGGTTTGTCTACGGTTAATGTTGTTGCTGCGGTGTATTCCCAAATTGCAGGGATAAGAGTATCAAGTGTGTCATCAAGATTTTCTGTTTCTGTTTCATTAGTTGCATACGGTACTAAGATAAGTACTTTCCAATTAGATGCATAGTCTGCATCGTATTGATTTTCATAAACAGTAATGAACTCAGTGTCAGGTTCCATAATCGCACAAAGTGGATTAGGTCTTGCTGGTACAAACTTGTAAACCTTTGAGACACCACCAAGAATGATGGCACTTTCTAGTTCTGCTCTAACTCCTGCTAAATTCATCCGAATCTCACCATGTATCTATTAAGTAAAGGATACACACCAACAAGTGGGTCTCTTGCAGTATTTAATGGCGCACCATCATATGTTGCATATTGAGCCACACCCATTGGTGCGTTACGACGATTAAATAGTTCTGAACCAACCTCAAGGTAGCAACGCTTTAACACACCAACAGGAACTTTGGTAGATGCAATATAACTTGCAACCAAATCCTTTGATGTATCCCAGCATTCTTCTACATAAGCATCATCGTTAGATGAAGCACCTACATAAGCCTTGAGGTCAGTCCAGTCCATTTTAGTCTCCTATTAATTAATTATGCAATCTTGCAAAGTGCCTTTGGATCAGTTACTGCAATACCTAGGTATCCGTAAACTGAGAATGAGTTTGTAAGATTTGTGATTTCTTCGTTGTTCAAACGGAAAGGTGCACCAGCAGATTCGTAAGTTGTGATTGCTGCTGAGTTACCTGCGTAGAATGAAAGGTTAGCAAGTGATGGGTCAACTACGATTGGTAGACCAAGAACATTTCCTGTTAGACCAACTGGGTTGATGTTTCCATAAGTGTTAACTGTTGCACCAGTGTTTGAAAGAATTGGACGGTCCATTGTGTCAACTGTCTTAGCCATCAAACGGAATACATCTGATGAGACAAGGATGAACTCTAGTGGAAGTCCTGTATCTCCGTTAACCTTTACTGCTGCTTCTGCAAGAGAATCAATGATTTCTGCAGCAGTCCAAGCACCAAGTGCTGACTGATTAAATAGTGCAGCATCTGTAATTAACTGCTGACGCATTGCTGCGTTTGTAACTGATGCATACTTAGCAACCATTGCACGGAATGCTGTGTCAACATAGTTGATTGATGAACGCTCTACAACCTGGCGTGACATATCTGTGTAACCACCGTATGTCTTGATTGGTGCTGTTGCTGAAGTAAGAGTCAACTTACCATAAGCAAGTGTGTCTCCTTCTGCAGCCTGATTTGCAACATCAATTGTGTTGGTATTAATTTTTGGGTATTCAACATTCATTCCGTCTGGTGGTAGTGCTCCAGATGAGAATACTGAGTATGTAGGACGACCTGCGTTTAGGATACGAACTGTATCTGAAACCCAAGCGTTCTTCATAATTGTGTCTGCTGAATCTGCTCCTGTAAATGTACGGTGAGCATCAACATCTCCTGATGCTACTGCCTTTACATATTCTCCGTATGAACGGAATTGTGGTGCTGAGACTGAAGGTGTCTTTTCTGATGTAATAACATCTAGACGACGCTCCAACTCCTCTGCGTGATTACGAACTTCTTCAATTGCTGAAGTGTAATCAGGTGTTGTGTTTTCCATGGATATTTCCTCCTGATTGGTTTCTTCTCTGACTGAAAGTACTTCAGCCTTCTCGTATGCGGGAAATGCTACTAAGGATACTTCCTTAAGATTTACCTTCTTACGAATTATTGTTTTGTCTTTCTTTTCATCTGTTACAGGAATAAAACCTACTGAGAAAGAACGGATTGCTCCATCCTTAACTAAGTTAAGTGTTTCATTTCCTAAAACTGTTTCTGAAATCTTTGCCTTAATCATAAGGCCTTCATCAGATTCTGTCATTTCTGTGACGACACCAATGATGTCTTCATGGTCACGAAAGAGTTTAACATTGGCATTCAAGTCAATTGCGCCTTTTTCAAAACGCTCTGACCATCCTCCACCAATATCAATTGTGTCGTTATAAGGAACAGCCAGACCTTCAACTGTGCGAAGTTCTGCGTCTGTTGCTCTTATCTCAAAACTGCGGGTAATCATTTCATTCATATTCATTACTCCATTTTAGACTACAGGTTGACTGTTATCAGGGTTATCCTGAATATCAACTGGAACCTGTTCTTGTGTTATTTCTGACATACCTTCCATCTCACGGACTTCTGGAACTGTCAAGAAATTATTTGTGAGTCCAATTGCATAAGACTCGTATCTTGTTTTTACATTGGGGCGAAGGAACTCTGTAAGATTAAACTCAGCGTACTGTCCTCTTGGAAGAAGATCAGTGATTGCTTGTTGGATGCGAACAATATATTGCTGCAATCCATCTTCAAATAACTTTGCTCTGTCTTCATTACCGTTGACATAGGTCATTCCTTGTCCTTCAATTCCCATTCCAAGATACATTGTTGGCACACCAAACATCATTGCGATTTGGCGTGTTATGAACTTTTGGTTTTCTAGGAACTGTGCTTGCTCAGGACTTAGTGCGATTGAATCATACTTAAGTCCAGATGAAAGAACGGCAATACTTCTTTCTTGCTGAGATGCAACAAATGCTTCTTTGTTTTGTTTTGCTACATCTGCAGAAAGAAATTCTGATGTTGTTAATGTACCTGTTGGTACTGCTGCTGTTCTAAACCAATTGTCTGCATAATTATGCAAGTCAAGTGCTGAACGCAGAACTGATCTGTGGCGTTGAATTGGTCCTTCACCAAGCAGTGATGTTGAACTTGGGTTGTGCCACAACTTAAGATGCTTAATGTCTCTTGCATCATATCGCTTTGAGAAGTATGTGTAATAAATTTTTCCATCGCCATCTACTGCAACACTAACATCTGTTGGATGTAGATTTGTAATGTTTACAATTCCTCTTGGTCCTCTGCGAATATGCCAAAAAGCATTTCCGTAAACTGCCATGTGAATTAATGTTGTGCCAAGCCACTCTGCTTGAGATATTTGATTTTCAAGGTCTGGTGTTTCTAACCAAAGTGGTGTTGGAAGTTGTGTGTTGCCTCTGTAAACATTAACAGGTATTTGCATTACTGCAGTTTCTAATACTGATGTGGCACGAGACACAGCAACAAGACTAAGCGCAGTGGTTGGCGTTACACCAATCTCTACTCTTGCTGGTGCAGTGTTTGCTACTCCACGATTCTCTGTGTCAGGAACAAACATTGGTTCTACTTCATAACCAAGTCTGCTGATTAGTCTATCTCTAAATGCCATTATGTCTCCTTTAAAAGACCATCTGTTGTGGTTTGACTTGTGTTTCCACAAACCAGATAGCCAATACTGTTGCTATTGCTGCATCAATTTCAGTTCCGCTATCTTTACGGGCAATCCTCCAGGATTCTCCGCTATTTTTACGCACTGCTCGCTGCATTTGCATAGAAACTATGTCATCTTTAGGATGAATAAGTTCCTTCTTGATTATTCTACTATATGCGTTGTTTGAGGCATGGATTAAATCTTTTATTGAAGTCATCTGTACTCTCAAACCTTTTTGTTTTAGTGCTAGTCCCAGATCAGACATAGTTGCTGAATCCATTATGAATGGCTTGCCATACTTAGCAAGTTTAATACAAGCAGCAATGACCTCATCTAAATTAGTATTATTAAATGATGCAACCAATTCAGTAGCAGTGTTTCCATTTTCTTGAACCTCTGCTGTAACTATAGAACAGAATTCCCATCCAGGAGTACGCTCAATAGCAAACACCTGTGGAGTATTTGGTCTACCGTTTTCTAGATTTACCCAGGCACCTACAGGTATCCAAGCATTCATTGATGAGACAAACTGATTTAATCTATAGCGTCTAGCATCAGGCTCAGGCATAGTAGCCAATTCATTCTTGACTGCTTCCCAAGATAGGATGCCACTAGCCAATTGTGGGTTAGCCATACGAATTGACATTTCATCATCTAATGCACAACCCTTTGGTGCTTCCCAACAGAAGAATCCAAATCTTTCTAAGTCTTCTTGACCTTCTACTGCTCTTGCTCCACGGTCATAAAGGTTTTTAAGCAAGTCGGAAGTATCATCTCCTGCAGTTGTGATACCAATGGTCAAGCCATCCTGACGGGTAGCAGAACCTAAAGCCATTGCTGTCCAAACATCTTCTTTGGCAACATGGAGTTCGTCGAAAACAACAAGAGAAGGATGCAAGCCTTGAACAGTTGCAGCGTTTGCTGCTACAACCTTATAGATACCTTGCTCATCTTTTGTATAAAGTCCTCTATGTTCCGTACTTCTTGTAAAGAAATGTCCTAGTAATTCAGATGAATCTACCTGGTGTTTTAGGCGACGGTAGACAATTTTAGCCTGATCTGCAGACGCAGCAACAGAGATAACTTCAGGAGCAGGCTCATGCAGAAGCATCCCATACAGGGCAAATAAGGCACCTATAAGGCTCTTTCCATTCTTTCTAGGCATAGATATCACTACCTGCTTATAACGCAGCCTACCAGCCTTAGAAGGGTCATCATAGTCATCTGGATAGCGTTCTAAGACTGCCCTTATTAACCATTTCTGCCAATCAGTTAATGTCAATAACTCATCATTTTTTTCAGGAAGTCTCCATAGAGCCTGAACAATATTAATGATTTTATCACCATCACTGGGGAAGTTATCCACAATAGGCTGTGTATAGTGAGTTGGAAGCCAATCAGCCATTAGCAATAGCAGCAAGCATATCTTGAGGAGACATCTCTGCTGCCTTTCTATTATTGAGTAAGCCTAGGTTTGATAATAGGCCAATCAGAATAGGAGCAATCTTATGTCTATGCTGAGGATATTCATCCATAGTTGAAGCAAGCATAACTGCTTGTTGGGCTGCTCCCAAATCTGCTTCTTCTAACCATGTAGCCTTAGATATAGATAGGCGTACTGCTTCTTCTACTGTCTGATCAAGATTGAGAGGAGGATTTACTGCTGATACCTCTCTTAGACCTTTAGGTCCTTGTTTAAATCCTGTTACTGCCATTTGTTTTCTCCTTTTTACTATTTATTGAATTTATATTTTATGGATACTCTTACAGGGTTCCCACGGCCCAAATAAAAAAACCCAAACAATTATTTATTTCAAACCTTCATATCTGCCAAACCTTTATATCCACATATCCCCATATCTGGCATATCAGAGATATAGTGTTTGTATATAGAGTGTTTGGTATCAAAGGTATCTTCTCTGTCCCCTGCCAAATTGGGGATACTTGACAAACCATTGTTTGCATGATAAGGGGAATTCCCCATGTTTGGGAAAGGGAAGGTTTGGCTATTTGTCGACAAATCGATTAATTGATAAGGCGCTAAAGGCCTTTCACTTATAGTATGCTCAAACCTTATATCTCTGATATCAAACATACTTCTTATTCCAATACCTTAGCCTCATAAGTGTCTTATCCTGTCTACTACTGTTACATCTTCCACATGCTGGTAATAGGTTCTCTATTCCATGCCCTCCCCCATGAGACACAGGGATTATATGATCAGCAGTATTAGCAGGTCCATTACAGTAATGGCATGTGTTATTACTAGCATCTAGGATAGTCTTACGGTTTCTTTTATATTCCGCCGAACTATAGGGATTACTCATGATTGTATCCATCCAATGGCTCTTCCCATAGGGCAGCATTGGTCATATCCACATCCGCATTCTTCACAGTACCAGACGATAGTGGCTCCCTCTGGAGTAGTCTCTCTGTCCTTTGCCATACTTCTGGGTAGTCCTCCCATGAGAATGCTAAGCCACCTATATTGACTAGGTCTAGTAGGTGTGCTGCACATACCCAATCCCAGTCATCATGATAGTAATAAGCATTTTGCCTACATCTGACACAAGGCCTAGGTCGTTGAGTAGTCCTATACTTCCCTAAGTAATAGAAGGGAGTATTGGAATATCCGTATTTAGGCTCTCTAGTCACATCTAATTATAGCAGGAGTCCTTCGTCCCTAAACTCTTCCTTGAGTCTTTCCTTATAAGATGGTGATAGTTCTTCATCATAGGCTAATTTGTATATCTTTTCATAACCCTTGATAAGCCTATTCTCTCTTACTTGATTGATTGCTTTGTTCTGTCTATCAGGAGATATTGTGTAATAGGACTTCTTATGTATACCGTTTTCTTCTTCAGGCTTTGCTGGTCTGCCTTTTTTAGCCATTTTTGCCTCCATCTAACTTAGCCATAAACTCTTCTAAGTTATCAGCAATAATTGCATTGTGCTTATTGGTATTATCGTATCTTTTGACATTGTAGGAATGTACATATTGTGCAACTTTATCCAAATCAGGATAATCTGGTCTCATTAAGCCTGACTCATACTTGTCTATAGCCTTATTGCATTTATTGCATACAATGCCTCTAACACAATTGCCACAGGTTATTAGTCCATCACAGCACTTATGGTCATGGTCTACATGTAGGCTTCTTTCTGGATTATCCCCACAAAGTTCACAGCCATTGATAGACCTTGCGTTAAACTCATCAAGGCTAATCTTGTATTTATACATCAATTGATAGTCTCTTGTATGGACTGCTTTGCCCTTGTAGTAATAAATTCCATCTTTTCTTGGCTTAATCTTAGTTTCAAGAGTACCGTTTCTATCCATTCGCCCATAATGCATACGGCAATAAGTCTTGGCATAATGTGATTTTTCACAGCCTTCTACTGAGCAAGGCTTTTTGTTGCCACCTCTGTGAGACTTGATGCTTGCTCCTGATCTGCAATACTTGCAGTAATAATCTATACCGTCTTTCATCTGCTTGGTATAGTCTTTGTGAAATTGGTCAAGTGTCTTGGTTTCTTGACATTTAGTACATGTTCTAGTTTCCATGTATCTATTATAGCAGAACTCACTTTGTGTTGTCAACTATCTAATTCTGCTATTCTGTATATATATAATATATAAGATATTAGATATAAACCCTTTAAAGATAGTTTCTTTTCTTATATATATTTAAGTATACACCAATCTTACCCTTGATGCCTTAGTTTTAGGTATTTCTTTTATAACAATCTTATAACAATTTGTATACCCTTGATTTTATACAGAGATATCTGGTTTATAACATTCCGTTATAATTGATATATATAGGCTGGAACGATGCTTAATTATCCTTAAACTCAAGGATTTAGGCTATTCCTATATCTGTCTATTAAAAAGGTCTAAAAGTGGCTTAAAACGGTCTTAGAAGGCTAATTAGAGGTATTTAATTCTTGCCACTGGAAACCATCCCAGTGTTTCCAAGTACCATCTACCCATGTCGCTCCATTGCTTACTTGAGTATTATTTGCTAAATCCCAAGAATCGCCATCCCAATGTTTAATTTGATTTCTTGAATTATAAACCTGTTTTGCTTGAGCAGCATTTAACTCATAATCAAAAATAACAAAATCAGACATTTGATAACCACCATCTTGAATAAATGCACCACCAGCAGTACTTCTTCTATTTAAATAACCAACATCTTCATTGCATAGTGTTGATGGCTGATTATTAAAAGAAAGAAGCATCTCGTGTGTTTGAACACCGTTTACATAAGTTCTTTGATATCCTCCACTTTGACCACCTGCAGCATCACTACCACCAAAAGTAAAGGTAATGTGATACCACTGACCAGTTGTTAAAGCAGCACCTGCTGATGTGTCTCCATAAAACCCTACACTGCCATTTGATGCAACTAAAAGAACATATGGAGTATTTTCTGCTCCAATTCTAACTTGATATCTATGTTGTGAAGAGTTCTTTTTCATAAAAACTGATTTAATTGCATTAAGTGTACTTAACTTAATCCAGAAACTAAAAGATCTGCCAAATGGTGATTGAGCACTAGTAGTTGTTGGAAAATCAACAGTTGCATAATGAGTTGAATCAGCAACAAAAGCATTTCCAAATAAACCAGAAGTAAAAGTTGAACCAGTATTAAAATTAATGCTTGCCATTGAATCTGTAGCCCAACTGCGTCCTATAATTTTTTCACAAGTAGCATATGTAACTGGATTTAATTCATCAGTTAAAACTGCTTGAGAAAAGTTTTCTTTTATTTGTGAATACAAGGCAAGGTCTTTAACTTCAGAATTTGTTAAAACTTTATTATTCCAAACACCATAATGAGCAATTTGTGCAGTCATTCCTGTTGCCCCAGCATTGTAATTAATTAAATACTTTAATGCTGTATAAGTGTTATCAACTGCAGCAAATTCTGCATTATCATTTGTAAACCCTACTACTTCATTTCCATCAATGTATACGGTTAACTGAGATGCATTATTTGTTGTTGTTGTATCTTGCCAATCTGAAACAATTGCAATATGATGCCAATTATTAATTGATATTGGACCACCAAATGTTCCAATAAGGGTTAGATTATTATAATCGAGAGAACTAACTCCAATGTTTGTTCCATCAAAAGTAATAAAACCTGAATGAAAATTGTCTTGAAGAGTTAATGAAGTTAATCCATTACTAGTTGCATATTTAAACCAAAAAGAAATTGAAAACTTTTGTTTTCCTGTTGTACTGTTTGGAAGAGTATAAGTGTCAACATCTTGAGTCAATGTACTACCAGAATTTTGAGGTACACAATTTAAAGAATATGTTGTACCCAAATTTGCGGGTGCGTCAATAGAATATGTTCTGGCAGTATTTCCAGTTGTAGAAACAACTGTTCCAGTGTTTATTGATGCTGTTGCACTATTGTTAAATGGAATATATAGGTCAGCATCTGCAAATAGGTCTGCATATGCCATTTTATACCTGTACCCAAATCCATCCTACAGATGGGCTTGTAGGAGCAGTTGATTGAACATAAACATTCTGATCTCCTTGAATTCCCTGTATACCTTGGATTCCCTGGATTCCCTGGATTCCTTGTTCGCCCTGATTTCCCTGAAGTCCTTGAATTCCTTGTTCGCCTTGAATTCCTTGTTCTCCTTGAATTCCCTGATCTCCTTGGATTCCTTGTTCGCCTTGAATTCCTTGAGGACCAACAAATGAGTAAGCATTCCAATAAACACCTAATGAATCAGGTGGAAGCAATGCATCATTGTTTGCAATACAAATGTAGTAATTTCCAAGATAGTTTACAATGTCTCCAACTAAATATTGGTTTGCACCTGTTCTTGTTGGGTCCCATGCAAAACCAGGAATTCCTTGTGGTCCTTGAGGACCAACAGCACCTGTACGAATACTTACAAATATTAAATGTTGATTGTTGCTAAAGTTAGTACTGCCAGTTCCACCATGAGTATCAATTGTTACTGGAATTGTGTCGTAACCAGTTTGTTCTGTTGTTGGACCAGTTACTTCCCATCTTTGAAAATTTGTAGAAGTATTAAAATCTTGTAAAACAATAAAATCTCCAATATCAAATGAATGCAAGAATAAATTAACATCAACACCATCTCTATCAATATGATTTATATTTAATGCAGTTGCATTTATCTGTGTTGAGTTATTCCAAAGCAAATGTCCTGTTGTAGGATTACCAGTTGTTATAGTTGTTTTTGCATTGTAATCAAAGAATGATGATGATTCACCATTAGCACCTGCAGGACCAGTAGCCCCTGTAGCACCAGTTTCTCCAGTATCGCCTTTTTCTCCTTGGATACCCTGGATTCCTTGAATACCTTGAATTCCTTGTTCTCCAGTGGCACCAGTAGGTCCAATTTCTCCTTGGATTCCTTGAATCCCTTGCAATCCCTGAATTCCTTGAATTCCTTGAGGACCTTGTGCTCCAGTCGCACCTGTTGCTCCAGTTGGGCCAGTTGCACCAGTTGCACCTTGTGGCCCTGTTGGACCAGCAGGCCCTTGTGGTCCGACTGCTATTTGTAATCCTGCAGCAATTACTTCAATCTCATCAGCACTAACAATTTTTACTGTGCCAGTTGATAATGTTTCAATAGTCATCGTGTTACATCCTCTTCAACAAATATTTGTCCTCTAATTACTGTGGAAATCTTAGCACCTGCATTGTATGATCCTTCAATATCAAAATAAGCAATTAAGGTTAGGTCTGATGTGTCTAGTCCAACGGTAAGAACATTGTCAACCTTTACAATTGATAATTGGGACAATTCTGCTGCATCTTTTGGATATTCTCTAACCACACCAGTAAATGACCAGCCAGTTAAATCTAATGCAGCACCATTGCTGTCTACCAATACCAATGTCATTGTGGCATTGTCATTGCGATACACACGCCATTCCATTGTTGGTGGCTGTAAATTAAGGGTTTCCATTGATTTCCTCCAAAGTAAGTCTACCTTAATTGTATACTTGATGTATGTTGACTAATCCTGAAATTGTTGCTGCCATTTTCGCTGGCGTGGTAAGCGTCCTTGGAGCCTTTTTTGGTTTCACTAAATGGATGATTACTAAGTTTCTCAGTGAACTTAAGCCAAATGGTGGCTCAAGTATAAAGGACAAGGTAGAGGTCAATTCAGAACGACTAACCAGAGTTGAGGAAAGAGTAGATGCTATCTATGATATTCTCATCCAAAGGAGACGCAAATGAAAAATGTATACTATCAAGGCAATTTAATCCCTGTTAAAGATTGGGATTTTGACACAAAGAAGCCAAAGGCTAAAGTAAGTAAGAAAGAGCCTGTTGAGGTTTTTGTGGAACTACCACAAGAGGTGCAACCAGTAACAGAGGAGTAATCCTTGATTGAGGTAATTGTTGCCTTAACTCTGTTGCTTTCAAATGCAGGTTATTCACAACAAGAAATCAATTGCACTATGAATTTGGTCAAAGCAGAATCAAATTTTAATATACATTCTAGAAACTCATCTTCTGGAGCCTATGGGCTATTTCAAATTATGAATATTAAAAACAAAATGTCGATAAATCAACAATTTACTAGGTTTGATAAATATATTAAACATAGATATTCTGGAAGCGTTTGCAAAGCCCTGTCGCATCAAAAATTAAAGAAATGGTATTAACAAAACCCTCCTATTAGTTATCAGACATCGTAGGAGGGTCTTGCTTTTTCTGGAGGCAGCCAGAAACTTATGGCCTACCTTCTTGGTTCCAAAGTTGGTAGGTTACATCCCAAGAGTTGGGTGTAATTGTATGGGTAATACCCATAATTGCATAATCTTTGTTGATTACTAGTCCTGATTCATTGTGGTCAATTGTAATTCTGTCAAAAATATCTAATGTCTTGATATCTGCAAGATCTTGTTCATGAACTGAAAAAGAAATAGAACGAATATCTGTTTGAGGTGTTGAATAATTTGCTAAGATTTCTGTTGCAAGTTCTGCTTGTCTATCAAAAACATTGTTTGTTTGTACTAAAAATGTTTCGTTAGTAAAATCTGTTCTATTGTTATTTCTGTCACGAACATATCCGCCTGCTTCACAATTAGTATTCCATGCATAATTTGTATTTAAAGTTAATTGATTTGTTCCGTTAACAGTTTGTTCACCTTGAAAATATGAAGTTGATGAAAGATTTTCAACATCCCAGTCTCTTGTATTAGTGTCATAAATATAATTAAAACCACCAGCATTTACTTTTGCATATTGGTCCCAAGAATATTTAACTTCTGCAGTACTGTAATTTAACCAGTCATAATTTTTAATAGCACTTGTTGCTTGAGATTCATTTAAATAATTTAATGCTGATGTACCATCTCTATTTAATGCAGAAGCCTTGATGTATGTTGAATCATCTGTTTTGCCATCTTCCCAGTCTCTAAGGTTATATACACTTGTTACATTGCTGCTCCATAAATTATCAATACGAACACCCTTAACAACTGATTCCCAACCGTTTGTTACATTGATACTGTTGTATGAAACTCCAGTTCCATCACTAGCAAATGTAACTTTTGGTGCCCAAACATCATTATCAATTACTGTTCTATTGTAATGTCTAAATCTATTATATGCATCTACATATCCAAATCCCGCTTCAGATTGTTCACATTTTAACCATAAAGTATAAGCATTGTCATCGTCAGTTGAATATAGTGCTGCCCAGTCTGCAGGTTCAACCAATGATGTAGTTGATTTTCCGTAGTTTGCTAACCAAAATCCATAAGTTCCATAAAGTGGATGGTCTACATGTTCAACAGATGACCTAGACCCCATCTTTTCGTTACCTGTTGTTGGAAAACTAGTTTTAATTCCATCTTTAGTATCTGTGCTTCCAATTTCAGAAATTTGAATATGATTTACAGTTGTAACATTACTTGTAGTTAATGGAAAAGGAGAACTAGAGCCGTAACATTTACTGGCTGCGTTATTTGGATTTGAAACAACAACTGCATCCCAATCTGGTAAAGTCCAAAGGCTATCTGTTGATTCTCCTGCAGGTGGCGTTATTGAATCATAAACATCATAAGCAGTATCTGCACCAACTATTTCATATCCAGTAAGTGGATATTTTGCAGTATCAAGTGAATAAAGAACAGAATATCTTTGTGGTACTCCACTAACCGTTCTTGCACTATAATGATTAGAATAGGTTTTATCATCATAAATAGCCATGGCTTCACCATTTGTAAAGCCTGCTTGTCTTGGTCCAGTGTATTTTCCAGACTGAATAAAGGTTCCAAAGTTAATTGGGTTAATAATTTTTTTACCATTGTAATCATGAGGAATTACTGATGTGTTTCCATATTTAATTTGTGACAAATATCCAAGTTCATCAAAAGCATCAATAGTTACAACTGAGTCTTCTCTTGGAACATACTCTGTACTTGTATTAAAAATCTTTCCAGTAAATACTGGCTCTCCTTCAACCTCAACACGAATATGAGAATAAAGATTAATTTCTGCATTTCTTGCTGGGTCAAGGTTAACATTTCGTGAGCGAAGTCTTAATTGTCCTGGTTCACATTGAGACCACATTCCAAAGTATTGTGGAATACCACGAGTAATATCAAGTTGCAAAACACCATCTGTTGCATCAACCCATGCATAGTTTGTATCTCTATATTTGATAACTACTTTATCTCTTAGATTCATCCGCCGTAAACTCCAGAATAAGTATTTAGCGCACCCTTTACTGCTCTTCCTAATGCATAAGGATCAGTTCCAACACCAGCATTAATTGTAATGTTAACTCCTGATGTTGCCCTAGGTCTTGAAATTGAAGGCATTGATAATCCACTGACAGTGGCATTACCCAAACTAAGAGTTGCAGTCTTTGCAATATTTTCTGCAGAGTTAATACCCTGTGCAAGTCCCTGAACAATATTTTTACCAAAAGCAGCAAAGACCGTTGATGGAGAATTAATTCCAAGCATTTTCTTTGCCCATGATGGAACTAAATTACCAAAGAAATCAAACACTCTTGTTTTTAGCCATCCTGCCATTGATTGCATACCATTCCAAAGACCCATAACAATATCTTTACCAACTTCAAGCATTCTGCCAGGAATTGAAAGGTATGCCTCAATAATATCTCCAACAAATCCAACAACCTTGTCTTTGAATTGCATAACTGTGTTCCAGGCCTTTGGAACTACATCTTTAATCTTTTCCCAAACTTTATCAACTGCTTCTGTAACTGAATCCCAGTTCTGTACAAGCAATACAATTAATGCAATAATTGCAAGTATTGGCAATGCCTTTAATGCTAGATTTAATGCATTAGTTGCTATTGTTGTAAGTCCAATTCCTCCAGCAGTTGTTCCACTTGTTATTCCAAGTGTAACCAATGATGCTTTCATGCTTGCTAAGAATGTTAGTGTTAATGCACCAGTAACAAGAAGTAAGCCTAATACAATTATAATATTTTGAACTGGTCCTGGCAAACTACTAAATGCGCTTAAAAGTAATGTAAGGCCATCAACTAGTTTATTAACAATTTGTAGAACTGGACCACCAATTTGTTCTTTTAAATCTGCTAATGCTTTGTTAAATTTTTGAGATGAAGTAACATTTTTGGAAGCAGCATCATCATAAACCTTTTGACCATCATTAACCAATATGTTAAGTGCACCTTGATTATCTCCAGCCTTTGATAATGCTTCTGCTTGGTCATATGTTGCTTGTTCAAGACCAGGAAATATCTTGGATAATTCTCCTGCTTTTAATTTGCCATCAGCAAATGCTTTAGCAAGTTTATTTCCTGCACCTTCTGCAGTTACGGCACCACCAGTAAATGCTTCTACATCTTTAAATACTTTAACAAGTTCAACAGATGATGCTTGTATATCTGCTGGCAGTCTTGAGCCTAACTGTGTTGCTAAAGCAATTAATTCATCATTATCAACTACAAGTACTTTGGCAAACTTGTCAGCATCTTCAGTAATCTTCTTTAATGCTGCAGAGCCTTCACCAAATGTTGTGGTGGCTGCTCGCATTGTTTCTTCGGCTTCTCTAGCCTCATCAATACCTTGTTTAAGAAATGTTAAGCCTTTTGTTGCAAGAAATCCAGAAGCAGCAACTCCTGCAGCACCAGCAATGCCTTTAAGTTTAGTTGACATTGTGTCAATCTGACCATTAGCATCATTAATTCCAGAGGTAA
>Ga0209770_10000869_pt1 | contig 15951 bp, 16 predicted proteins | sample LauGreSu1BDMLBDD_2_FD_187572 | JGI IMG/M metagenome (GOLD analysis project Ga0209770, IMG submission 187572) | Freshwater lake microbial communities from Lake Michigan, USA - Su13.BD.MLB.DD (SPAdes) (version 2) | ecosystem: Environmental > Aquatic > Freshwater > Lake | place: Lake Michigan, USA...
CGGCGTGGCTGTTGACGAAGGACATTGCCGCACTGATGGACGCCGAACACGCGCGATTAAACAACCTTGGATACACGGGCGATGTCGCCAACAAGCTGTTCAAGAGCGCGCGCTACTACTTCCGGGGCAAACTCAAACTGCAGCAACTGCAGCAACTGCAGCAACAGACGCGGCAACAGTCGCAGCCAAGCCGCCGCCTCCGCCGCCAAAAGTACGTCTCGGTCAACCGGGCCTTGCGGGATGCCATGGATGATCACATTGAGCGCGGCATAACCACGCCCGCGCTCGGGTTTGCCGACTTTTGCACCGCGCACGCCGAAGACGCCGTGCTGAAAACCGAAATTGCGTCCTTATTCGCACGATACACCAGTGACACCAGTGACACCAGTGACACCAGTGACACCAACATAATGAGAGAAATACTGAATAAACTCAAAAAAACGTACAAAAACCGGTACTTCATGCGCATGCAAATGTGTAGAAGAATGACAGAAGAATGACAGAAGAATGACAGAAGAATGACAGAAGAATGACAGAAGAATGACAGAAGAATGACAGTGAGTTTGAGTTACTATTTCAAAATAATAATGCAGCAAAATAATAATGCGGCAGTAATACAATCCAATCACAATCCACAACCTTCCTTGCTTTTTTTTTTCGCATCATTATCCAACGCAAACGCGCAACAACGCAACGCATGACGGAACTGGTGAATCAAGGCGCTTACGGCTGCCTCTACCATCCCGGCCTTCGCTGCAACGGAAACACAGTTAAAGACACGCGCTACGCCACCAAGCTGGTGGTGCAGGACGAAGTGGCCGCAAACGAAGTGGCGGTCGGCAACGCCGTCAAACGCATTGTGAATTACAGCGTCAATTTCGTGCCGGTGATTGACACGTGCGTGGTGAATTTAAGCAAGGTGCGCCGCAACAACCCGCACGCGCTGGAGAAGTGCGACGTCGTGGACGACGCGTCCAAAAAAACGAAGTTCCTCCTCATGAAGATGCCCTACGTTGACAGCCTGTATTTTTACGACTACATTGCCAGCATGGGAGGCAACAAAAAACACATCATTTCCTGCATTTTTGACACCTACGATTACTTGATGGAGTCCGTGGAGCGGCTGGCGGAGCACGGCATCGTTCATCACGACCTCAAGCTGCAAAACATCCTCATGAATTTGAAGACGGACACGCCCGTCATCATTGACTTCGGCCTCTCCATAGTGGTCGGCACCGGCACCTCCCCCCCCCAGACAATACCCGCGGCGTTTTGGAAGCTGCATTTTTACAAGTACTCGCCCAAGTACTACGTGTGGCCGCTGGAAACGCACGTCATCAACTACCTGTGGAACGAGTCCGCATCCGGGGTCCTGACACGAGCCGAAGTGGAGTCCATTTGCGGCGCGTTCGTCAACGCGAACGACGCCCTTCGCATATTTTCAAGAGGGTTTCGCGCGCGCTACCTGCGCGCGTGCATAGACCACCATGCCCGCTGGATCGGCATGGATCGGGGCGCGGCGTGCGCCGGGCTCCTCGCCGGATGGCGCACCTGGGACAACTACTCGCTCAGCATCGCGTACCTCCAAATCATCGGCTTCGTGTCGCAAAAGGGCTTCACCGACAACGCGCTCATCGTCAACTACGTGCAGCTCTTGTTGACAAACGTGCACCCCGACCCGGAACGACGCAAGTCGCCCACCGAAACCAAACGCGCCTTCAGCGACCTGTTTTACATGAACGAGCGGGTTGAAATGTATGACGCCATAGTAGAGCGCTTCAACATGGACGCCTTCATTCATCACAGCACGTACACGCTGTAACTATAACTACCAGATGATTTTTTTTTCATTTCTCTTGTTTTTTTTTAAATTTTTTATTTTTTTAAAAAAAAATCATCGGATTACTTGCGATGACGGCGGCTGCGACTGCGACTGCGACTCTTGCTCTTGCTCTTGCTCTTGCTCTTGCGACGGCTCTTTTTGCCGCCGCTGTACTGAGCTGCGTTAAGTTGAAGCGCGGTGCCGCTGCTTTTAACATCCGCCGGGCTCAACGGGCCGCCGCCGGCTTGGATCACATTGTTGTCTGATTCACCTGCTGCAGGTTGGGTTCTTGCTTCATCTGATTGGGTTCCTGCTTGACCTGATACTGCTGCAACTTGCGGTTGGGTTCTTTCTTCTGATACTGCTTCACCTGCTTCACCTGCTTGTACTTGGCCGCCGCGGCGCTTCCTCCCACCAAACAACGGCAACGATATAAGACCGCCGTGCTTCTTGTGGGTTTTAGTGCTGCTGGCGCTGGCGTCCTTCTTGTAGGTTTGTCCCGCCTTGCGCAAAACGTCCTTCAGCTGCATCCCCGGATTTGCGGCCTTGGTCCGTTGCACGTGCGCCATCCACGCATTGGGTTTTTTAGACATTTTTTTTTGGGTGCGTTTATTTCGTTATGCCTAAAGGAGAGAAAATATATTTAAAACTCATTTAAACGCGCCGCGTCGTACAACATTATGTAACTAACCCACACACATGGTCAAAAACGACGCGGGAGGAAACAAGGGCAAAGGGCTGGCGCGCAAGCACGTGAACGCCGCCAAATCCGGCGGCTCCAACCAGCTGCGCGTGGCGACTGACGAAGCCGAGCAGTACGCAATCGTTAGCAAAATGCTGGGAAACGGCATGTGCTACGTGCGCTTATTGAGCGGAGGCGGCGACCGCCTCTGCATCATTCGCAACAAGTTCAAGGGTCGCGGCAAGCGCGACAACATTCTGGATTCGGGGTCCTGGGTGCTGGTCGGCATGCGTGAGTGGTCCAGCAAGCAAGACACGTGCGACTTGTTGGAAGTGTACAACGCCAACGAGCGCGACCGCTTGCTAAAAAACGAGCCGTGTTTCAAAAGCGTGACGGACACCAGCAGCGGCGGCAGCAGCAGCAGCAGCAATAACAGCACCCTTGCCTCCAACGTGCAGTTTGCGGACAGCACCACCATGAAGTACAGCAGCATGCTTGCTCGCCACGACGATGATCATGATGACCATGATGATGATGATGATGATGAAATCCCGATGCAACAGCGCGTCTACGACATGCCCCCGTCTTCGTCCGATGACGACATCGACGAAGAAGACGAAGAAGACAAAGAAGACGAAAAGCCCACCCCCAACCCCAACCCCAACCCCAACCCCAACAAACCCAAATTCAAGGTGTGCGAAATCAACGTGGACGACATTTGAATCACGCTATAAGCCCGACAAGGCGCGTGGTCAAGTAGAACAGGGTGCCACCCCACAGCGTGTCCGTGACCGCGGTGAAGAGCTGCCACTTGGACAGCAGCGCCAAGTTGGTGAAGTCGTACACGCCGTACACCACCAGCCCGAGCAGGAACGCGTCCCCCGCCGATCGCCCCGGCCGGATGATGAAGTAGTTCAGCCCGAAAATCAGGAACACGTAGGTTACAACCGCGCCGAACAGGTTGACCGTCATGGGCGACCTTTGGACCGCCGCAATTTGGCGCGCGAAGTGGCCCTTAATCACGCTCAAGTACGCGAAGTCAATGGCAACCAGTCCCAGCGCCGACACGAGCGCTTTATGCTGCATGGTACTTATGCACTATGCGAACATTTAAAAAAAAAATATATCTATGAAAGGCATTTAAAGCATGCGCTGCATATTCAGTCATCTGCATAAGCACAACAACACAGTCCAATGACCCCCGCCACCACCACCGCCGCCGCCGCAACCAACCCTCTGCGTTTCAAGACCAAGGCCCTCAGCGTGCCCGACGAGCTCTACTGGTACAACAACAACACCGACTGGTACGCGCTGGGCCGCAAGGAGTTCCGCGCCATCATGATCCGCATGGAGACAATCACCGCGCAGCACTACGACGACGTCTGCGCCACCGGTCGCAGCAACCGCAGCGCTGCAATCAAGAAGTTCTGGGCCGACGAGTGGGGCTGCGAGTACCTGCCCGAGTCCAGGAAGTGGATTAATTTGACCACCGGCGCAATCATTGAGAGCGAGACCGAGAAGAAGGCCAAGCGCGCCGCAAAACGGGCCGAAAAGGCATCAAAACAGGTTGCCCAATACAATGACGAGGAGGAGGAGGTGTATGTGCAGGCGGCACAGAAGCATCAATCGCAACAGCAACAGCAACAGCAACAGCAACAGCAGCAGCAACAGCAACAGCAACAGCAACAGTACGACGATTGGTTTGACGCACAGGAGGAGGCGTATGCGGAGGCGTACGCCAAGGCCAGAGCACAGGAAGAGGAAAAGGAACAAAGGGAACAAAGGGAAGCCCAAGCGTACCTGGATTCATTAGCGCTTGACTATCAATCGGAAGAGCAAGAGCAAGAGCAACCGCAAGAGCAAGAGCGCATTGTGTGCCAGCCGGTGCTTTACCTTGAAGAGCTCACCGACGTGCAGGGAGACCCCGATTGGCGCGCCTACATTTATTACGACGAGCGCATTCGCCGCTACGTGCTCAAAGGCACCCGCCGTTCGCTGCGCGCCACCAGCCGCAAGACGGTGTATCCCGAGGTCAAGCTCTGCTTCCGCTCGTCCCGAGAGCTGGCGAGCTTCCTGTGTTCGTCCACCGAGACGGTGAATGTGAGCATGTTTGCCATGACCAGCGCCACCGTCAGGGACGCCACGTTTGCCGAGCTCTACGCGCTTCCAGCCCGCGGCTGCAGGACGGAGCTCTTCGGCTACGACCAAACCCGCCCTCGTTACTCCACCTTTGTCAACTACCTGCGCACAGTCAGGGACGTGGACGCCAGCCACTCCACCTTTGCGGCGTTTTAACCCTACCCATTTTCATTTTCATTTTCACGATTTTAAAATAAATGAAAGCGTGAAATTAATACAGTGTGAAATTAATACAGTTTAAAACCGGATTTGTCCGCCGACCATGCCGCCGAAGCTGGGACGCCCGGACCAGCCGCCGCCAACCTGGCCTTGGAGGTACAGGTTACGGTTTTCATTGCCGATGGTAACGCGGCCGCTGCCGCTGTAGCCCTGGTTGCTGGCATTGAACGACCCGGAGAAGCCGGCAGGAGAGGTGCGGGGGTTGGGGTTAGGGATGCTAATGGTTTGCATTGGATTCGCAAAAAAAGAGGAGTTCAAAGGGGGGGGGGTTATGAAATGTGTTTAGAAAATATTTTTATATCCATTTTTTTGGAAACAGTTTTCCGTTTTTTAATTTGCCTTTGCCGCCGCCGTTTCGTTGTTCCGCCGCGGTATTTGCGGCGTATGTCCTCAACGTTTACCTTTTTAAAAATATCAGTATTGGACATTGCATAGTCAGTGATGCACCGTACTGCCTCGGCTTCATTCGCTGCATTCATTACATAATACACCGACACCATTTCTCCTTCATGGCGGATAGCATGGTTGATTATTTGTATTAAAAGCTCGGTTTTGTTTGGGGTTCCAGAATAATGTTTGAAATAATAATCCTTACCAACGTCCAGGCGGCGGCGATATTTATGACTTTCAGAATCAGGAAGATAATACACATTATTTCCATACCTGTTTTTTTCAACCCCATGCCCATCAACATAGGTGTCAGTACTTTTCTTTCCATACATCACGCGTGTTTTAACCACATACAGCGTGGTTGCATCTGCTATATCCTCCGGAGTCAGTTCAAGTATGGGCTTTGCATACGCCGGTTTTTTTTGGGCGCGTTTTATAATGGAATCTGTAAACCTTTCCGCATGTTTGTGGTACATAGATTGACCGGGTAGTTGTGTCAATCGGCTAGCTAACAAGCTCTGCATTCCGGACTTTCTGCGTAACTCGTTTAAGCGGATTGCATGAGAAATGCCGCCAGGATGATGATTCATTTTATCTTTATCAATGCGGTATATTATTAAATTGGCATAATAATTTATATGTGCGCGTAGTATATCATCGTCACATTAAAACAATAAACAAACCCAATACAAATCTGGAATGGGCGGCGGCGGCGTGATTCCGGTGGCCCTGCACAACGGCGACCTGTATTTCCTGTTCGGCCAGGAGAACGACGTCATTAAAGACGCGTCCAAAAACCAGGACTGGGGCGACTTCGGCGGTAGTGCCAAGCCCGGCGAGTCCGAGACGGACACCTGCGTGCGCGAAGGCGCCGAGGAGCTGAACGGCTTTTTCGGCAACAAGCGCGATTTTAAGGCGCTGCTCCTAAAAAACCAGCTCCTGAAGCTCACCTACGACACCCGCGTCACTTATTTAATGCGCGTGGACTACGACGAGCGCCTGCCGTTCTATTTTAATAATAACTACCGCTTCATCAAGGAAACCGCTAATTTGCGGGCCATCGCGGCGCACCCGGAGAACGGCTACTTTGAGAAGTCGCACGTGCGCTGGTTCACGCTGGCAGACTTGAAGCGCGAGCGCGGCGCGTTCCGCGAGTACTTCCGCAACTTCTTGGACATGATTCAGTACCGCGCCCCCGAAATCCGGCGGCTAATGCATAAGCGAAGCGACCGGAAGCGAAGCGACCGGAAGCGCAATAAGCACGGCAAAAGCAATAAGCGCGGCAAAAGCAATAAGCGCAAAACTCGGCGCCGCCACCACTAATTTCAAATTTATAATCGTAACATGATATAATGTGATATCATGCCGCGTAAAACAAAAAGGAACGCCCGCAACAACACCCGCAACAACAACAGAACCCGCAAGGCCATTGCAGCTGCAATCAAGGACATCCCGCTGTCCAAGGCCCGCGCCGATTTCGCAGCGCTCAAAGCCGTCCCTTGCGCCGACATCAACCAAGCCGCCAAGGTTGGCAACGCCGTAATGGACCACTACTTTTTCCGGCACCGCCTCGCCGCGAAGACCAAGCGCGCCGTTTCATACTACGAGTGGATCCGGACCGACTGGCAGCGCAACGAGTCGGAGCACAGCTTCTACAAGTTCAACCTGGCCCAGGGCAAAACCCCGGAAAAGGCGCGCTACGCGGTGTTCCGGCTCTACTACGGCGCCATTCACGGCTTCAAGCCGCTCATCGCCAAGTGGATGTACTGCACTTACAAGCCGCGCACGGCCGTCCTGGACTTCTCGGCGGGTTGGGGCGGCCGCTGCCTGGGCGCCATGGCCCTCGGCATCCCGTACATCGGCATAGACACCAACAAGGACCTGCGCCCCGTCTACGAGCGCATGGCCAAAGAGCTGGACTCCGAGCCAAACTCCAAATCAAATCCAAAGGTCACCATGCGCTTCCAGGACGCCGCCGCCACCGACTTCTCCCGGTTCAAGTACGACATGGTGCTCACGTCGCCGCCCTACTTCAAGACGGTGCGACCCATAGAGGGCTACGCGCACATGCCGGATTATAACGACCGCGCCGACTTCAACGCGCGCTTCCTGTTCCCCGTGATCCGCGCCACGTACTCCAATTTGGCGCGCGGCGGCACCTACGCGCTCAACATCCCGGACGACATGTATGATGAAATCAAGGCCGCCGGCATCCTGCCCCCCCGATTATTAGCCAAGCACCGCTTGTTTCTGCAGCCCCGCTTCGCCAAGGGCAACCCGAACCACCCCGACGTGCAGTACAAAGAGCACATCTACGTGTGGAAAAAATGATTAAAAAAAACAATTAACCAATTAACCAATTAAACACAAGTAAACAACACAAATAAACAACACGCAATGAGACACGACATACGACAGTTGACGCATGAACTAAGTGGCAGAATCAAGGTAAACACGTTTGTAGAGATTGGCTCTCGTGATGGGCATGACGCGCACCATGTGTGTCAGTATTGGAATTTGACCCCCTCCAATTGTTGCATCATTGAGGCGCATCCGGTCTGCTATGCCAACATCATCCAGGCTTACCCGCAATACAAAACCATCAATGTGGCTGCTTCGGACGTGACCGGCGTGGTGGACTTTAACGCTGGAATATTTGGCCAGGAAGCAAACGTGGGCATATCTTCGGTGCTGACCCGAACCTTGAACGACACGTTCATAAGTGAAAAAGTAAAGGTGAACGCTGTCAGGATGGATGAGCTGATGTTGCGTTCAAACATTGACGGGTTTGACTTGGTCAAAATTGACGTGGAAGGATTCGCGTTGGAAGTATTGAAGGGATTCGGAGACAAGTTGCGCAAGTTTAAGGCCCTGCAAATTGAATTGGAAATACAACAGGTGTGGGAGGGGCAGTCGTTGTATCAAGACGTGGTGGATTATTTAAGAGATTTCGGGTTCCGAGTGCTGGACGAAGTTCAGTTGTGCGCCTATCAGAAAGACGTGTTGTTCATTAACGAGGAGCACGAACCCAGCACATTTACATAAATAAGCCTTAATGAATGAACTAATGAAAAAAAGGAATCACTTTTTTTTCATCTACGGATTGATTCCTTGATTAATTTACTCATTTGCGCATGGCCTTGAAAAACGAGTTCTCTCCCTGCAGGTCTTCTTCGCATATTCGGTTGTAGTCTGCATCCATAGGTTTCAAGGTGTGACTTGCCGCCCATCATGCCCTGGGCCTAAAGCAAGGCCGCCAATAATATTGATGCACGCTGCTTCCAGCAAACAATTGTCAGCGTCGTGATAAATTAATTCACCTTTACATGTTTTTATCGTACGCGGGTCATTGATATCATTGATATACAATCCAAATGAATTTAAGTCAACCCAGTGGTTATCTACTGTAAGTTCTAACCTGTTTGAATTATTTAAATACACTATGTAACTACGCGCATTCATGTTTTGATAATATTTTTCATGCAGTAATGAATATAACCTTCCGGAATTATTTTTATCCAGCATGATTTTCTTATTATCATGTTCTATTTCACCGTTTACCATATTTATATTTAAACATTCTTCGTTATCTTTATAAATTTTTACATTTACGAAGTAAGTATAGTCTACAACGTATTTATGTTTTGTAACATTTATTTTTTCACCGTTCATTTCGTGCATCTTTGAAACAATATCAGCGTTAATAAATTCGGTTTGGGCAGTAACTAAATAATTACTACTTTCATATAGTTTCACAAGTTTCCATTTGTTTGGTAAGGTGGTTACTCTCTTGCTGCTTAGTATTGGTCTAATGTGTGGATCGCCTCCGGATATTCCGGCAGGCGGCGTTTCATCTTGAACAACAAATTCGGATAATGACGGTATTTCACATGTCCATGCATTACCTGCGCCCGTATATGTTAACGTAACTGGGTAATTCGCGGGCTGAGGGTTCATTAAACGGAATGTTCCCGGTTCCAGCTTATACATGTTTAGTGTATTACTCGGGGTAGCATTCGGCAGTTGTAAATTTAATGTAACTGGACTAGTTGCAAAATTGGTTACGGGATTTTCATTACCATCTTGTGCGACAATACTGAATTTACAAACTACACCACGTAATCCGGTGTTTAATACATATGCAACTCCTGTACTTGCTGTGAATTCTGCATTTGTTATGTTGATAGTGATAGTAACAGCGCTGGGATTAGACGTAGTGGCTGTAATTTGAAACGGCCGGTTATATAAAGGTAACGTTGTTGTAAATGTAACGGTGCGATTTACAACTTGCGTTTGAGATACTGGAATAGCAGCATTGTACGCATCGTTGCCTGCTTGTGAAGCAGTGATGCTAGCCGTCCCACTCCCTTTCATAATTAATTTGTTTCCCGACACATCAACGACGCTTGTGTTGTCAGACGAGTAACTTACAGAAAGCCCTGAATCACTTGTTGCGAATAATTCAATTTCACCATTCAATGAATATGTTTGGGGTGGCAACGCATTAAATGTAATTGTTTGGTTTGCCTTTGTGATTGGAATAGTGGGCGTAGGCGTAGGCGTGGGCGTAGCAGTAGGTATAAGCGAAGCGGTAGGCGTAGGCGTAGGCGTGGGCGTAGGCGTAGCGGTAGGCGTAGGTGTAGGTGTAGCGGTAGGCGTAGGCATAAGCGAAGCGGTAGGCGTGGGCGTGGGCGTAGCAGTAGGTATAAGCGAAGCGGTAGGCGTGGGCGTGGGCGTAGCAGTAGGTATAAGCGAAGCGGTAGGCGTAGGCGTGGGCGTGGGCGTAGCAGTAGGTATAAGCGAAGCGGTAGGCGTAGGTGTAGGTGTAGCGGTAGGCGTAGGTGTAGGTGTAGCGGTAGGCGTAGGCGTGGGCGTAGGCGTGGGCGTAGGTGTAGGTGTAGCGGTAGGTGTAGGTGTAGGTGTAGCGGTAGGCGTAGGCGTGGGCGTAGGCGTGGGCGTATAATCAACCAACAATGCCTGTATTCCATCAAGCAATGGAACCCCTAGTCCAGTTGCAATGTCATATCCGGTGCCCGCACTGAATGTTTTTCCATTATTCAAAGGGCCTAATTTGGAATCCTGGTAAAGTTTAGTGGTTCCAACGGTGATGTCATAAAAGGTTGAAGCCGCATTTGTTTTTTGAACATTGTAAAGAAATGTTTGTAAGTTCACTGAACTGGACAACGTGGTGGATCCAATGTCGTTTGTGCGCGTTGTCAAAGGAAGTTTCCCTTCATTTATCCGTCGTTGGCTTACATGCGAAAACAGCCCACAAAGCAAAGGACTTGCGAGCGAGGTTCCTCCTGATTGGTACTTCATAATTTTGGTACCATTGCTGTTGGGAAAAATGACCAGCACCCCGGTGTTGGGATCGGCCAGTGAACACACGTCCGGACATGCACGTTTGGGGTCGCTGACATATAACGCAAGCGCTGCTAATCCATTTTGGTACGCAGGCCTTGAATACGCCTCGCCCGAAGTGATTGAATGAGAGAACCCGGTACCGCCTCCCAGGCTTTGTAAATTTGAATTTGTGGTTGCGCCAACCCATAACGTAAAATAAGGATTTGATGGCGAAACAGTTTGAACTCCGCTATTATAGTAAACAGACGCGCCACCAACGCACAGCACGTTGGAGGATGTAGCCGGGTATCCAGCCCATCTGTAATTTCCCGCTGCTGCGAAGTAGCATATTCTTGGATTTATGTAAATACTGTCATCTAAACTTTTACGATCGCCTCCCGGGGTGGTGTCCCCCCACGACATGTTGACATAGTCCGTGGTTCCGTACGGATTGCTTGTGAAATTTGAATCGGTTGATGCATAAATCACTGCGTTCGCCAATTCATTGGAGTAAGCAGACGCGGCATTTATAACGCGCAAATGAGCATTCGGATTCATGGCAATTGCCCAAAAATTAAGTATGAGTTCACCTAACCAACTCATCTTCACATTGTCGGCCGTAGTAGACGTGAACCCAAAAAATGGAATTGCATTCAAGTTAGTTCGGTCATTTGGTATTACTGAATTCAAACTGGTGCCGTTGGTGTTTATGTACGCGTTGATGTTATTAATCAACTCCTGATTAGAAACTTGCGACGCGACAGTGGGGTTTCCATATTGTCCGGGGTTTAAAGCATTTAAATTAATTACCTCAATTGTTCTTAATGCAAACCCATACACCGTGCAAAAAACATCAAAACATTTTTGAATGTATTCCGGCGGAAAATTGTTTGCAATTGTGATTGCAATTACGACTTTTTTTTTCCCCGGGTCGTTTGTCACATTGATGGTTGATGCACCGTGCGCCGCTTTGAGTTCACTTGGAAGGTACGGGCTGTTGTTTATATTTCTGGGAACGGAAATCAGTCCATCTCTCAAATCGCGTTCATGTTGGTCCGGGTTAAATACAATGTGCGGCGGTTTAACCTCGGCTGTTAAATAATCATTCAACGACATATTTTATGTATTTAACAAGTATATTATTTTGACCCGATTGAATTTATGCATTCATGTCATATTTCGGGAACCCGTTCTGATCATTTGTGCATGGCCTTGAAAAACGAGTTCTCTCCCTGCAGGTCGTAGTGCTTCCCGGTGCGCACGTCCACATAGCCCTCCGTGTCCGCGCAGTTTTGCGCCGGGAACCCGTTCCCGTACCAATAAAACCCATGGACCTTGGTCACGTTGTCGCGTAAAACCATGACGTGGTCCCCGTACAATCGTGCGTCTTCTTCGCAGGTTCGGTTGAAGTGCAGCGTGCTGGAATGCACGCGCTGGTAGTCGTGCCAGGACTTAATGAGGTGAGTGGTGTACATGGAACGGTGTTGCAAATAATAAAAACGGCATGAACCCGTGTTCAATTTTTTATTATTTATTCATCTATCTTTCCTCTCACTCTTCAACGTCTTCCTCCCCATCATCCTCGTCGTGTTCCATGCCCATGCCCTCCTCGCCTTCATGCCGCACCGCATCTACCAGTCGGGACAAGTATTTGCCGAGCCGCATCTTGTCGCAAATCAGGTGGTCTGACACCATAAACATAGCCAATTCTTCGCCGTTGGCCTTGACCCCCCTCATTCGGTGATCGTTCATGCATATCTCAAACTGATCTGCCATGTGCATGAATTCCCATTCCAACATGTCCAAAAACACCCGAATCACGGCATAGCAGATGCAGTAATAGAGATATTCAATGCCTTGCACAAATGCAAACCGCGTGGTGACGCCATTCGTCATGAACTCCTGCGTCATTTCGCGCGCAATGTTCTCCACTTCTTCTGGACAGCATCCCATGCCCTTCCATTGCTTGTACCAATCGTCGCGATACACCCGGGGGTTTCCGTCGCTGTCGATAATCTCTTCACCGTCCACCCGAGTGCGCACGTTGAACAAGCCGGGCATTTTGGAAAGAACCACGTTGATGCAACCCTTCACCGACTTCCATGTTCGGTCAAAGGTCTCTTCATCAAACGCGTGCCGCATGCCTTCATCCAAGCAAATGAAGGGCGGAATGTACGCGGCTTTTGGCGCCTTCGCAATGCATTTTGCCCTGTTTTTCGCGGTTTTGGCGGCACGCTTGCGCTTTGCAAACGCAATAACGGCATCATGATCCGCCGTGTTGTGCGTGTGTTTTTTGCATACGGCGCATCTGCCGTATGGATATCGGCGGCTAAAGTCTTGAAACTTGTGTCCCAATTCAACCGCGGATGGATTGAGCACGGGGAAGCTCTTGCGCTTATTGCGGATAAATGCAGCACGCCGGTTGGCGACGGCTTGTTGTTTGCGCGTGGGACGGCCATCAATTTTGGGCGGGCTAGACTTTCGCGAGAACCGACTTCTGACCCAGTCCGAGACACGCGCCCATGATTCCATTACTGACTGGTATACACACACGCAAGAAAAAATTATGGTGATGTGCTATTATTGTGCGTTGAATATGAGCAAAAATTGAAAAAGAAATTGAAAATGGAGGGAAGGGTCAGAGAGAATGAATAATGGTAGGATCGCCATGAACCCTGTCGCCGTCAACCCTGTCGCCGTCAACCCTGTCACTGTGTGTGTTACGCGCTACAACAATCGCACGTGGGCTGAGCGGACCGCGTGGCTCGCCGCTAATCCCGGCTATGCCTGCATTTACAAGTCGCCCGTGCCCATCAAGTCCGACATCCCGTATGAAGCGTCGGTGTTCGTCCTGGAAATGAACAACGACACCAACCAGATCATGGGCATCGGCCGCATCGTGAACGAAGTCCGCGCCGACCGCGCCTACCGCATCTACGCCGACCAGAACTACAACCGCTACACGTACTTGGGCCGCCAGCGCGTGGACCGCGCGCACATCATGCAGCAAAAGGAACACGTCCCCGTGATTGAAACCCTGGAGCGCATGCTCTTCTACGGCCCCCGGCATGCCAAGCGGGGCCAGGGAATCCACGAGCTGCCCGCCCGCATTCGCAACAACCGGCCGGGCTACAGCTTCACGCAGTTCTGTTCCAATTTGTTTGTTGTAAATATCCAAATTAATAAGTCGGCGGCCGTATTCCAGTCGCTGATTTAGCAGATTCATCGTTAACGAGAACCCAATGAACGATTTTGGATGATGTATCATTAGATGATTGAAAAAATTAAATTAAGTGATTATTCAAAATAATGTGAACACAATGCATAAATAAAAATACCCAAAATATCAAATGAAGTTCAGATTCAGATTCACACTATCAACTGTTGTGTTAGCCATACTTCTGCTCGGATATTTAGGGTCTCTCATTCCCACTCGTTCAAAAAGGGAGGGGTTCCAATCGCACGGGTTCGCGTCCTGCCGTGGCAGCGGGTTTTCCAAGGAGTTCTGTCTGCAGAACCCGCCCATGCCAGGGCAGTGCCAGTGTCGCAATGGAGCCGTGGGCACGTTCCAGCCCGGGTTCAAGGGACGCTGCGTGTGCCCCTTCATTTAGTTTTTCGTTTTTTGGGGGGGTTAATAATTTTTAATTTATTTTTAATTTATACCATAATAAACAAATGCAAATGTATTATACCAGATATACTAGAATAATACATTTGTCATAACAACAATGACAATGCCCGCAAACTTCAAGGGCATTGACTTGAACATCGCGCACTACGACACCGACGAGCTGCTCGCCATGCTGAACTTGCAAGACCCGACCGAGGACGACATCGTGCGCGCAACCAACCGGCTGATCGTCAAGGCAGCTGCAGACCCCAAGGTCGCTGCATTCTTCCAGCAAGTCCAGGACGCACTCTTGGATGAGTTGGACAACCAGCCGGACCCAGACCCAGAAGAAGACCCAGAAGAAGACCCAGAAGAAGACCCAGAAGAAGACCCGGCAGCCATGGACACCAGCACCGACATTACTCAGGGGTCCAATCAGCTGGGCCAGTGGTGGCGCAACCAGTATTTGAAGCAGGCCGACAAGGCGCAGGCCGACAAGCCCGCCGACCGCAAGGACAAGCTGCAATTTTTGCAGGGCAGCACACACTTCCCCACCAAGCAGGAAAAACTGGGTATCACCGAGACCCACAGCATCCCGGTGTCCCAAGGCACCCTCAACCCCAACCTGAAAAACACCGTGTCCCGGTTGGTCAACATTGACAGCCAGTACCGCCAGATCATCGCCCCCAACAGCGAGGACCCGCTCGGTCCCGCGTCCCCCACGAATTATACCCTGGACCTCACGGAAAACCTCACCAACGTGCTGTCCATCAAGCTGAACTCCGTGCAAATCCCGTACGCGTGGTACGGCATTGACTGGACCTCCGGCAACAACGTGCTGTTTTACAGAGTAACAGGGGGCGCCGTCTACGCGCCGGTCACCGTTGTCCCCGGCAACTACACGCCGCAGCAGCTCCAGGCGCAGATGGCCGCCGCTGCCCCGTTCAACGGCGCCCCCTTCCACATCGCGTACAACGCCAACAACGGCAAAATGACAATCACAAACACCGCCGCGTCCGCCTACGACCTCCTGTTTTTTGATCCGACGTACAATATTCTCGTAAATCCGGGGTTAATGACGCCCGACATCACCACCGCCTTCGCCGCGTCCAAGCTGAATTCCAACCTGGGCTGGATCATGGGCTTCCGCGGCATGGCATACACGCTGCAACCGGGGGCGACAATCGCATCCGAGGCGGTGGCCGACACGTACGGCCCCAAGTACCTCATCTTGGTGCTGGACGACTACAACCAGAACCACTTGAACAAGGGGCTGGTCACCATTGCCACCGCCGACACGCGGCTCAGCCTGCCGTCCTATTTTACCCCCGGCCTTGCCTGCAACTGCGACGCGGCGGGCAACCCCACGTACGTCCAGTCCGCCCCCCGCCAGCTCACGCAGGCGCAGCTCTACACCATCAACGCAATCAACCAAGGGCGCAGCGCCACCACCCTGGACCGCAACCCGGGCCCCACCACCACCGACGTGCTCGCGCTGGTCCCCGTCAAAACATACGCCATGACCACCGGCCAGCCCTACATTGAGTTCGGCTCCTCCCTGCAAACCAACGAGCGCGTCTACTTCGGCCCCGTCAACATTGAGCGCATGAAGGTGCAGCTCGTGGACGACAAGGGCAACCTTCTGAACATGCACGGCACCGACTGGAGCTTCACCATCACGTCCACGCACTTGTACGAATACTAGGGGGGACATGCGTCCCCCCTTACCCCCTTGATGGGGGGGGG
>Ga0209770_10000874_pt1 | contig 15886 bp, 22 predicted proteins | sample LauGreSu1BDMLBDD_2_FD_187572 | JGI IMG/M metagenome (GOLD analysis project Ga0209770, IMG submission 187572) | Freshwater lake microbial communities from Lake Michigan, USA - Su13.BD.MLB.DD (SPAdes) (version 2) | ecosystem: Environmental > Aquatic > Freshwater > Lake | place: Lake Michigan, USA...
AACCGAAGAAATCGATTCCACTTTACATACCCATCATATCCTCTTCCGAATGTTTTACTTATAACCACCCTCACCTAGACTCTTTCATGTTTCGTACTTTATTCTACTTCCAGTTCTAATATTTACAACATGTAAAATCATAACCAATAAAGTTTCCTATTTTGTTAAATTTTAATGATTGTAATGCTTCATCTTCATTGCAACTAGGACTTATTTTTTTTAAATTATTTAATTTTAATCCATCATCGCTTTGAAACATAGATGTTTCTGCTCTTCTACATATTAATGGTCTAGTAGATTGTATACAATTATATTTATAGTTAATTGTAGAATTAGTAGAATTTTTTTCTAATTTAAATTTATTTAAAATTTGATTAGAATCGCAAGTAATATTTTGTAAGTCTAACATATTTATACTACCAGCTAAATTATTAATACCATAAGATGTAGAATTAGTTTCCTTTTCATATATAGTATCTTTATTTAAATAAGTATCATCAGTACAAGAATATTCATATTTAAATTTATTAGACGTACCACCAAGATCAATATATTTAATTTTATTAAGTCCAGTTTTATCTGAGCAATTTATATCTACCTTAGTTAATTCACTTATAGTTTTAGTAGCATCATGAGTAATATCAGAAGTAGTAATAGAAGTATTATTTACTTTAAATTCATTATGTGCCTTAATTATAGTGTCACTTAATATATAAACTAGGAATCCGAAGAAACATATTTTGGCGAATAAAACAAACCGATCCCCCGTTGGTATGGTGGGAGTTGGAACTGAATAGTAAGAAGAATAAAAAGAAGGATCCATATATATTATAATGATTTTATATTAACTAAAATATATTTTCTTACAATATAAAAATGTTATATTATTATACTAGTTAATTTAATAATTATATTATACTATATTACAAAATCATCTGAAGAATATATTATTAAATCAAATGATCAATATAAAATTTTAAAAAATAATTTTAAAATTGAATACTAATATTTTTAATTAATTATTATAATGAATAAAGGAAAACGTTGGACCAACGATGAAAATAATATTTTAATAGATTATATTTTAAATAATAATATAAATTTATTAGATAATATTTCTATACAATTAGGAAGGACTAAATATGCAATTATTAAACAATTAGAAAAATTATTATTTCAGCAAAATATTAATATTAATGAAATTTACGAAGATGTATTAATTAGTAATATTAAAAAATCTTTTCCAAAAGATAATTCAAATTTAATAAATTCCAATATTATTCCAATTATAGACGATATAATAAATGAGATTGAAGATACGAGTAATTTAAATCAAGAACAATTAATATGTTATCAATATATCAAACAAAATAAAAATGTATTTATAACTGGATCAGGTGGTACTGGGAAATCTACTGTATTAAAATCAATTATTAAATATTTAAATAGACAGAATAAAAATATTGGAATTACATCATCAACAGGACTTTCAGCTACATTAATTAATGGAACTACTTTACACTCATTTTTAAATATTGGGATATCTAAAAAATCTGCAAATGAATTATATGAAAAAATAAAATTAAATACTAAAATTTATAATAAATTAAAAAACTTAGAAGTATTAATTATAGATGAAATATCTATGATCGATGACATTTTATTTAATAAAATTGCCGCTTATTTAAGTTTAATTAAAGAAATTAAAAAACCATTTGGGAAAATTCAATTAATTTTATGTGGAGATTTTTATCAATTACCACCTATTGAAAATACATATTGTTTTAATTCTAAAATATGGGACAAATTAAATATAAAAACTATTCTCTTAACTAAACAAATGCGACAATTATATGATCAAGAATTTCAATATATTTTAGAACAAATAAAAATTAATAATATTACCGATGAGATATATTCCAAATTGTTAGAATTGAAAAACAGTAGTTCAAATAACGGTATGACTACTATTATTCCGACTATTTTATATTCTAAAAATATTGATATTGATAAAATTAATGAAGATCAATTTATTAACTTAATTAATCTAACAAATAATCCAGTTTTTGAATTTCCAATATTATTTGATAATTCAAATTCTAAAATTAAATCTTTTCTAAAAAAAAATCCATATTATGTAAAAAGTATAAAATTATGTTTAGGGTTACAGATTATGATAACTACGAATATTAAGGTTAGTAGTGGAATTACAAATGGTACAAGAGGGATTATTATAAATATAAATGATATGCAAATAACTATTCAAACTTTAAATAATATGATTTTTAATATTGAATACATAACGTATCAAAATGAATTAGATCAAGATATTATATTTAAATATATACCTTTAAAATTAGCATATGCTATTACAATTCATAAATCACAAGGACAAACTTTAGATTATATACAAATTAATTTAGGAAAAGATATTTTTGATTATGGAATGGCATATGTTGCTTTATCAAGAGCTAAATCATTAAATTCCATAATATTAACAGATTTATCTAGAAGTGCTTTTAAAACTAATCCTAAAGTCATAGAATTTTATAAAAAAAATTTAAATTGATAATAATAGTAATTTATTACTATTATTAATATAACAAATTTTTTTTATATTATTTTTTGTGTGATCTTTCCATTGTAAACCTTTATATAGAATATATGGGGATTCTGGATGTAAATATTTTTCTAATAGATAATTAGAAAAATTATTTAAATTCTTATATAACCTGTGTTTTTGAACAATACCAGCAATTATAATATATTTTAGAATATAATCGGGTATAATAATTGTTAATATTGATAAATTATTTGATAATATATCATAAGGAAATTCATAACTTCTAAATAATTTAATATCACGATAGAAATAATATGGTACCATTTCTTTATAATTATTATATTTTATCATTTTACCATTAAGATATATTTCTAGAGGGTAAGCACTTGAAAAATAAATTGTAATAATATGATTAAATATTTGATTAGTAATATATGTTTTATGTATAAACATTTTAAATCCACGATTAGAATATTTATTATATCGATCTATAAAATTTGTAAATTCTTTTTTTGAACCAAATAATATTCTGTTAATAAAATGATCTAATGTCATTGTAGCAGTTTTATTAGAAATTGATAAATAATTTAATGAATAAATTTTATTTTGTTTCCAATAATTTTTTATAATATCATAATCAAAAGTATTTTTTAACATATATTCAATATCACATTTAATAAAGATTAATTCGATTTTAAAATTAGTTTGTTTATTTTCAAATAATTGGAATAATTTAATATATTTTCTTAATGAAAAATAAGAATTATTACTAATAAAATTATGATTAGTAAAATTTACTGATTGAATTTCTTGATAATAATTAATTATAGAATTTTTATTTTCTATAAAATTAGATAAAAATCGAATTAAATTATGAATATTTTTAATCTTTGAATTATCAAAATTTGTAATTTCAATATATATATCTAAATCAGTGTTTTGGTAAAATTCCTGTTGAATAATTTGTAAAATTGATGATCCAGAAATACTAATATAATCTTGATTTATTAAATTCATAAACAATTCTCGATCATCTTGATTTATAAATTGCATTTCTAAATATTTTAAAAATACATCAGAACTAAAATTAATATTTTTAAACATTGTAATGATATTACAAATATAATATTCATTTTTTTTTAATTATTCTCTAACTCATAATTATTAATTTCTATTCGTAATTTATTTAAAAACTCACTTTGTATACCATTATTCGAAATTTCTGAAAAAATTAAGTAATGTAAATTTTCAATATGATTATGTAATTTAATATTTTTTGATTTATAATCTTTTTTTGATTTATAATCTTTTTTTGATTTATAATTATTATTAATTTTATTTAATAAATTAGTTAATTCTCTATCCTGCATGTCAAAGTTAATAGTATCTAAAAAAGAATTAAAGTCTAGATTCATATTTAAACTATACTATTTATAAAATTCAATTTTAAATTGTTTTTTTAATAAAAAAATAAACAATAATTATATAGATAATGATTATGTATTTAATATATGAAGTGTTAATTAAAAAATATAAAATACAAATATTAAATGATATGCTTGAATCAACCAATAAAAAATTTGATTATGAAATATATGATATACTAAATAACATAGATTATATTAGTATTGATATAAAAGGGAATAATGAAATGGATTATAATAAAATAGAAATGATAGTATAATAATTAATAATTTTTTTTTAATTATTATTGTGTATATAATATAATTATTAATTAATCATCGTAATTCTTTAACTTCTTAATATTATGTATAAATTAGCTTATAATCTTTTTATTTTATCTCTATCATTTAATTTTTTAACATTTTATTTAAGTACTGCATCTATATTTACAATATTAAATAAATGCAATTACACTTTATCTATATATTCTCATGAAAATAGAAATTTTATAGAAAAATGTATATTAGATAGTAATAAAAGTTGTATATTTTCATATGATAAAATAGAATCTGGTTTAATTAAAACAACCTTATCAGAAAGAGCAACATTATTTGAATTCACAATAAATAATTATGGAATTTGGTATGATATAAGTATTATACCACCTGGTTCGGGTTCATGTTATACTTATGATGAATGTTTTAATATATCAAATAAACTTGGTTATAATATTCCATTATTGATAAATATATCTCACCCAACTATTTCATGTCAAAATTTAGAATGTTTATATAACAAATGCAATGATGCATATTTATATCCTTATGATGATTTAAAAACTCATTATTGTACTTTAGATAATAATTTTAATGTAACATATTGCCCATAAAATTTATTAATTTATTAATAATAAAAATTTATTAATTTATTATATAAATAATGCCTACTCCATTATTAATTGGTAGTAATGAATTTATATATTTTAATGAAAAACCAATCAAATATAATAATAAAATAATACCTAAAAAAATTAAAGGTTCACAAGAATTTAATACAGAATTTAATCAAGTGTTTAATCAAGAATTTTATTATGTTATTTTAATAATTTTATATTATACAATAATCATATTCTTAATTATTATATTATATTTAATTTTAATGCTAGATAGGCTTTGAATAAATGCTAGATTATTTTTGAATAAATTTTTAATTTTTTTTCTAAAATATTTAATTTTTCTTGTAATAATTTATTTTTTTTATTATATTCTGGGAAATCAAATTGTTGAGTATTGGGTATAGATAATTGTTTTTTAATTTTATTAATTTCGAATATTACATTTTGTTTAATATTTTGTTTATCTATATGTGAAATTTTTTTTAATTTAACATCATTTATAATGTTATTAATGTCTTCTTTAAATAATATCTGTAATGATTTTATATCATTTTCTAATTTTTTAATTTCTTTATTTAAATAAGATTTAGATTCTATTAAAATATTTTTTTCAAATTGTTCTGATAATTCTTTTTCTTTCTTTTTTTTTATTTCTTCAATTTGAGATTCAAGTAAATGTTTTTGTGTTTGGTATTCAATTAATTCAGATTTATATTTATTATGGATAATAATATTATCATTTATAGATGAAAATTCTTTAATATTAAATTTATCTATATTTAATTTTTTTTTAGATTTGATATCATTTACTTCTATATTATTTTTTAATTTATCCTTAGATAAACTATATTCACATATTAAATCTATTTCTGATGTATTATTATTTATATAAAATATATAAATACTTAAAAAAATTATACAAAGACAAAATATTATAATCATATTCATAATATACTAATAAATTTAATTTTATATTATATTTGTGTATTCATAAAATTCAATAAACTATTAAATTTTAAAGTATCAAAGGCAGCAGATAGTTTTTGTTTGACTAATAAACTTACTACCATACTATTTAAAAATTGATTTTTAGCATTTTTAATTTGTTTAGTAACCGGTGGTTTATCATTCTTATATTTTAATCTATTTGCATTGATTAAATGATAAAAATATTCTTTTTCTCGTTCACTTAAAGAAGTATAAAATTTACATAATTCAGTATCTTGATATTGTTCATTGAAAGTATCTAGATCAGAATACGTTGTTATATTATTATTTTCAAACTCTTTAGTTGATTTATATTCTTTAAAAAAAGTATAAATATAATATATTAAAATAGCTACAGACATGACATTAATTAATGTATTAAAATAATGAGCATAACTATTAAAATAAGTTGCACAAGTATTAAAAAACGCATTCATCTTTATATTATAAAAATTATTTTAGATTTGTAATTTAAAATGATATATTATAATATATAAATTATGAATTTTTTAGATATTGAAAATTATGAAAATTTAATGAAAATTTACAAATTAAACAAAGATATATATATATTAAAACTAGAAATAAATGAATTTGAAGATAAAAAAAAAAGTAATTTATATTTTTTAAATATTCAACAAGAAGTATATAATACAACTATTATGAAAAAAAAAACGATTATAAAAAAATATAAATTTCAAATTATCAAAAATATATTAAATATGCATTTACTTCAAAAAAAACATAAAGAATTAATAAAAATTGAACAATATTATATAGATTTAATTACTGATTTATATTATTCTTTATCCCATTTTTCAATATATAAATATAATACTAAAAAGAATATAGGAAAAATTCTTAATAAATTGAACGATATTAATAAATTAGATTCGATTATTAATTATAAATATATTAAATTATTCAATGACTTTTATATTGAACAACCAATAACTCAACAAAAAATTTTAAAAGCAAAATTAAATATAGAATTTAAAGAATATTTAAAATATAAACCAAAATGTTTAAATCAGATAACAAAAGTAGAAAATATAATTAATAAAAATATGATATTAAAAAATAAGAATCTTAAAAAAAAGAATTTATTACATCAAAAAACAATAAATATCAAAAATAAATATTTATATATACAAAAAGATATTATAATTTATGAAAATCGAAATGTTAAATCTTATACATCAATTAATAAAAATATTCATGAATTAAATATCCGGATCAGTATTAAAAATAAACAATTAATTGAATATCAAAATGAAATCAATATATGTCATAATAATATTGAATTATTAAATAATATAAAAGGTGATAAAATATTAACTCATGAACAATGTTCAATATGCTTAGAAGATATTAATAAAGGAATTCAAACATCATGTAATCATTTTTTTCATTATGGATGTATTAATATGTATATATTTAATATTTTACAACAAAATACTAAATTTGATATAAAATGTCCAATTTGTAGACAATATATTTAATTTTAAATAAATATCTATTATATATTATACTTTTATATTAAGTTTATTTTAATTAATTTTTTTCAGATTATATTCTATTAAATAATATGACACATAACAATTTGAGCCCTATTAAAGATTTCATTAATAAAATTTATAAAACGTGTGGGTGTATTTTAATATCAGAGTTAGATATTATTGATAATACTTTAAATGAAAAATATATACAAATGTGTCAATTTCATCTTCAAAAAACACAATCAATTACAGAGATAATATCTAATAAAATTTCCAAAACAAATAATAAGAGTATTGTTGTAATTCAAGAATTATATTTAAATTTTGGTAAATATAAAAATAAAAGTTTTAATTATGTTTTTCAAAAAGATAAGTTATATTGTTATAATTTAGCATTCTGGAATAATAAAAATATTACTTATAAAAATATTAATATTAATGAGTTTATTAAATACATTCAAAATCAGATTACTATTAATTAAGCAATTACTATTAATTAAGCAATTACCATTAATTAAGCAATTACCATTAATTAAGCAATTACCATTAATTAAGCAATTACCATTAATTAAGCAATTACCATTAATTAAGCAATTACCATTAATTAATTACTATCTAAAGTTGTTTATTTTATAATAATATAATATGTTTGCAATTTCTAAAATAAAGTATAATAAACAATCTTGTAATAAATTCTTAAATTATAAATATAAAGAATTACAAAAAAAAGTAAATGAACAAAATGAATTAATTTTAAACTTAAAACAGAATAATGATAAATTAATTAAAAAAAATAAAGACTTAAGTACTCGATTATTAATTAAACAACGATTTATTAATTTAACATTATATCCTCGTCATAAACCAATTAATTAATACAAATGAATTGGAATACATATTTTATGCAAATAGCAAATGTAATATCATTAAAGTCTAAAGATAAAAAAAAAGTTGGCGCTGTTTTAGTATCTAAAAGTGATAATAGAATTATTTCGACTGGTTATAATGGATTACCATCGGGCATTACTGATAATATAGATTGGAATAATAGAGATTTAGTGCATTCAATGATTATACATGCTGAAATGAATTGTATTTTATATGCAGAAACGAAATATAAAAATTCTATATTATATTCTACATTAAGTCCATGTAAAGATTGTATTAAAATTATAGCTGCTGCAAATATTACAAAAGTTGTTTATTTAGAAGAATATAAAGATTTAGAACTATCAAAAAAATTATGTAATCACTTTGGTATAGAATTAATTAAATTTATATAAATATTTTTTTTAATTTATTTTATATATGAAATAGTATGTTTGGTTTATGCATAATAATTATATTATTACTGATTATATTTGGTCATATTTATGAAAACCCAGTATTATATAGTATAGGATATGTAGTTGGGTTAGTTACGTTATTTTATAAGTCATCATATATGATAAAAGGAAAAAATGAATCTATAACTGGGGGGGAGTGTGGCGACATAGAAAATGTTCTACATATCTTGAACTCAAATAATGAAGATCAAATTGATACATTAAACGAATATTGTAATTATGAAAAACGTGAGAGTGACAAGACTTATTTAAAGAAGAGAGCTGCGCTTTTAATACATCCTGATACTAACACTAGATGTACGAATGCAGGCGACGCATTTACACGTATTAACAAATATTGTCAATTCGAAGTAGAACAAAACCAAAAACAGAAATCTTTCTTAACAAAAGTATCAGACTGGTGGTCTGATCAAGGTGCAGAACCACCAAAGCCACAAACTTGGAATACTCAAAAGTCAGGTACAACAAATACAGATTATAGTAAAATGTCACGGCAAGTTTTAAAAGATCAGGCTTATGTTGCAGATCAGGCAGCTTTACATGAACAAGCTAACCGACGTTTTAAAGAATTTCCAGTTAATGTAACAACTGAAGAACCAGATTACGATTTTTGTACTATTATGTAAATTTAAAAATAATACGGTATTAATTTAAATTTGGTCTTAAATTTTTTTAATTTATAATTTGTTATTTGGGATAATAGAAAATTATGTTTAAAATATAATAAAGAATTTAAATTACAAATCTGAGTTTAAGAGATAAAATAAAAGTCCATGTATTACAGTCAATAATTAATAATAAATTAGATAGAGATATTAAAGAAACATTTAATGAAAAATTACAAGAATATTTAAATTATAAAGATAAAGAGTGTCGATTAGAAACTGAATTTGATCCAGAAATAATAAATTCTAAGTTTTAAATTTTAGTTTAGATTTTTTTTTAATATAATTAAATTCAAATAATATAATTAATAAATAAAATGAATATATTTTTAATTTTACCAACTCAATTATTTAAAGATATTAAAAAGTTAAAATCTTATGATAAAGTATATTTATTAGAAGAACCATATTATCTTAATCCTAGTTTCCATAAACAAAAATTATTATTACATTTATCTTCTATGTATTTTTATTTTGATTATTTAAAACATAATAAAATAGATGTGAAATACATTACTTTTGATAAAATTAATTATTCTCAAATGTTAAATAGTCATAGGATTACAATGTATGACCCAATAGATAAACAAATGATTAATCAATTTAAAAAATATAAAGTTAATTTTTTAGATTCTAAATTATTTATAAATACAAATTCTGATTTATTAAAGTTAAAAAAAGAAAATCATAGATATACTCAATCTGAGTTTTATAAATATCAAAGAATTAAATATAATATTTTAGTTGATAAAAATAATCAACCACTTTATGGTAAATGGTCATTTGATGTTGAAAATAGAGAAAAATTCTCTAATGATTATATAGAATCAAAAATATTAACTTACAATAATAAATATATTCAAAATGCTATTGATTATATGAATAAACATTATAAAAATGCATTTGGAACAATACCAGAAAATAGCGCATATTATCCATGTACTTATTTAGATGCAAAAAAACATTTTTTAAATTTTATTAAAAATAAACTTAAGAATTTTGGAAAATTTCAAGATGCAATTTCGAAAAATATTATTTATGGAGAACATTCAAATATTTCTGCATTATTAAATATTGGATTACTTAATCCGCATGATGTAATTAATACAATAATTAATATTTTTAATGAATCAAATAATAAAAAACAACTTATTAATTCAGTAGAAGGAATTATTAGACAAATAATTGGATGGAGGGAATATATGCATTTTATTTATTTTATTTACGGAGAAAAAATTTTAACAAAATTTAATTCAATTAATTTAAATAAAAATGTACCTAAGACTTGGTATAAATCAAATAGTACCGAATTAGAAATAATTAATCATATGATAAATAAAGTACAACAATTTGCATATTTACATCATATAGAACGATTGATGGTAATAAATAATATTATGATTATGTATAATTTTAAATTAAAGGATATTTTAAAATGGTTTATGACTTGTTTTATAGATTCATATGATTGGGTTATGATTCCTAATGTAATGATGAATATTAATAGTCTAAATAAAGATTCATCTAATGTTCGATATATGACTAGAGTATATTTAGGATCTGATAATTATATTAAAAAAATGAGTAATTTTAATAATAAAAATGACTGTAGTGTTATTAATAAATTATATTGGGATTTTTTAAAAAAAAATAAAATAATTTTAAAAACAGATTATGGTATTAGTTCTCAAATTTCAAAAATTTAAGAATTATTAAAAATTTTTGGTTTTATTTTATTTAGCCAATACTTTTCTCTCTTTTTTTCCATTTGTATTAAATATTTATAATATCTTGGATCTTCTATTAAATGTGCAATTGCTATTTTAGCAGTTATTTGTAAATTATCATTAGTTAAATTTGTTAATTTACTAACTTGTTTACCATGTTCTAATTCAATATTTAAACCTTCTTGCCATTCGTCAAATGGAACTATATTTAAATTAATATTAAAATCTTTTGCAAGCTGTAAAGCTTTTTGTTTATTTATTTTCATATTCATATTATATATAATATTTAAAAAATTTTTTAATTAAATTACTAGCATTTATATAAATAATACATGGATTTTTTATATTATGATAATTATAAGTATTATTACATAAATAACAATAATAAGATATCGAATTATCGTCATAACAATATTCACACATTTCATAATCATTTAATAAATTAGTATTTCCACAATATGTGCAGAAACATTCTGTATCATCATGAGTATACATTAATGGTAATTTTAAACAATTAATGGTAATTTTAAACAATTAATGGTAATTCAATTTTTTATTCAGTAATTAAAATTTTATAATCTATACTTCTATAATATAAAATTAATTCTCTACAATATTCATTTAATTGATATTTACTAATATAATCTATTTTTAATTCAAGTTTAGAAATATTATATGTATAAAAATAATATCCATCATAATAATTCTTTAATAAATCCAATTTAAATAATGTTTTTAATGTAAAAATATTATTATTATTAAAAATTATATTAATATAAAAATTATTATAGATATAGGTTTTAACTTGATTTATTATTTTATTATTAGTGGATAAATATCCTAATGAATTTAAGTTGGTTGATTGTAGAGTAAAATATTTTTTACAAAATTGTTTAAATTTTTTATATTTAGAATAATTATCAATATAAATATCTAATTGATTAATATTTTCATTAGAATTTTGAATAATTGATAATATAAATTGCCCACTTAAAATAGTATTATTATTTAAATTAGTTAATAAATTTAATACTATTTCTAAAGATAAATAATTAGTTAATTTTTTAATAATTAGATTATTTATTAAAATAATATTTTTAAATTCAAATTGATTGGTATTATTTATATAATAAATATTAGATGTAATAAATTGTTTTTTACAAATAGGGCATGAAGTGTCAAAATATTTATTTATACATATCTTATGATAATAATGTCCACAGTCTAATATATTTTTATCATTAAAATTTATAATATGATCTAAACAAATTGGACATTGTTCATTTTTTAAATCATTCATCCTTAAGTATTTAAATAAGTATTTATTATTTAATTAAAATAATATTAATTTAATATACTAAAGAAGATTTTATTAATGATTTTTATTATTTTATTAATTTTATTAACTTTATTATTATTTTCAATGGGATTATCTTGTTCACAATTTAATAATATCGAAGATTATAATAAAGTTTTACCTAATTTATATATTGGTAATATTAATATAGCAAATAATAAAAAATTTATTAAAGAAAAAAATATTAAAGTCATCATTAATTGTACAGGAGATATTCCAAATTTTTTTCAATTTACTGAAAATTTAGAATATTATAGAATTCCAGTTGATGATAGTCTCGCTAATGAAGATATAAATCAAATGAAATTATATTTGCCAAAATTTGTTAATATAATTAATAATTCACTTTTACAAAATAAACCAGTATTAGTTCATTGCTATGCCGGTAGGCAGAGATCAGCATGTTTAATAATAGCATTTTTAATTTATAAATATAATTTTACATTAGAAGATGCTTATAAATTCTTACTATCTAAACGTAGAGAAGTATTTCATTATGGGAATAGTTATAACTTTCATGAATCTCTATTAGATTATAGTAGAAATTTAAAAAAATAAACAGTTTTAATTAAATTAAATAGTTTTTTTATTATTTGTATGATTATATTGTTTTTTATAAATATAATCAAGAGAATTAATTTTTTTAGTGCTAAGAGTTTTTTTATTTAAATCCGAAGCGAAAGAACAGTCTGAGAAATTAATATCAGGCAAATTTAATATATTATCAATTTTTTTGCATAATTCTTCTTGAACATAATAATAAGATGATTTACAATCTAATGAACAAAAATTTTCAGTAAAATCTTTAAATATTATATAATAAATATAATTACAATTTTGACAAATATTTTGTCTTTTTAGTGCAAATTTACTTAGCTGTTTCATTATATAAATTTGATTATAGTATCATTAATATTCATTTTTTTATTTATATGATTAATTTGACAATATCTATTATTTCTACTATCTAAACACATATTACATATGTCGCAATATTTATGATAACGTCTATCAATACAATTTTTACATAATGTACAATATTTATGAATTCGGCTATCAATACAAGTATTACAATATTGACAATATTTATGATATATATTATTAATACAAACATTACAATAATTACAAGATATATGGTATTCATTATTAATACATTTATTACAATGTTCGCAGTATTTATGATATCTACTATCTATACAAGAATTGCAGTTATTACAATATTTATGGTATAAATTTTCAATACATTGTTGACAATTATCACAAAAATTATGATAAACTTTATTAGTGCATAAGTTACATTTATCACAATATTTATGATATGTATTATTAGTACATTCTTCACACTTATCACAATATTTATGAGTACTATAATAAGTACAATCATTACATTGATTACAATACATATGAAATTCATCACGTTCATCCCAGCAAAATGAACATTGTTCACAAATATTATGGTGTTCATGGCATTGAGGTATCGAGCAATTATCACAAAGATTATGATTATATAATAACGCACATTGTGTACATAAATTACATTTATATTTGTCTATATCGCAAAGAATATCAAAATGATCGACGTTACATTTATAGCATGTAAAATATTTTTTTGGTTCACATAAGATACATTTATCAAATGAATTAATTATCTTAAATTTAAAACATAATTTAACTGGAATATTATTTAATGTATAATTTAAATGTAAAATATTTTCTTTAGTTAAAAACTCATAAATATATTCTGATAGATATTGTGGAATTCTATTTTTTAAAATTATTTTTAAAATAAAAAATTGTGTCGGATTTATCTTAAATGAAAGTAATTTATTCATATTAATACCTATATTAAGTTATTTAAATTCAATTTTAAATAAAAAAATAAGATTAATTAATTAATTTACTCAAACTTTTGATAAGTATTTTCCTTAGGATATAATTTAACTCCAATATTACATGATTCTATTTCATCATAAAATTGTTTGCATGACCAAGTTGTTTTAATTTTAACAATATCGCTATTATCTCCACAATAACTACATTTATAAATATTATATTTTTCATTAACCACAGCCTTTTTATTACAATTTTTACATACATATATATAATATTTATCACTATGGTCAATAAACTTTTCTTGTAAGAATTTAATGCTACTAATAGCCATACAATCCTTTTCCATCTCACCTAGTCTCAAACCACCTCTGCTGGCCTTTCCATCAAGTGGTTGATGAGTTATGGCATCAGTAGGGCATGTTTTATGACTATACACAGTATCCACTGTAAATTTTTGTAATCTTTGATAATAAATAGGACCGATAAAAATTTCTACATCGATATATTTACCAGTCATACCATTATATAATCTTTCTGTACCATTACGATTATAACCTAATTTTGCCAAATCATCAGATAAATCATCAATATCAATTTTTTTAAAAATTGTTCCATCTTTAATAGTACCTTCAATAGCGCTAATTTTAGCAGCCATTCCTTCAAATAGTACACCCATTGTCATACGACTAGGTAAACTATGCGGATTAAAGATAATATCTGGTTTAATTCCATCTTTTGTAAATGGCATATCAGAATCACGATAATAAATACCACATACTCCCTTTTGACCTGAACGGCTACTATTTCCTGTCCAATGACATTTACCATTCTTACGAATCATAAAAACTCCAGTAGAAACTGTAGGACAGTAAACCTTACATTTCTTATTAATAATAGAAATATTAGTTGATTTTGAAATTCTACATTCAAGCGCTTTAATGTCTTTAGTGATGGTAATAACATATTGATTTGTATTTTTAATTGTTTTAATATTTTGAATAATAACTTCTTCATTTGTAAACTGTTTAATTGATAATTTAGAACTAAAACCAGCATGAATAGTCAATCTTTGAATATCATTTGCTAATTGTTCAGATTCGGTATAATATCTTTGATTATTACCTTTTGTATATCCATCGCCTAAAATAAGTGAATTTAATAAAATTCTACATTGATTTTGAGATAAATTCCAAACATAATCCGGTAAATATTTATCAATACCTTTATTAAATGATGACAAATAATTACTTAATTGTAAGTTACTCTTTAAATAATAAGAATTATGTTCATTAGTATATTCAATATTTAATTTAGGTAAGATTTCATTTAATTTATCTTTAATTCTATATCTTTGAGTAGAAATTCTAATCATTTTAATATTATCAATATGACCTTTGGCAATAAAAATTCCAAAGAATTCTAGCCATATATTCATATGATATGTTTTAATGCCATTAGAAATAATGTTATTAGAAATAATGTCATTAGAAATAATTTCTGGCAATATAAAATATTCAATATCTTTATTTGTATTAATACCATTTTTTTTACACCAATAATCATTATTTAAAAGAGTTTGTGCTTTAATTAATTCATATTTATTATTTTTT
>Ga0209770_10000875_pt1 | contig 15882 bp, 18 predicted proteins | sample LauGreSu1BDMLBDD_2_FD_187572 | JGI IMG/M metagenome (GOLD analysis project Ga0209770, IMG submission 187572) | Freshwater lake microbial communities from Lake Michigan, USA - Su13.BD.MLB.DD (SPAdes) (version 2) | ecosystem: Environmental > Aquatic > Freshwater > Lake | place: Lake Michigan, USA...
GACAAAGTGATATTGGCAAGTTTTGGAGCAGGTTTCACATGGGGTAGCATTCTCTTGACCTGGGGGATCAAATCATGAGCTTAATGGCATGTATTTTTTCCGGTCAAGGATCCCAATATGTTGGCATGACCGCTGATATCATAAAGGATTTTGAATCAGCTGCAAATAGAATGAAACAAGCTTGTGACATAGCAGGATTTGCACTCGATGAAATATGCTTCAATGGTCCTGCCGAACTACTCAAAGAAACGCGTTATACCCAGCCCGCACTCTTCGTCCATGAAGCAATCATTTGGGATTTGGTAAAGGATCATATACAAGCTGATGCTTTTGCCGGACATTCCTTGGGTGAATATTCAGCACTCTATGCAGCAGGCGTTCTTTCTTTTGAAGATGCCATGAAATTGGTTGTTCTTCGTGGTTCTTTAATGTTTTCAGCCGGTAATGTAAAACCCGGCACAATGTTCGCCATTATCGGAATGAGTGATGAATCAGTGATTTCGCTGTGTCAAGAACTATCCGGTGAAGAGGGAATCATTGTACCCGCAAACTTCAATTCGCCCGGGCAAGTCGTATTGTCTGGAGATGCAGAATACTTAAGACTCAAAGCTCCACTCTTCAAAGAAGCCGGAGCTCGTATGGTGACCGAATTGCAAGTGAGTGGAGCTTTTCATTCTCCACTGATGAATTCTGCATCCGAAGAATTGGGAAAGGCAATCGATGCAGTTCAGTTTCATGCTCCAATCAAGCCTGTTTATCCTAATGTCACAGGAACACCGGTCAATGATCCATCAGAACTTCGAAAACTCTTGCTTGATCAATTGACTTCACCTGTTTTATGGGCGCAAAGCATACAATCGATGCATGAACATGGCATTGAATCATTCAAAGAAATCGGACCGAGCAAGGTTTTACAAGGATTGGTGAAAAGAACACTTTCCGATCCGGGTTTAGTCATTGGCGGAATTGATACATCTCTCGATATTAAAGCTATACTCGGAAAAGGAGAATAAAATGGAAACTATTCAAAAAGTTGCATTGGTCACAGGTGGTTCACGAGGTATCGGTGAAGCAATCGTGAAAAGATTGGCCTCTGATGGATTCATCGTATATGGAACATATAATAGCAGTCCTGAGAAAGCAGAAGCGATTGCCCAAACATTGCGAGAAGAAGGCAAAGAAGTACATTTTAAGAAAATGGATATCTCATCCGATGATTCAATTCGTGCCGGAATAGAGGAAATATTGTCAGAATCGGGAAGAATTGATGTACTGGTCAATAATGCAGGCATCACCAAGGACACTTTGCTCATGCGCATGACTGAGCAAGATTGGGATGATGTATTGAATACGAATCTCAAAGGTGCATTTTTGTGTTGCAAAGCAGTGGCCAGACCCATGATGTCTCAGCGTTCGGGAAGAATCATCAATATCAGCTCTATTGTGGGATTGAGAGGAAATGCCGGACAAGTCAATTATTCCTCCTCAAAAGCAGGAATGATTGGTTTGACCAAATCCCTCGCACAAGAACTTGCATCTCGTAATATTTTAGTAAATTGCGTCGCTCCTGGTTATATTGAAACAGATATGACCGATAAATTGAATGATGATCAGCGTAAAGCTTTTGCGGATAAAATTCCTCTCAAGAGAGCCGCAAAGCCGGAAGAAGTGGCAAATGTTGTGTCGTTTTTTGCCAATGCTGATTCAACATATGTGACAGGACAAGTTATCGCCGTTGATGGCGGATTGGCAATGTAAATATCTTTTTTGTTCATTCTATTTCTGAGGTTCCCTCATGGCTGCCGTAGCAGACAAAGTTAAAGAAATCATCGTCACTAAATTGGGCGTTGAAGAATCACAAATTACTCCTAGCGCATCCTTCACCAATGATCTTGGTGCTGATTCTTTGGATACGGTTGAATTGATCATGGAATTTGAAAGAGCATTCAATATCACTATTGAAGATTCTGATGCCGAAAAAATTCAAACAGTCGGTGATGCGATTACATATTTGGAATCACACGCTTCCTGATTGGTTGCTTTCCTTTGATATTCACTGAATATCCTTTTTGCAAGCTCATGAACAGCCACTGATCCGGTATCCATTCCAGGAGATGTGGCTTTTGTTTTCCATGTGGCTATTTTTATTTCTATGTGAGAGCACAATGTCAAGATATGATTATCCAACCATAGTGGTGACAGGAGTAGGAGCCGTTACTCCGATTGGAAATACAGCACAAGATTATTGGACCGGGATGATGAATGCAGCCAATGGCGCAGGTCCAATTACTCGTTTCGATGCCGAAAAGTTTGACACTCGCTTTGCTTGTGAAGTCAAACAATATGATCCATTATTGCATATCAATCGAAAAGAAACGCAAAGAATGGATCTCTTCACACAGTTTGCCATCAGTGCTTCTGCAATGGCTGTTGAAGATTCAGGCATTGATTTTGAAAAAGTAAATAAAGAAAGAGCGGGCGTGATCATCGGATCAGGCATTGGCGGGATGTGGACTTATCATCATCAACAACAGAATTTGTATGACAGAGATGGCAATCCAGATCGCATCTCTCCATTTTTCGTTCCGATGTTGATCAGTGATATAGCCGCCGGCCATGTTGCCATCCGTTTTGGATTAAAGGGTCCCAATTATGCAACTGTATCAGCTTGCGCAACATCAAGTCACTCTATTGCAGATGCACTCATGATCATGCAAAGAGGGGATGCAGATGTAATGCTGGTTGGTGGTAGTGAAGCTGTTGTTTGTCCTATGGGAATCGGCGGGTTCAATTCCATGAAAGCACTATCAACACGAAATGATGATCCCATGACTGCAAGTAGACCATTTGATCTTGGAAGAGATGGTTTCGTTATGGGCGAAGGAAGTGGCGTTATGGTGATTGAAACTCTCGAACATGCAATGAATCGCGGTGCAGAGAAAATCTATGGCATACTTGCCGGAATTGGTTTGACCGATGATGCATTTCATATCACGCAACCTGCTCCAGGCGGAGAAGGTGCTGTTCGTTCCATGAAACTCTGCATTCAAGATGCTGGATTGGAATTGACAGATATTGATTATATCAATGCACATGGTACATCAACGCCATTCAATGACAAAAATGAATCAGCAGCGATCAAAACAGTGTTTGGCGAAAATGCTTATAATATTGCGGTGAGTTCAACAAAATCCATGACGGGTCATTTGTTAGGTGCGGCCGGTGCAATCGAAGCGATTGCAACAGTAATGGCCATGAAGCATTCAATGATTCCACCTACAATCAATTATACTACGCCAGATCCGGATTGCGATTTGAATTATGTTCCAAATGCGCCTATTGCAAAGCCAATCAAAGCGGCGATAAGCAATACATTTGGTTTTGGTGGACATAATGCATCAATTTGTTTTAAGGCCTTCGAAGGTTGATGACATCTTCAAACACTCATTTCAAACAGGTTGAATCCATGCATTCAACCTGTTTTCTTATGTCTTGAATTTACAATGAAAGCCCCCGTTATTGTTCAACAGATTTATGAGAATTTCTTTCGATTGCCAACATTCAAGCGCAATCCGAAGAAACCGCAATTTTCGATTCAAGGCCTTATCAATAAAGCCAAGAAAACAGAATTGGAACAATCTCTTGGAATTAAGATTGATCATATCGGTTACTTTGAACAAGCTTGTACTCATCGTTCTTATCTGCAAGTTCATCCGGAAATCCCAATCATTGCAAATGAACGATTGGAGTTTTTGGGAGATGCTATACTTGGAATGGTCATAGCTGAATACTTGTTTTATCACTATGAACAAGATCACGAAGGCGAATTAACCAAGATGCGCTCATGGCTCGTGAATAAAAAATCTCTGGCGCATTGTGCAAGATCAATGAAACTAGAGCGCTTCCTTTTACTTTCTTTCAGTGCCGAACAGTCTCTTCAAAAGGGTAATGAAACTATACTGGCCGATGCAATGGAAGCAATCATTGCCGCCATCTATCTTGATTCAGGTTTGCAACAGGCACGAACATTCATACTCGAAAAACTCATCCCGATGCTCACCAATGAAATGATCATGAAAGATTCTAATTTCAAGAGTATTTTATTGGAGCTTGTTCAGTCTGAAGGAAAAGAAGCACCAAGATATTCTGTGATTGAATCGAAAGGACCTGACCATGAAAAAGAATTTCTTGTAGCAGTGTATGTCAATGGTGAAGAAATGGGTCGTGGTTCCGGCAAGAGCAAAAAACAAGCTGAACAAGAAGCCGCTCATCAAGCATTGGAATCCGTACTCAGAGAGCATGCAATCATTCCTGAATCAGAAAGGAAATAAATTTTGATGAATGATCGATTATATGCCCAACTCGCAGATGCATGGAAAGCATTAAGCAATGTCACTTCAGTACTCATCTCAGCCCATATTGATCCAGATGGAGATTCAATAGGAAGTAGCCTTGGGCTATTGCATTTGCTGCGTGAACAAGGCATCAATGCGTATATATTACAACATCATCCCATTCCCAAGAATCTTTCATTTCTTCCTCATGATCAAGCATTCTTATCATATGATCATCCCGATATCAAAGAAATCATAGCCGGCACCGATGCTTGGTGTATTTTGGATTTGAATGCTCCTCAAAGGCTTGGTCCGAATATTCTCCCTTTCTTTGAACGCTTTACAGGGAAAGTCTTTCTCTTTGATCATCATGTGAATCCAATCTTGAAAGCAGATCATTCACATGTGATTATTGAATCATCATCGACATGCGAGATCATTGCAAGAATGGCGCTTGAATCCAATATTGAGATTAATGCGCAATCAGCTGAATGCTTATATACAGGAATAATGACGGATACCGGTGGATTCAGACATTCTCGCACAAATGCTGAAGTAATGCGCTTGGCAGCAACTCTTATAGATGCAGGCGCAGATCCTGTGAAGATTTATGATAGAGTGATGAATGCTCAATCACTAAGTTCAATGCAATTGCTTGGTATGGCATTGTCCAATCTCACCATCTCTCATGATGGAGCATTGATATTGATGATTTTGAGAAAAGAACAATTAGTGGGATATAGTTCAGAAGATCTTGAAGGTTTTGTCAATTATACTCTGAGCATTGAAGGTGCAAAGATTGGTGGACTTATCACCGAATGGGAAGATGGCACCGTGAAAATGTCTCTGCGTTCAAAACCCACACATGAAGTTCGAAGCATTGCTGAGTCCTTCGGTGGCGGAGGTCATGTCCAAGCTGCTGGCGCAAGAGTTCGCCATGGGAATTTGAAAGAAATTGTTGAGTCCATTCAACAATTGGCAAAGATTTGAATTTTATCTGGGTAGAATCGTAATCCAAACAGTCTCTCCTCTTCGAAGAAATTCAGGAGATCTTGAAATATCGGGTTCGATAAAGATGTCTTGATCCGAGAGATTCGGATCTTTATCATCACTATTTGAAATCTCCACAATTAAATCATATTCCATCGCTAGAATTTTGGCCTGATTGAGAGTAATGCCTGTGAATGCAACAAGATCAATACCCGGTGGACCCTGACTCACAATCAATGAAATACTCTTTCCATATGGAATCTTGCTACCGGCCGGAATTGATTGCTCCAATACAGTTCCATAGGGTTTTTCTTCATCTTCTTGAAATACTGTTTCTCCCACTTGCAGACCTATGCTGAGCAAATTAAGTAAAGCATCTCTATCGGTTTTACCAATCAAATAGGGAACCAATACCTTTTCTATGCCTCTACTGACAGTGATATACAATCTTCTACCTTCGCGTACCTCTGAACCAGCAAAAGGCAATTGACTGATGATTCTTCCCTTGGGTATTGTTTCATTATAGACTTCTCTAACCTCCGCAACACGCAATTTTGCATCACGAATGATTGGATCTGCCTTTGATAAAGTCAATCCCGTTATATTTGGAACCTTGACAACTTTGATTGCATGCACATAAGGTGGCATGACAAATGAGTCAATAATCCAAAGTATTGAAAATAGAATGATGAAAACGATGCCAGTCATGATCGCAACTTGTTTCATCCCTATGCGCTGATTCAAAAAATCTCGTATCATTGGTCCTTTACTTACTTAGCCCTAGGCAAAAGTCAATGCAAATTAGCAAAATCATCATACTTGCCCTAATCTCCTTCCAACTCTTTACTCAACTCTCAGTTCAAGCACAAACATGGACAGGAGGAAAAGGGAAGGGATTTGTGAAGCTTTCAGCAGGCTCAATGTCCGGCTCAAGTTATTTCGAAGAAGACGGAAATAGGCGAAGTGGTTTATATGATAGTCTGGCATTAAGCAATTATACATTTGATTTTTCCGGTACTCTGATGACTCTTGAAGCAGAGTATGGTCTTAATGATGAGTTGATCATCTTTTCAAGCATGCCTTTGATTGCATATACTCTGACTGAGAAATTTGTAACGGATTCAATTGGGAATCGACCGATACGCAAACAATTGAGTAGAACGCTCCTTTCCTGGTTTGGAATTGGTACAAGCTATCGATTGTATTCAGGACCATTGAATGCCACCATTACTGGAGAGTTTCGATTGCCGGCATATACCGGGATTCCAAATGATCCCTCGGAGGAATTTCTTGGCGGTGGATCCAAAGAAGGAATCATTGGACTTCAAATCGGTATTCCTTTTGAAAAGAGTTGGATTGAATTGCATGGTTCTTTGTCTCTTCGTGATAAAAATTGGAATGATCGATTTTTCATTCATGCTGAAACGGGATTTTCATCGGTTGAAAAAACAGCCCTGAAATTCTTTGTCGATATACAACAACCATTGGGTGCGCAAAGAGATCTTCCCGATTTCGAGATACGGAAGATATATCCCGCTGAATTTTTCACTTCTGCCGGTGCCTCATTCACCGTGAATTTGCCGGATGGATTGACTTTTGAAGCAATGTATAATTTGAGATTACTTGGCACGAATGCATGGAGCATCGGTACTGTTATGCTTAGCGCGGGATATGCATTCTAATGCCTTCTTTACTTGAAATATTGGGTTTCTTCACCGGTATAGCAGGTGTGTTTCTAACTATCAAAAGATCCCCTTTTTGTTGGCCGATTTCAGCATTGAATGTCATGCTCTATGGTGTGATATTTTATGATGCAAAACTTTATGCCGACATGGGATTGCAAGGTGTATTTCTTGTTTTCAGTGTATATGGATGGTATGCTTGGACAAAAGGCTCCGAAAATTATCTGCCCGATTCATCCCCATTACAAGTGAAACAAAGCACAATCAAGGAAGTATCTTTTGGTATTCTCATTACCATCCCGATTGCAGTGATTCTTGGATATATGCTCAAGAATCAAACGAATGCCGACTTTCCTTTTATCGACTCAATGCTTGCTTCACTTAGCATATTTGCACAAATTCTTCAAACTAGAAAAAGACTTGAAAATTGGTATATATGGATATTGGTAGATGCAGTGTATATCCTTATTTATGTTTCCAAAGACTTATATCTGTCTGCTATACTCTATGCCGTATTTCTTGCTCTTGCCATCCAAGGCGCCATTGAATGGAGAAGAATTTCAGGGCTTGCCACCAAAAACTTTTCGCAATAATGCCGATGCTTGACCGAGTGGGTCTTTGCGTATGAGTTTTTCTTCGCTTGCAATGGTAAAGAATAATCCTTCCAATGCTTTTTCAGTGACATATTGCGTGAGGTCAGGATTGATTCTGTTGACAAAAGGAATCTTGTTATAGGCATTCATTACAGTTGACCAATGCTTGGTTGCATCCACTTTTTCAAGGGAGCCCTCAATGACTGGTCGAAACGTTTTCGTCAATGCCATGGTTGTGGACTGTTGCAAAAAGCGAGTGCCGGCAATACTGTCGCCTTTCACAATGCCAATTGCATCCTTAAATGACATGGATGTAATTGCATCAACAAAGATGGGTAATGCTTTTGTGGCTGCATCTTCTGCGGCTCTATTAAGCGATAGAACAGCTTCATCCACAGTCTTACCCATACCGACTTTTCTCAATGTACTCTCAATATCTCGAGCTTCCTGCGGAAAAGGAATCTTGATGAATTGATTACCAAAATATCCATCCTGTTTTGATACTTCATTTGTTCCCTTGGTAATGCCATTTTGCAATGCTTCTTTAAGAGCAGAAACAGCTTCTTGCTCAGTAAATCCACCAATAGAACTTTCACCTTTCAAGAGTGTATTGGCTTTCTTTTTGAGAGCATCAAAGAGTTGTGCTTGCATTGATTCAACATTCAAGTATAGACCCAACAATACAAGCAAAAATGGTAGTTTGCGCATGCTTTTCATTAGTGAACCCTTAGTGGTGATTTGAATTATCGTAAAACTATGAATATGTATGAACATTTAAAAGGGAAGAGGCTTCTTGCTTTGGATATAGGCAAGAAAAGGATTGGTATAGCAGTATGCGATATGCTGCATATTACCACAAATCCTCTCATCACAATTGAAAATGATGCGAATGCTCTTGAAGAAATCTTGAAGATTACTCAATATGAGCAAATTGGTGCCATCATCATCGGCATGCCACCTGAATCTGCAGGTCAAAGTAATGCAATCATCAAAGAAATCTTGAGATATCAACAATTGTTACTTGATGCACTTGACATCGACATCATACTTCAGGATGAATCATTTAGTTCAAAAAGAGCAGTTGAGCAATTGATTGCATCAGGTCGTTCAAAATCATACAGAAAAGATAAATCCGTGATTGATAAAACCGCGGCGGCAATCATTTTACGATCCTTCCTGGATGAATATGATGTTTGATTCAATCTTGAAATATTTCCTTTGTATAATCATGTTGCTCTTGCCAATTACAGTGATTTCGCAAGTGCAGAAAAATGGTTCATCACTGTATCCAACCTTGGAATCACAAAGAGAACCTTTGTATACGGAAATTCGAACACTTCATCATTCTTCCGAAGATTCAATGACTATTTTGGCAATGTTTCGCATACAATATGATGCATTGCTCTTTGAAAAGTCCACATCATTCAGAGGTGCATATGTTGCATTTCCTTCACTTGAGATTGAATCGAAAGACAGCAATGGGATCATCAAATCACGCATTCAATGGAAAGATTCGGTCTTTGCATCCAATTATGAACAAACCAATTCTGAATCACTCTATGCTTATGGCTTGAGAGCAATCACGGTGGTAAAAACACAATATGCCGTTATGATAGCATTAATGGACAAAGGACAGATCATCAAGAAAGTTCGAATGCCAAAAATTGCTTTGCAAGAATTTGCCAATCCTTTATTCACATCTGAAAACCCTTTTTCCGATGCATTCAGTCCGGATATATTCAATGGCAATATTCCATTTTCTTCCAAAAAACAATATGCTGTGTTCCAACTTTCATCAAAAGTGAAGAACTATTCCGCTTCACTCATAAGGCTTAGAGCAAATGAAGAGTATGCAAAGCATGTAAAACCTGTCTCTGCGACCAGAACTGAACTTCGGTCAAATATTACGATCATGCCGGAATTCATTGAAGAATCAGCTACTTCAAGGCCAATTCCTTTGATTGTGAAAGAATCACCCGGAATGAATCTTCTGATTGCACAGTTTCCCGATAATGTCATTGCACCGGGAAGATATTCTTTGATCCTCTATCATAGTGAAAAAAAGGGGAGACAAGATTCCATTCGATTTGATTTTGCATGTCTCTGGGAAGATATGCCCAAAACACTGATCAGCGCTGAATATGCGAGACAAACAATGAAATATCTCCTGAATGATGCTGATTTTGACAAGTTGTCGGGTAGCACAGATTTGGACATTCGAAAGAATATAATCGATTGGTGGAAGAAGAATGATCCTACTCCATCTACAATATATGATGAGCCCATGGCGGAATATTTTCGAAGAGCAGACCGTGCATTTACAGAATTTCAAACAATCAATGAATCTGATGGCATCATGACGCAAAGAGGTAAAATAGCCTTGCTCTATGGTTTTCCAAAAGAAAGAGACATTGAAATCCCAAGTCAGGGGATCAAGAAGGAAATATGGACATATCCTCCCCCAATCAATAAGCGATTTGTTTTTAAACAAGAATCAGGTAAGAATTTTGCTTTGATCTCTATCGAAGATGTGAAGTGATTGTCTGTATTCCATAATGAGAACAAGTCCTGCAATACACCACAATACTGTTTCAAAAAGCATTGATTCATGTGCAGGATCCACCGCATACATTGCATAAGTGAACATCATCAAAGATCCTATGATAGCGATGCTTTGTCTTTGAATGATCGAACCAAGAAAAATCAAAGGTATGAAATACCACGGATGTACTTTGGCTGAAATGAGTACCGTAACCAAAAGAATCATATAGAGTGATTCTATGAGGGATTCTTTCTTGATATATGCATATGTACTCACAATCATCACTCCAATTCCTCGAAACATGGTAAGCACTTTGGGAGCCAATAGCCACCACTCATGGATCTTGAATAATTCCAGGATATGTCTGATTCCATATAAAATCACTCCATTGAAATACGTGCTTTGATAAAAATTCAAAACCGAGGCATAACCCTGAATAGCTGAGTAATTACCAATCACCAAACCCCAAAACCATGGAGCGCTTGTAAGCAGGGTCATGAAGAGAGTCCCAATGAATATTGCAATGACATTCTTACTCTTCTTAGCATGCAATAGAAAGGGAATGATGAGTACAATTGGATAAAGTTTCAAAAGACCTAGTACAGCGCAAAGCATTCCAATGAGCATACTTCTCTTGAAAGATGAATCATCCCTGAACAGCATGATTGCACCAATGATGAAAGGCAGTAGCAATACTTCATTATGGGCTTGTCCAATTCCTTCAATTGCTGTAATTGGAATCGAGAGATACATTAAAATAGGTAATAATGAATATTGATGTTTTCGAAGCCAATGATACAGTATGGTAAGTCCAATGAATTCCGAGCAAAAGAGCAATGCTTTCCAAATAAACAATGTTGCTTGTAATGAATACGGAATAAAAGATGAAATCCATGCAGAGATGGACATGAAGATTGTTGCAATCGGAGGATAGATATTTTGATATGGTTTGAATGCCATCAATGTATAGGCGGAATCTCTAAGATATGAGAGTGCCGGATCATCTGCTTTCACGGCATAGAGATTTGCACCTGCGAGAGTTGCTTTGCCATAGAACAAATATCCAAAGACATCATCGGAGAGCCATGGATACATGAAGAACACTGCCAATCTTGAAAGAAGAAACAGTGAGAATAAACGGGGGAGTGTGAGAAATGAACTTCCATTGCGAAGAAGGAAAATTCCGCAAAGCGCATGAATGCCATAAAACCCTAAAAATACCTGCATGATATGTGCATTTCTCTCTGCAGGTATGAATGCATAGACCATGAAACCCATGATATATGTCCAAAAGACAATCCATAGGATTTTGTTTTTGGTCACATCAATAGACATTCAATAATTCAACTTCAAAGATCAATGTGGAATTGGCAGGAATAGAACCAACAGACCTTGAACCATATCCCATTTCAGGTGGAATCTCAAGCTTTCTCTTGCCACCAACTTTCATGGTGGATAAGCCGACATCCCAACCTTTGATGACTTCCGAAGTACCGATACGAAATGAAAATGGTTGATTTCTGTCTCGGGAAGAATCAAATACTTTTCCATTTGTGAGTGTGCCAACATAATGTACTGTGACAGTGCTGCCAAATGCTGGCTGTGCACCTTTGCCAACAGTGATATCGGTTATTTTCAAATTGGGATAGCTTGCAGGATCTTCCAATGTGACTGATTCACATGAAGCCAAGAAAAGCACCATAAGTAATGGAAGTATGAGATTATGCATATGATTTTCCATAAAAAAAGCCTGCTTCCTAGGAGAAACAGGCTTCATTGTACATATTCAATTAATCAATCAATACCGCATTGTCCATATTGACATCCTTGCGAGTATCAATGATGGTCGGCTTTGTATTTTCAATTTGTTCTTGGATCGTCATGAGTGCTTTCAATAGTGCTTCCGGGCGTGGAGGACAACCTGACACATATGCATCCACTGGAATGAATTGGTCGATACCTTGCACAACTGAGTAGCTTCTGAACATTCCGCCTGAGGATGCACAGACACCCATGGAAATACACCATTTTGGCTCTGGCATTTGATCCCAGATTTTACGAACAACCCAACTCATTTTATATGTTACGGTTCCTGCCACAATCAATAAATCTGATTGGCGAGGCGTGAAACCAAATTTTTCTGAACCAAAGCGAGCGCTGTCAAAACGGGGACCTGCAAAAGCCATCATCTCGATGGCACAACAAGAAATTCCCATCGGCATTGGCCACAATGAATTTCTTTGTGCCCAACTGATGGCGGCATCAACCGTAGTGGTCAAGAAGCCATCCTTCGTCAATTGATCTATTGCCATTCCAAAGCTCCTTTTTTCAAGACATAAATGTAACCTGCAAAAAGCAATACCATGAATAGTGCCATTGCAGTCAAGCCAATCATTCCCAATTCCTGGAATTGAATTGCCCAAGGATACATGAACACAATTTCAATATCAAACAAAATGAATAACATTGCTACAAGATAAAACTTTACAGAGAATCTCTCTCTGGCGGTTTTGATGGGCTCCATGCCGCATTCATACACACTGAGTTTTTCTTTTGATTTATTCTTGCGAGGTCCGATAAATTCAGCGATCAGGATATTGGTCAATCCAAAGACGAAACCGACCGTTATCATCAAAAAGAGAGGCAGATATTGTTCAAGCATGCATCCAGTCCGAATTATTATTCAAATGCTTGGCAAACTTACTTTTTTTTTGCCGTCCTCGCAAAAGAAAACAATCCTATTTCACTCTCTTGTTCCCTGAAATCCAGCAAGTTTTGGAAATCCTTGAAAAATCGGGAATAAGAGCAGAATCTGTAGCCATTCGACATCCAATTTGAAACGAATATTTGCCGCTTGGGTCAGAGAATAGATAATCGAAACATATATCAAGATTCCAATGAGGATAATCAAGAAATGTCTATCATCGATTGAAAGATGGTTGGACATCTTGATAATCATCAAGATTGAGAGAAAAAGTCCAATGCCAAGAAGCAATTGTGGTAGAATTCTGGAGACTATAATCGCCGGAGTCCACATCTGATTTCTATATCTATCCGGTAATGACCAAAATTCGGTGAATCGATGGAATGAACGATTTACATATGTTGGGAAATTTTCTGAGAATTGCCTGAGAACAATGGGTTTATATTCTTTTTCCAATTCAACATCATTCATATATCTCCTTGCGGATTCAATGTGTGCCTGTTCCTGAGAAGTCACATCTTTTTGCATACCTTCATAGAAATTCATCCACATGGGTGATTTTGTTGGGATTAAGGCATCGAAAGTCATGGCATTACGGATTGTCCAAGGAGTAAAAATTACCAATGCTGTTAGAATGAGTGAAATGACATTGCTTCTTTTCCCAAAATAAAATAATTGAAGAACCAATAGTCCCGGCAAAAGTATCGGCTGAGTCAAAGCTGTAAGCCAACCAATGAGCATTGGAATCTTTGTGTTTAGTGATTGAAGCTTCGAATATTCAGCCAAGTACCAGAATAGGATGAAGAGAGGAACTGTCAGTGCAGTCGATTCCAATACATATGGATAATACACATAAGCGGGATGGAGCGCAAAAAGTAGAGATGCGACAAAAGCAAAACGACTGCCGAATCGTATGCTACTTGCCTTGTATATTAACAAGGTTGCAAAAAACCATAGGATATGTTGCAAACCGCAAGCAAAGATTTTTCCAAATTCACCGATGAATGCAGGTAGAGAAAGAAAGAGGGGATAGACGGGTGTTTTTAATGCAGTTGAACCATTCGATAAACTATATCCTGAGCCTTCGGCGATATGTTTTGCTATATACCAATCTTCGATTGCATGAGGGATGATGGGGATTCCAAAAAGCATGACTAGCTTTATGGTGAGTAAGAGAATGCCAAGCCATCCTATGAGTCGGAATTGTTTCGATTCTTTCCAATCCTTCAATACATCGAAGATCATCAAAGAATTCCGTATTTGTGATACAGTGATTTCAGATGTTCATTCACTTTTTCATAGGAATGATGAGAATGAACCCATTGTTTTCCTTTTTCACCAAGCATTTGACATAGCTCTGGGGATTCAATCAATTCTATCAATGATTCTTCTAGTTGTTTTGCGGTATTCGCCACGATGAATGGATTCTCGGGTAGCCAATGTACATAGTCTTCTGTCATATTCGTGATGGTTGGTATGCCCATCGCCAATGATTCAATACCTGCTTTCCCATAACCGGTTCCTCCAAATGAACCACCAACTTGATCTATTGAAATCGTGCATTGTGATTTGATGGAAAGCACTTCATGTCGAGGAAGATTCTCAAGTAATGAAAACTCAAAAGAAAAAGATTGTTTAAGTTTTTCAATCACCGAAAGTATGAGATCAGTTCCTTTGTATAATCTATTTGTCGGTGAATGTACGATGCGAATATTGGTGAAGTCTTTTTCCGGTTGTATGGTGGGCAACTCACTTGGATCATACGGATAAAACACATATTCCAAATCATCTTTCATTGCAAGATGATCGAATTCAGAAGTTAGTTTCAAGTCCGACATTTCATCCATTTCGCGAATGATGCCTCTTGCTCTGAGATCGCTTCCATAATAGCAAGTGACTATTGCCTTACCCATTGCTTTCCAGCGTTTTGCAAAACGGGAATCACGAGTGAAATCCAAACCGCCATCATAGTGAATGATATCAAATGTATCGAGTTGTTCGGAGTTGATCAATTGTTCGATACTTGAAATGCGTGATCTTGTCTGGAGGGAAAAGAAAAGTGAATCAATCAATGATTTCGGTTTCCAATACATTGCATTTATACGGTCAGCACCTTGTTTCACAAGTGATCGTGACAATCGATATGATTTTGCCAAATTGGAACGTGAGATGGGAAAATCAAGACAAATATCCTCTGCAAATCCAAGTGGATTTTTATGCAATGTTATGAGTCTGGAATGATCACCGTAAGCTTTGTGCATGCGCATGAAATCGTATGGTACGCCGGCAAAATTCTCTGGGGCAATATGAAGAATGGATTTTTGCATCAAGAATGAAAGTACTTGATGAAAGTATCTCTGAAAATCCCTCTACTTCCAAAATTTTCCTTGAATCTGCCTAGTCCCCAATTAGGATCCATATTCACAGTGAAAATCCCAAAATCCAAATAGGAAAAACCTAGCTTCGCTGATTCTTCCATGATGGTCGCAAAGAGTAAATTCACGGCTCTATATTCTTGAAAATCATCATCATGACTAATATAAAATGCCAAAATCACTTCTTCATTTGCGGCAAATGTGCAGACTCCAGCAATCATTCGATCATCCAAATAAGCACCCCATAATTTGATGTCTTCAGGAAATCTCTTTGTAAGATCGATTAATTCTTCGAGTGAATGAGTGGGCTGAACTCCATGACGCATACGAAGATTGTTTTTAAGAATATCATAATAGGCAGGATAATCATGTGATTGTTTGATCACGATGCCGGACTTGCGTGCTTTGTTCAATGCGGTTCTAGCTTCAGGACGAAATCCGCTTTCAATTTCTTGGGGATTGCGCAAGTCCACAAGACTGGAAATCTCTCTTTTCAGATAGGAAAAACCATGTTTGAAGAGAGCGAAATCAAGATAATTCGACAAGTGTTTTGCATACATCATCGGGGGAAGAGTGAGTTGAATACCCTCAAAATCATGTTCTTGAGCATATTCAATCAATCGTTCAACCATCAAAAATGCATCTCGAATATTGCATTGTGC
>Ga0209770_10000876_pt1 | contig 15873 bp, 14 predicted proteins | sample LauGreSu1BDMLBDD_2_FD_187572 | JGI IMG/M metagenome (GOLD analysis project Ga0209770, IMG submission 187572) | Freshwater lake microbial communities from Lake Michigan, USA - Su13.BD.MLB.DD (SPAdes) (version 2) | ecosystem: Environmental > Aquatic > Freshwater > Lake | place: Lake Michigan, USA...
CGACACCCGCGCCGGCTCCGGCCGCGCCTGCCACGACTCCGGCGCCGGGTAACAAGACGCCGTAGCTCGGGCGCACTCAAGTGCGCCCCGGCAAGAAACTGTTCTATACTTTCTATCTGCCTGCGGGAGTGGCGGAATTGGCAGACGCACTAGCTTGAGGTGCTAGCGGGAGCAATCCCGTGGAGGTTCGAGTCCTCTCTTCCGCACCAAAACAAAAGGCCAACCCTAGGGTTGGCCTTTTTGTTTTGGTGCGGGAAGAGCACTCAGCCGTTCGGCCTTCGCCCTCGGGCTCGGCCTAGAAAGGTCGAGTCCCTTTATCAGCCGCTCGGCGGCCACTCGCATCAACGGTGCCGAACGCATCAACACCCTTGTAACTCCACGGCCAGGCGCCCAGGTAACCGCCCTCGCGCGCGAGCGCCTGGTAGTCGTCCGGCCAATAGGCCGGCGGCAAATGGCCGGGAGGATGCTGCCGCGGACTCGCGGGGTGCTCGCCGATCAGCAGCGGCTTGCTCAGCCCAAAACTCGCGGCGCTACGGCCAAACAACTGGATGTCTCGATCTTGATAGCGCACGTCCGGATACGAGTGCACCTGGATGAAGTCGAGGCCATACGCCGGATGGTCCCACTCCGCCGCGAAGCGGACGCGGCCGCCGCCAAGCGTGACGAGCGCCGGCGAGCGGGCGTGAATGCGCGATGACGCCTCCCCCACGAACGCGCGCAGTTGGTCGAGGGTCAGGGTCTCCCGGCCCAACGGCGGTTCGAGGCCGGCCGTCACCCAATCGGGTTCGTTGATGAGGTCGAACGAATGGATGGCCTGCCCGAGGCCGGCGCGGGACCCATCGCTGCCGTAGGCGTCGAGCAGCGGTTCGACCAGGGCATCGAGCGTCACGGCGCGATCACGCGCCGAGATCACGGCGGCCCGTCGCAACGGATCGTGCATCCACGCATAGTCGAACAGCACCAGGCAGAGGCGCACGCCGGCGTCGCGCGCACAATCAAGTGCCGCATCCATGTCGGTGAAGAACCAGTCGTCCAGGCCATCGAGGCGGCGATCGCGGCCCCACCGCACGCCGCTGCGGCCGTCGGTGAAGACAAACCAGCGCACGACCGCCACACCCAGGGCGGCTATCGCCTCGAGATCGGCCCGCACCTCATCGACATGGGTTGAGACACCGGTATGGCTGTTCCAGATGTTGCGGCCGAAGTCGCAGCCGTAGTTGGGCCGGCCGTCGACGACCGTCCACGGATAGTTGATGCCGCTGATCACCCTTCCCGCATCGTAGCGCACCCCTGGCGGGCCGGGCGGCGTCCTAACCTCTGCTTGAGCGCCATCCCGGTTCGCTACTCGTCACTGCTGAACTACCTGTTCTATCAGGCAGGCTGGTTCGCCTGCGTCCTGGGCGCCGCCGCGGGCTGGCCGGGGCTTGGATTGCTCGTGGCCACCACCCTGATCGTCGCGCACCTGGGGCTGGCAACCGATCGCCGGTGCGAACTGAGCCGCATCGCGCTGGCTGTAGGCGCGGGCATTGTCGTCGAAAGCCTGCACATCGCCGCCGGCACCTATCAGTTCACGTCAGGGATCGTCGTGGCGGCGCTGCCGCCACCCTGGCTGCTCGTCATGTGGGCGCAGATGGCCACGACGTTTCAATTCAGCTTGCGGCCCATCATGGAGCGGCCCTGGCGGGCCGCGATGTTCGGCGCGCTGGGCGGCCCTATCGCGTTCCTCGCCGGCGAGCGGCTGGGCGCCGTGATGCTGCATCGGCCGCTCGCACCGGGCATGGCGCTGCTGGCCATCACCTGGGCCATTGCCATGACAACGCTCGCTTTCGGCGAGCAAGTGGCGACGCGCCGCGATCGCGGCTTGCTGCCACCGGCGCGCTAGCTAGCGGGCCGTGGCCCGCAGGCCGACCCGGCGACGCAAAAAGTTCGTGCGCTTCGCGGGGGCGAGGGCCTGCCACCGGCGGATCATGTCGCCTTCGGCGCGGTCAGCCTCTTTTGCGAGCGCGACGAGCGGTTGCCTTCGGCTTGGGCGCTTGCGCTTCATGGGCACGTTCCAGGAACGGGGTGACCGCCAGGTCTCGTGGGCGCCCGGCGGCACGCTTGCTCTTGATGATATCAGCGAGCGCCGCCACGCGCAGGGACTCGCCGTCGATGGTGATCACGCCGGCGCGATCGCGCAGGCCTTCATAGCTGCGCGGCCCGTGGATGCGGGCCATGAAGTCGAGCTGCAGGCCGTCTTCGTCGCGCACAATGCGGTACAGATCTGAAGCCGGATAGTAGGGCCGCATCACCGTCGCCGACAAGGTGTCGGCCACCCCAATAGCGGACGTGCGTCCATTCCATTCACATCCTAGCGCAGCGCCGTGAGAAAATCCTGACCATGACACGCGTCGCCGGGCGGCTCCTCGTCGTAGCTCTCGCGCTTGCCACGGGCGCCTGTGGCCAGGCCGAGCCCCTGCCGCCGGCGTCGGCGGGGGACGCGCCGGCCGTGCCGGCACCGGGCACGCGGCTGGCAATCAACGAGGCCACGGCGGAACCGCCACCCACGGCCGCGGCGCTCGCCGCCATCAAGGCACCGGCCATGGGCGACCTCGACGCCATGGCCAAGCGGGGCCGCATCCGGATCCTCGTGCCGGTCAGCCGCACGTACTATTCGATCGACAACGATTTGCAGCACGGCGCGACCTACGACGCCGGGGTCGCCTTCGCGCGCTTCGTGACCGCGCGCCTGGGATCAGGACAACAACCCGTCGCCGCCGTCTTCATCCCCACCCCCGAGGACCGGCTGGTCGCCGACCTGCTGGCGGGCCGCGGCGACCTGGCCGCCAACCTCCGCCAGACGTTCGAACGCGACGATCAGGTCGCGTTCGCCACGCCGACCCGCAGCGGCATTCGCGAACTGGTCATCACCGGGCCCGGCCAGCCGGCACTGGTGAGCCTCGAAGATGTGGCCGGCCGCGCCATTCACGTCCGCAGGAGCAGCGACCATTACAGCAGCCTGCAGCGCCTGAACGACCAACTGAAAAAGATCAACCGCCAGCCGGCCCGCATTGCCCTTGCCGACGAGGCCCTCAGCGACGAAGACCTGCTGGATCGCGTGAACGAGGGCACCTTCCCGGCGACCCTGGCCGACGACTACATCTTCGAGGCGCGGCAGCGCGAACTAACCAGCGTCGCGGCAAACAAGGACGTGGCGGTCAGCCAGGATGGCGTCATCGCGTGGGTCACGCGCAAGGACGCCACCCAGTTGCTCGACGCCGTCAACGCGTTCTTCGCGGCCTACAAGCCCCGTCCCTGAGCCGCTGATGCACCACAGCCGCAGATTTGACTTGGGGTCGAGCACAGCCGCAGATTACCTGGACTGACTTCCAGCTACGCCATGCGCATACTTGTTGCTGAAGACGACACGGTGATCGCCGACTTCGTCGCCCAGGGGCTGCGCGAGGCGGGCTTCGTGGTCGAGGTGGCCGCCACCGGACCCGAAGGCTTGCGCAAGGCGCTTGTCGGCGGCTTCGACGCGGCCGTGATCGACGTCATGCTCCCCGGCCTGGACGGGCTGGCCCTGATCGAGCAGCTGCGGGCGAAGAAGATCCAGACGCCGGTGCTGATCCTGAGCGCGCGGCATACCGTGGACGACCGGGTCCGCGGGCTGCAGGCCGGCGGCGACGACTACCTCACCAAGCCGTTTGCGTTCGCCGAGTTGCTGGCACGGGTGCAGGCGCTGCTGCGCCGGTCGGGCGGCACGCCCGAAGCCACGCGGCTGGTCACCGGCGACCTGACGCTCGATCTGCTGTCGCGCAAGGTGGAGCGCGCCGGCCGGGCGCTCGACCTGCGTCCGCGCGAGTTCGCCCTGCTCGAGTACCTGATGCGGCACCCGGGACGCGTGCTGTCGAAGACCATGATCCTGTCGCACGTCTGGGGCTACTCGTTCGACCCGGGGACCAACGTCGTCGACGTGCTGGTCTCGCGCCTGCGCGACAAGGTGGACGAAGGGTTTGCCGCGAAGCTGATTCACACGGTGCGTGGAGCCGGCTATGTCCTCAAGCTGGATTGAGCGCGCCAGCCAGGCGCTGGGCCTGCGCCTGGCGGCGTGGTACCTCGGCACCTTCCTGGCCAGCACGTTCGTCATTGTCGGGCTCACCTACGGCCTGCTCGCGGCGTCGCTCGAGGCTCGCGATCACGACCTCATCCAGTCGACGCTGCGCGAGTACGCCACCCGCTACCAGGCCGGCGGCCTGCCCGCCCTCGCCCGCGCCATCGAGATCGAACAGCGCTCCGGCACGCGCGAGCCGCTGTTCGTGCGGCTGGTCGGGCCGTTCCAGGACGTGCTGCTCTACTCGCTGCCTGAAACCTGGGGCGCCTTCGACCTGTCGGAACTGCCGGGCGGACCCAACGACATCTGGGGCCAGGTGCGCGCGCGCGACCGCAACGCCGTGCTCGAAGTCGCCACCTTGCCTCTCGGCGGCGGCACCGTGCTGCAGGTAGGCAAGACCAACGAGACGCGCATCCTGCTGCTGTCGAATTTCCGCCGCCTGCTGATGCTCGGCGCGGGAGCGGCAATTGCCATCGGTCTCGCCGGCGGCATTTTCCTCACCCGCTCGACGCTGAAGCCGCTGCGCGACCTGCGCGACACCGTGCAGCGCATCCTCCGCACCGGCCAGACCGACGACCGCGTGCCGGTCGCCGGCACCGACGATGCGGTGGATGAATTGAGCGGATTGTTCAACGCCATGCTGGCGCGCATCACGACCCTGATCCACGGCATGCGCAACGCCCTGGATCACGTCGCGCACGATCTGCGCACGCCCATGACGCGCCTGCGCGTCACGGCCGAATCGGCCCTGGCCACCGACGATCCCGCCCGCCACCGCGAAGCGCTCTCGGATTGCCTGGAAGAATCGGAGCGTGTGCTGTCGATGCTGACCACGCTGATGGACATCTCGGAAGCCGAGACCGGGACCATGAAGTTGAACCGGACCGATGTCGACTTGCCGAAGCTCGTCGCCGAGGTCACGGCCGTCTACGAAGATACGGCCGAGGACGCCGGCGTCACCCTGCGCGCCAGCGTCGCCGAAGGCCTGGTGGTGAACGCCGATCGCGATCGGCTGCGGCAGGCGCTGGCCAACCTGGTCGACAACGCGATCAAGTACACGCCTGCCGGCGGACACGTGGACGTCGCAGCCAGCCGCGGTGAAGAAGTCGTCAGCATTCGCGTGCGCGACACCGGCGCCGGCATCGCGGAACACGAGATTCCGCGCATTTGGGATCGCCTCTACCGTGGCGACCAGAGCCGCACGACCCGCGGGCTCGGCCTGGGCCTGAGCCTCGTCCGCGCCTCGGTCGAGGCCCAAGGTGGGACGGTGACGGTCGAGAGCCAACCCGGCCGCGGATCGACTTTCACCATCAACCTGCCTCAATCGACTCCCGATCCCCGACTCCCGATTCCCGACATTACACGCTTGTAATGCCCGGGTAACCGTCCTGCAAGGCCCTCCGACGTCTTACTAGACATGAAAGAGGAGGTGGGTTTCATGACCCGTTCACAATTGAGAGTCGGTGCCGTTGTTCTTGCCCTGGGCGCTGCCAGCGTGGGGGCCTGGACCGGCTACCCGGCCAGTCCCGTTGCCCAGGCCGCCATTTCCGCGCCGGTCGCGGCCGACCCCGGCCAGGGCCGCCTTGCGACCCAGGGGTTCGCGGACGTCGTGGCCAAGGTCACGCCGGGGGTGGTCACGATTCGGACCGAGCGGAACGCGTCGCCCCAACTGACGCAGTTGCCGCAAATGCCCGAGGGCTTTCCCTTCGGCGAACTGTTCGGCCAGCGCGGGCCGCGCGGCCGGCAGATGCCGGCGCCGCTGCAGCGCGGGCTCGGCTCGGGCGTCATCCTCAGCCATGACGGCTACATCCTGACCAACAACCACGTCGTCGAGCAGTCGGCGCGCATCCAGGTGGAGCTGTCGGATCGCCGCGTACTCGACGCGAAGTTGATTGGCGCCGACGAGCCAAGCGATCTCGCGGTGATCAAGATCGACGCGGCCAACCTGCCGGTGGTGCCGGTGGGCGATTCGTCGGCCATGCGCGTGGGCGACCTGGTGCTGGCGGTCGGCAACCCGCTGGGCGTGGGCCAGACGGTGACCATGGGCATTGTCAGCGCCAAGGGCCGGGCGACCGGCTTGGGCGACGGCAGTTACGAGGACTTCCTGCAGACCGATGCGCCGATCAACCAGGGCAACTCGGGCGGCGCACTGGTCAACACGGCAGGCGAGCTGGTGGGGATCAATTCGCAGATCCTGTCGCCGTCGGGCGGCAACATCGGCATCGGCTTCGCGGTGCCGTCGAACATGGCGAAGAACGTCATGGAACAGTTGATCAGCAACGGGCGCGTCCAGCGCGGCCGGCTGGGCGTGACGGTGCAGGGCATGACCAGCGACCTGGCCGCGGGACTGGGCCTCGACAAGGCCGAGGGCGCGCTGGTCAGTGATGTCACACCCGGCGGCGCAGCGGCTCGCGCGGGTCTCAAGCGGGGCGACGTCATCCTGAGCTATCAGGGTCGTCCGGTGGTCGATACCAACGCGTTCCGCAACGAGATTGCCGCGACCAAGCCGGGCAGCACGGTGACGCTGCAGGTGCTGCGCGAAGGCAAGTCGAACGAGGTCAAGGCGACCCTCGAGGAGATGGCGGCGGCCCGGACCGCGGCCAATCGCGGCGAGGGCGCCAGCCCCAGCGGTGCTGGCAAGTTCGGCTTGACCATCGAGCCGCTGACGCCGCAGATTGCCGACCGGCTGGAGTTGCCGAGCGGGGTCGAGGGTGTGGTGATTACCGACCTCGATCCGTCGGGCCCGGCGGCGTCGGCCGGCCTGCGGGAAGGCGACGTGATCCAGCAGGTCAACGGCAAGTCCGTGCGCTCGACCGAACAGGTGCGGGCCGGCCTGGCGGCGGCGGCGGACAAGCCGGTCGTGCTGCTGATCGCGCGCGGCGACGGTTCGTTCTTCGTGCCCCTGCGCCCGCGCGGCTGACGCGCTTGGCCACCGGAGCCTTGGCGAAGGTGGAGGTAACATGGAGGGATGCGCCTCGACAAGCGCCTCAAAGAGGCGCATCCCGATCTCTCCTGGCGCCAGATTCGCGAGGCGATTGCCAAGGGCCAGGTGACCGTCAACGGCGCCATCGAGCGCGACGAAGCATTCGAGGCCGGCGCGGGCGCCGCCGTCGAGCTCAATCGCAACCGTCCGGCGCAGTCACGGGCCCGCGCCAATTTCGAGATCCTTCACGAGGACGAGCACATCATCGTGCTCAACAAGCCGGCCGGGTTGCTCTCCATCCCGTCGAGCCCGGACGCGGGCAGTTCCGAAGATACCGTCCTCAAGCGCGTGCGCGAGTACATGGCCTTCAAGCTGGGCCACAAGAGCTACGTCGGCATGCTGCATCGTCTCGATCGGGACACCTCCGGCGCGCTGGCGGTGGCGCTGTCGAAGGACGCGCACGCCGCGGGCCGCGAAATGTTCAAGCGGCACGCCTTCGAACGGCATTACCTGGCGATCGTGCAGGGCATTCCGGATCCGCCCCAAGGGACGATCGAGGCGAAGATCTCCACCGGCTATCGCAGCGGCCGCCGCAAGCTCGTCGACGATGACGAAGAGGGCCTCGAATCGGCGACCGACTACCGGGTGAAGCAACGGCTGAAGAACGCCGCGCTGCTCGAGTTGCGGCTCCACACGGGGAGACAGCACCAGATTCGCCTGCACCTCGAGCAACTCGGCCACCCTTTGCTCGGCGAACGCGTCTATGCCGAAGGTGACGCGCGCCAGTCGCGCGTCGGCAGGACCAGGGTCGAGGCCAAGCGCAATATGCTGCACGCCTGGACGCTGGCCTTTCCGCACCCGCTCACCGGCGCGATGATCGCGGTTGAAGCCCCCCTGCCACAGGACTTCGAGGAGATTCTGAAGAAACTTCGCCACACCAGATGAGTTGGGCTTCCACGGGATACACTTTCAGGATGTTCGCGTCTCGTCAGCTGGTTCTTGGCTTCGTGCTACTGCTTTCGTCCTCGCCGGCGTTCGCACAAGCAACTATTTCGTCCCCGGATGGCCGCCGGCAGGTCACCGCGGTGCCGACCCCCACTCCCGTCACGGTCGATGGCGCCCTCGATGACGAGGTCTGGACCCGCGCCACGCCGGCCACCGGCTTCATCCAGGCCGATCCGCTCGAGGGCCAGCCCGCCAGCGAGGCCACGGAAGTGCGCCTTGCCTACGACGCCGACTACCTTTACATCGGTGTCCTCTGCCGCGACACCACCCCCGCCGGCATCGTCGTCAACGACATCCGCGAGGACTTCGCCACCGGCAGCCAGGACACCTTCGACGTCCTGCTCGACACGTTTGGCGATCACCGCAACGGGTTCGTGTTCTCCACCAATGCCGAGGGCGCCAAGGCCGACACGCAAATGGCCAACGAGGGCCGCGACGTCAACGCGAACTGGGACGCGGTGTGGTGGGTGGCGGCGAAGACCACCGCCGAGGGCTGGACGGCGGAATTCCGGATTCCGTTCAAGACCCTGCGTTTCGAGGCCGGCGACGGCCACACCTGGGGCGTGAACTTCGCCCGGCGCGTGCGGCGCAAGAACGAGATCAGCTACTGGTCGCCGGTGACACGCGCCTTCAACATCTACCGCGCGTCGGCGGCGGGCACGCTCACGGGGCTGCCGCCCCTGCGGCCCGGCCGCAACCTGCGCATCAAGCCGTTCCTGGTGGGTGGCGCCGTGCGCGGGGTGGGCGAGCCGGAATTCGGCGGCGACTTCACCGGCGGGGTCGACTTCAAGGCCGGCATCACCCCGTCGCTCACGTTCGATGCCACGGTCAATCCCGACTTCGCCCAGGCCGAGGCCGACGAGCAGCAAGTCAACCTCACCCAGTTCAGTTTGTTCTTCCCCGAAAAACGCGAGTTCTTCCTCGAAAACTCCGGCATCTTCTATTTCGGCGACATCCCGCGCAACAAGCGGCAGTCGAGCCGCTTCAGCCCGCCTGAAGAAGACCTGTTGCTGTTTTTCAGCCGCCGCATTGGCCTCACGGCCACCGGCGCGCAGCAGCCGCTGTACGGTGGCGTGCGGCTTACCGGGCGCGCCGGCGCCTACGGTCTGGGCTTCATGACCATGCAGAGCGAGGAGGATGGCGGGCGTCCGGGCAACAACTACACGGTCGCGCGCGTGAGGCGCGACATCTTCAACAGCTCCGATATCGGCGCCATTGTCCTGTCGCGCGAGCCTTCCGGCGACAGCAGCGACTTCAATCACGTGGCCGGTATCGACGCCAACTTCCGCTTCTTCAAGAACCTGAGCATCAACTCGTTCGCGGCGCGGTCGAGCACGCCGGGTGAAACCCGCAACCAGGACTCGGGCAAGGTGGCCATCGGCTGGGAAGACAGCCTGAAGCGCATGGGCATGTCGTTCATGACCATTGGCGAAGGCTTCAAGGACGACATCGGCTTCGTCCGCCGCACCGGCGTGACGCGACACTTCTTTGACATCGCCTTCCTGCCGCAGCCCGAGTCGCTGCGCAAGCACGGCATCCGGCAGCTGCAGCCGCACGCCCGCATGTTCAACTACTACGACCCGGGCGGCGCGCTCGTCACCCGCCAGGCGCACGCCGCGATGCAGGTCACGTGGAACACCGGCGCCTTCGCCGAGTACGCCGTCGAGCCGCGGGTCGAGGCCACCAGCAAGCCGTTCATGATCTACCCTGGCGTGGTCATTCCGGCCGGGCGCTACGACTGGACGCAACATCTGTTCTTCTACGAGGGCGACCACTCGAAGGCTTTCTCCGGGTCGGGCAGGCTCACCATCGGCAACTTCTGGAGCGGCAGCCAGCGCACCGCGCAAATCAGCCTGCTCTACCGGCCGACCTATCGCATGCTGTTCGACTTCGGCATGCAGCTCAGCGACATCACGCTGCACCTGCCCGAGGCCGCCTTCACGACGACGCTGGCCAACCTGAGGGTGGGGTATTCGTTCAGCTCGAATATGTTCCTGGACACGCTGGTCCAGTACCGCACCGACGTCCACCAGTTCTCGGCCAACGTCCGCTTCAACCTGATTCACCACCCCCTGAGCGACTTCTTCATCGTTTACAACGAGTCGCAGTTCACCGACGCCACGACCGCCGCCGGGCGCGGGCTCGTCGTCAAATACACGCAGATGTTCGCTTTCTGATCCTTGACGGGAGGGCACTCCTTGACGGGACTGCCGATCGGCAACATGATGCCGGGCATGAAACCGTCTATCCTCGCCCTCGTCTTCGCTACCGGCCTGCTCGGCGCCTGTTCGCCGGCGCCGGCACCCGCGCCGCCGGCTGCGCCGTTCTCGGTCGTTGAAGCGACCATTCCCGACATGCAGAAGGCGATGCAGGAGGGGCGCGTCACGTCCCGCCAGATCGTCGAGCAGTACCTGGTCCGCATCGCGCTCTACAACGACCAGCTGAACGCCGTCATCACGGTCAACCCGAAGGCGCTGCAGGAAGCCGACCGGCTCGACCAGGAACGCAAGGCGGGCAAGGTCCGCGGCTCGCTCCATGGCATACCGATCGCCCTCAAGGACAACATCCACACCACCGACCTGCGCACCACGGGCGGCGCGATTGCGTTCGAGAACCTGGTGCCACCCTACGACGCCACGCTGACGAAGAACCTGCGGGAGGCCGGCGCGGTGATCATCGCCAAGACCACGCTGACCGAGCTCGCGAACTTCGTGACCAACGGCATGCCCGGCAACTACAACGCCGTGGCCGGCTACGCGATGAACCCCTACGACCCCCGGCGCGACCCGCGGCCGGCGACCGCCGACGGACGTCCGGTCCTCAACACCGGCGGCTCGAGTTCCGGCGGCGGCACGGCCGCCAATTTCTGGGCCGCCAACGTCGGTTCCGAGACCTCGGGATCGATTTTGAGCCCGGCCAACCAGAACATGCTGGCGGGCATCAAGCCCACCGTCGGCCGGATCAGCCGCTACGGGGTGATTCCGATCACCGCCGACCAGGACACGGCCGGGCCGATGGCCAAGTCGGTCACCGATGCGGCCATCCTCTTCGGCGCGCTCGAAGGCGCCTCGCCCGATGCCAACGATGCGGCGACCACCACCTGCCAGGCGCCGCCGAATCGTGATTACACGCCGTTTCTCAAGCGCGAGGGATTGAAGGGCGCCCGCATCGGCATTCCGCGCGCAAACTACTACAACTCCATCACGCTGCCGGGCGCGAAGGAGCCGCGGGGCGGCTTGAACGAGGCGCAGGCCAAGTCGATGGCCGACGCGATCGAGATCCTCAGGAAGGAAGGCGCGACGATCGTGGACGCGGACATCCCCAGCGTGGTTGATCAGGATCCGAAGAACAACTTCCTGTTGTGGGGCGGCGCATGCGACACGGGCCCGCGCGACCCGAATTGTTCGTCGGTGCTGTGGTACGGCATGAAGCGCGACTTCAACGCCTGGCTTGCGTCGCTTGGCCCGAGCGCGCCGGTGAAGACGCTGGCCGAGCTGCGCGCGTTCAACACCGCGCACGCCAATCGCAGCGCGATCAAATACGGGCAGACGAATCTCGACAACTCGGACCTGCTGGATCTCGAGAAGGACCGCGCCAAGTGGCAGGCCGATCGCGACAAGGACATCCGCCTGGCGGCGACCCACGGCATCGACGAAGTGATGAAGGCGCAAAAGCTCGACGCGCTGCTGTTCCCGGGTGCGAGCGGCGCCGGGATCGCAGCCAAGCCCGGCTACCCCACTGTGATCGTGCCGTTCGGCCTGTTCGTGCCGCAGCCGCCCCCGGCCGGCCCGCCCGCCGGGCCTACGGCCGGCGCGGCCCCTGCGCCCAATCCCTATCCCGAAGGCTTCAAGCTGGCGCCCGCGCCGTACGGCGTAAGCTTCACCGGCATGGCCTGCAGCGAACCGAGGCTGATCGAACTGGCGTATGCATTCGAGCAGGCCTCGAAGCGGCGCGTGCCACCGCCGAGCGCCCCGTAGCAATGCAACCACGAAGCGCACGAAGGACACGAAGCAATGGTCTTCAAAAAGATTACTTCGTGACCTTCGTGGTTGCCTTTAAGCCAATGTCACATGGAATTTGAACCGGACGATCAGCCGCTCGAACGCACGCCCTCACCGGGATACGGCCGCTCGCCCGGTGACGGCCCGCCGCTTGTGCCCATCGCCATCGGCGGGGTCGCGATCGTCATGTTGCTGGCCGGGGGCGTGTGGTGGACGCGGCGGACGCCGCCGCCGGCCAATACTGCCCCGGCCGCGGTGACCGCCACCGAGGCGCCGATCACCGCGCCGCCACCACCGGTGGCGCTGCCGCCGCTCGACCAGATGGACGGATTCCTTCGGCCGTTGCTGCAAGCACTGTCAACCCGTCCCGAAATGGTGCGCTGGCTGGCCACCGACGACCTGGTGCGCCAGCTGGCCGCCGCCATCGACAAGGCGTCGCAGGGCGACAACCCGGCGGGCGGCTTCATGGAACTGGCGCCGGGCACGCGCCTGGCCCCCACGCGCAGCGGCAGCCGCCGCGCCATCGATCCCGCCAGCTACCGGCGCTACGATGGCCTGGTCACCACCGTCACGACCATCGACGCCTCGGCGGTCGCCCGCATCTACAAGACGATCCGTCCGCGCCTCAACGAGGCCTACCAGAACATGGGGCACCCGGGCGGCAGCGTCGACGCCGCCGTGCAACAGGCGCTCGACATGCTGCTCGATACGCCGGTCGTGAAGGCGCCGGTGCTGCTGGTGGAAGGCGCCGGGGCGCGGTGGGCCTACGCCGATCCCGATCTCGAATCACTGACGTCAACGCAGAAGCAGATCGTGCGCATGGGCCCGGCCCACACCGAGGCGCTGCTGGTGTGGCTACGCGCCCTGCAGAGTGGGATGGAGTAGAAACAGGAGACAAAGAGATCAGGAGAATTGTTTTCTCTTTATCTCTTGAACTCCTGTTTTCAGTGCGACATCGCGTAGACCAGCACGTTGATGCCGAACGCGTAACCCTTGCTCGACATCTCGTAGAAGTACTGCGGGTTCGACGCTTCCTCTTCCCACGAATCGCCGATATCGGTGTTGTGCGTCATCAGCACGAGGATGCGGCCCTGGCCGTCGGTGATGGCGCGCGCATGCGGCACGGCGCTCTCGGCGCCGCGCTCGGAGGTGCCGCCGCCACTGTTGAACCAATGGCCGATCGAGGCAATCTGCGGGACGCCGCCCAGAATGAATTGCGCGCGGAACAACGAGTGGTCGGGTGGCAGGTCGGTAATCGGATACTGTGCCGGCGGTAAGGCCTTGGCCAGCTGCTCGGCCCACACCTCCCACGCGTACTCGCCCCAGAAATCGTCGGCCCACAAGAAGCCGCCCTTGTCGACATAGGTGCGCAGCGCGTCGGCCTCGGCCTGGTCCAAGTACGCGGCGCCGACCTCGGTCATCATCACGAAGGGACACTGGAACAGCGCCTCGTCTGTCAGCCGGACCACCGCGTGCCGGGGATCCTGCGGGCCGTCGAAGGCGACGGTGGTCTTGGTGAGCTCCGACAAGCGGATCGACATGTTGATGTCGGCGCGGGGATAGTCCACCGCCCAGTTGCCGCCGTCGCCGGCGCGGTTCTGCCGGAACGCGGCGCGGCAGAACTGGAAGCGGCCGTCGAAGTCGCCGGCGGTGGCGAACTCGAGGTTGAAGCCCCGCCCGCCGCCACGGCGCTGCGCCTCGCCGCTGGCGGCGGCGACCAGCGCTAACACGACAACCAGCGCGAGGCGTTTCAACGACGGACGCATGGCCGCAAGTATAGGAGATACCGGGGCGCGCCGGCTGGTGCGGACGCCGTCCCCCGTGGCCCCGCACTCACGTCAGCGTCCTGCCGGCGACCCTACCCCGGCACCTGTAGCAACGGCATGGGCTCGACTTTCATCAGCTTCACCAGCGGGCGCACGATCAGGCGGGTCATCCGCCGCGCGCGGTCCGAGCGGGCGCTGTCGGTGGAGATGCCGGTGTTGGCGTACATCTGCCGGTACAGTTTCGAGATCATCACGAACGCCAGGCGCGACTTGAGCGACTTGACGCACTTGGCGCGCTGCCACACGAGCGGCAGGCGGTAGAACTCGTCCCACACCCGCTGCGTGCGTTGACGGATCTCCTCGGCCGACATCACCGGGTGAGGCGTGTAGACCTTGGGCCGCAGATGCTTCGGGATCAACCAGTGGCGCGTCACCGGCACGCCGCCAATCTTCGGCGCCTCGCCGGCCACCGACGCTTCCCATTTCTGGAAGTCGAGCGTGCCCGGAAAGGGCGTCAACATGACGAACTGCGCCAGCGTGATGTCGGCCTGCTGCGCCAGCGCCGCCGTGGCGGCGAAGGTCTGCGGCTTATCGCTCGGCAAGCCGAAGATGAACGAGCCGAGCACGTGCACGCCGCGCTTCTTGAATTCCCGCAGCCGCGACGCCAAGGCCTCGCCCGACAGGTTGAAGTCCTTGTAAATGTCCTTCAGGCCTTCCGGCGTCACCGCTTCGATGCCGACCAGCGCGCCGCGGATGTGGGCGCGGCCCATGGCGTCCAGGTACTCGGGGTCCTCCGCCGCTTCCATGGTGATCTGCGTGAAGAACACCATGTCGGGCGGCAGCTTCGCCAGTTGCGCCATCAAGGCGAAGCGCTCGTCGCGGGCGGCCTTGAGGCGTTCGTAGCCGGCCTTGTCGACACGGCGATCGGCCATCCGCAAGTCGGTCAGCGTCACCGGGTAGAAGTTGTCGTCGGCGAGCGCGACAAAGCGAAAGCCCATCCGCCGCAGCTGGACGATTTCTTCGATCACCGCGGCCGCCCCCCGCACCCGCGGTTGCTGGCCGTCGGTGCGCCACACCGAACAGAACGAACAGTGTTTCGGGCAGCCGCGCACCGTCTGCACCGACGCGATCATGTACTTGTCGCGCGGCAGCAGGTCCCAGCGCGCCGGCAGCATGGCGCACCCGGGGATCTGGCCGCCCTCGTAGATGCGCTGCGGCGTGCCGGCGCGGCAGTCGGCGATGACCTGCGGCCACACCCGGTCGCCATCGCCGGTGACCACCACGTGGGCGCCGCCTTGTTCGAACGGCTCGTCGGGAAAAAGCGTGGCGTGAATGCCGCCGTACACGACGTGCGCGCCGCGGGCGCGCGCGGCACGGCCCAATTCGTAGCCCCGCAGCGCATTCAACGTGTGGATGCCAATGCCGACCACGTCGCCGGCGGCCACCGTGGCCAGGTCGAGTTGTTCGAGGGTTTCGTCGACGATGAGGGGGTCGCCGCAGTGGGCGGGAGTGGCTGCCGCCAGGACATACAGCCAGCGAGGAGTGATTACCGCCGCCCCAAATGACACGTCACTTGGGTTGATCAAATGAACAGGCATCCGCGACGCCTCCTGGCTCGACTGTGCTCCTCCTGACGTAACGATGTCAATTCGGACAGAATGGGTGCCAAGGGGCCAGGGTGCCAAAGGGTGCCAAGGTGCCAAGGGTGCCGAGGGGCGCCAGGAGGGCGGCACTTTAGTGCCGCCGATTGCCGGCGATAGTTCAGAGGGAATCCGTATGCGACGAATGATATTTGGACTGGTGAGTGTGTTGGCGTTGACGGCGTCGATTCAGGCCCAACAGCCGGCGGCCGCGCCGGCGGCGACGCCGGATCCGGTTCGCACGCTCGTCGGCCGGCTCGATCTCGAGAAGTACAAGGCCACCGTGAAGGGCCTGACGCAGTTCGGCGATCGTCGCCAGGGCACCGAGCGCAACCGCAAGGCGGTCGACTGGATCGAGGCGCAGCTCAAGAGCTACGGCTGCACCAACACCGAGCGCGTCAAGTACACCTACACCACGCCCGCGCCGCGGACGCCGAACGCCGGC
>Ga0209770_10000877_pt1 | contig 15857 bp, 21 predicted proteins | sample LauGreSu1BDMLBDD_2_FD_187572 | JGI IMG/M metagenome (GOLD analysis project Ga0209770, IMG submission 187572) | Freshwater lake microbial communities from Lake Michigan, USA - Su13.BD.MLB.DD (SPAdes) (version 2) | ecosystem: Environmental > Aquatic > Freshwater > Lake | place: Lake Michigan, USA...
CGAAGAGACTCAACTTCTCCTCCAAACTATTGGCCACCTCATCTCACTTCATATTTATCGAAAAGAGCGAGAGCGTGCAAAGAAAGAGTCGCCGAACGTCACTTCGCTCACCGATCGTCAAATAAAGATTCTCATGCATATCTCTGAGAAGAAGACCAATATCGAGATTGCCGACATTATGGGCTATAGCGAATCAACCATTCGACAAGAAACAATTCGCATCTTTGAAAAACTCCATTTGAGTGGGCGCAATGAAGCGCGCCGATACTTTTTAGAGAATAAGGATCGTTTCGGTATCTCTGCGCGGAGTAAAGGCGAAGTGCCATCCTCACGTGAAGAGTTTGCCCACTAATGTCGAACCTCACTCGCACTCCGCTCCTACAATCCGCCGCTGAAATTGTCGGTCCTTACGATCATCTAGTAAGTGATGATGGTTGGGTGAGCTTCTCGCGGCTACCGCTATGGACATGGAAACAATTTGGAGTTAGTGGATTACATCGCTGGACCCGCTTTCCTTCAGGCGTTCGCCTTCGCTTTCGTACTGAGGCATCAACTATTGCCCTTGAAGTCCACGTCATGCCATTAACGATTGCTCGGGTAATCGAAGAGCCTGCGGTGGCACGTTTTGATCTGCTCATTCATGGAGTAGAGAGAGCGACGGTTCCAGCGGATAAAGGTGGGCAACTTCGCCTTGAGATGGATGGGCCGCTAGTAACAAGCGAGGAATTTATCCGCGGCGAGGGCGAAGAAATCACCTTTGCGAATTTGCAAACAGGTATGAAAGAGATTGAAATCTGGCTACCTGCTGGTGCGCTTGTTGAAATTCGAGATATCAGCGCCGATAGTGAAATTCTTCCGCCCACACCGTCAGAGAAGAAGAAATGGGTCCACTACGGAAGTTCGATTAGCCAATGCGCTGAAACAGAGCGACCTCTTGATATCTGGTCAGTCCATGCAAGCAGATTGTTGGGGCTCGATATCCGTAATTTAGGCCTTGCCGGTGAGTGTCACATTGATGGTTTTGTCGCTCGAACAATCGCCGATACTCGAGCCGACTTCATCTCACTTAAGTTGGGAATTAACGTGGTCAATGGTGACAGCATGCGCGAGCGATCATTTATTCCGGCAGTGCATAACTTCCTCGACACTATTCGTGAGAAGAAACCCACTACGCCAATTTTGATTATCTCTCCGATTATCTGCCCATTCCACGAAGTAAATCCTGGCCCTACTCTCATTGGCGATGCTGGCTTTACATCAATGGAGCGACCCACGCCGCTCGCTGCTGGCGCACTCAACTTGCCCAAGATCCGTGCAATCTTGGAGAAAATCGTCGCTGAGCGCGAAGATGCTCATCTCTACTTTATGAACGGCTTAGAGCTCTTTAATGAAGGTGACCTTGGGATGATGCCCGATCTACTTCACCCCAACTCAGCTGGATACCGCCTCATGGGTGAGCGCTTCGCTGCGAAACAAAAAGATTTTATTTCGCGAGTAGTTCGTTAACCAAACTCTCAACGCGCTCTTTGATTTGATCTCGAATTATTCGTACCTGTTCAATTCCTTGACCGGCCGGATCATCAAGAACCCAATCTTCGTATCGCTTTCCTGGGAAGAAGGGGCAGGTATCACCACACCCCATCGTGATCACAACATCTGATGCTTGCACTGCATCAACAGTAAGAATCTTCGGCTTGTTATTGGCAATATCGATACCCTTTTCAGCCATCGCTGCAACTGCCACTGGGTTAATTGAATCTTTAGGTGCTGAACCTGCAGAGAGGACATCAATTCTTCCTGCCGCAAAGTGCTCCAAGAAGCCAGCTGCCATCTGAGAGCGTCCCGCATTATGAACACAGACAAAGAGCACTGAGGGTTTACCTGAACCATTAATTTCGCTCATTTTTCACCAATCCGTTGACGAGGAGGGCAGCAAGAGCCGCACCAACTATCTGTGCGACTATAAATAAAGCCACAGATGATGGCGCGATGCCTGTGAAATTATTGGTGAAGGTGCGCGCGATTGTTATCGCAGGATTCGCAAAACTTGTCGAGACAGTCACAAAATAAGCGCCACCTATCCACGCTGAAACTGCAATTGGAATAGCGCTCGTTCTGCTCTGCTTGATGAGCAAAAGAATAAGTAGTAGCAAGATTGCTGTTGCTATTACTTCGCCAAGAAAAATTTGGGAGGAGCCACGAAGCTTTGTAGATATTTCTATCGGCGAAGAGGTAAACATTAAGTTAGCTAGAATTGTGCCGCCGATGCCGCCGATAATTTGTGCTATCCAATAAGGAAGAACATCTCTCTTCGGAAATTGGTTCATTAATGCCAACGTTCCCGTGACGACGGGATTAAAGTGTGCGCCGCCAATGGGAGCTAAGAGCGAAATACTTAACCCTAAGATAAAGATTGTTGCGAGAGCATTGACGAGTAATTGAAGTAGTAAATCTTCTGATAACGATGTCGCCATATAACCAGAGCCAACGACTGCTAACGCGATTAATCCGGTCCCGAGAAACTCTGAAAAATAGCTTCGCATAGCTTGAGCATAAAGTAAGAAAGTGAATTTTGAGTAAATCTAGCGTTAAGGCAGAAGATTTCGCATTTGGCGCTGGATTAAGTTAGCGGCAAAATTTGGGGAAATCCGGGAGAGAAGATTCATCAACTTTGCATCCAAGCCAATAAATATTCGCTCTCGCTCTCTCTCAATCGCCTCGACTATGAGCTGCGCCGCTGCCTTGGGTTCTGTCATGCGAATTTTTGATTGCGCTGTCGAATTCTTAGGCAAAATCGCGCCCGAATTCGTTGCGATATCAGTTCGCATTGCACCGGGGAAAACCAGAGTTACCCGAACTTTCGTGCCACGTAACTCCGATCGCAGACCATCTGAGAGTTGAGCGAGCGCAGCTTTAGAAGCGCCATAAAGGCTCTGTCCTGGAACGGGGGCGTAAGCGCCCATGGATGAGATGTTGACGATATGGCCTTCCGGTCTCTCCAGGAGAATTGGAAGAAACGCTTTGATCATAAGTAGCGATCCAGTGAAATTCACTCCCATCACTCGCGCTGCTTCATCGATAGATAATTCGTTCACTTTTCTAAAAGGTTGAATGATTCCGGCGTTATTAATCAACCCATCAATTTGACCCATTTTTGCAGCTACCGCCTGCGGCAAAGCTAATACTGCGCTTTGATCTGTGATATCCAATAAAAAAGTTTCTACATATGAGCCTGCTAACCTCTCCAGTTTGACTAGTGGCTCTTCTCGAAAATCAATTGCTGCAATTCGTGCACCTTTGTTAATTAGCGCGAGTGCGAGCTCAGCACCGACTCCTCCCCCTGCACCAGTTAAGAGAAAAACTTTTTCCGCTACTTTCACCCCTTGATGCTACTCAAACTCTCTGATGTAAGGTGCTCTCTATGGCAGCTGAGAGCGTTCTGCGAGAACTTAAATCACGTACAAATTCCCGCAAGGCGGTCGAATTACAACGATTCTTTAAAACTGGCAAAGGTGAATATGCAGAAGGAGATATCTTTCTCGGCATCGCGGTGCCAGAAATTCGCAAAATAGCTCGGGAGTACGAAAATTTAGAGCTAACGGAACTTGCAAAACTTATGGCTTCGCCTTTACACGAGGTGCGATTTTCTGCCCTAGTAATTCTCACTAATCGCTTCAAGAAAGCTAAGAGCGCGGCAGAGGAAAAGCGTTATTACACCTTCTATATTAAAGTTCTCAAAAAAGGTCAGATAAATAATTGGGATCTCATCGATGTTTCAGCGCCAACTATCGGTCAATACTTACTAAACGAGAAGGGTTCTCTAGTCACGTTACGCACTATGGCGAAGAGTAAAGAGCTCTGGATTCGTCGAGCAGCGATGCTTTTCACCTTTGCACCACTTCGAATTGGCGATACCAAGCCGACTATTGAGATTGCTCGAGCGTTACTGCGTGATGATCATGACCTGATGCATAAAGCGGTCGGTTGGGCGCTACGTGAAGTGGGCAAGCGGAATCCTGGAGAGCTCCGGTCATTTCTTGAAAAAAATGGCAGAGTGATGTCGCGGACAACTCTTAGATATGCAATCGAAAAGTTCTCCGCTGCTGAACGGAAACGATGGCTCGAAGTAACGCGGTAATTCTCGCTACTTCTTTAGCTCTTCTTTTCCTCTCCATCATGATGTGCTGCCGTGATCCGTCCTGCATGCGCCTTTGCCTCAGGGTCACGCTTAGATTTCATCAAACTAGCAACGGTTGAGACAATCAGGATGAGTGCAATGACGGCAAGGCTCCATAAGGTAGGAATCTTTGGCACTTCGGTATAAATCTCATGGACGAATGTGAGCACGAGCTTGATTCCAATAAAGATCAGGATGATTGAGAGCCCGAGTGAAAGGTAGATTAATTTATCGAGTAGGCCCTTGAGTAAGAAGTAGAGCGCGCGTAGCCCCAAGAGAGCAAACGCGTTGGCAGCGAAAACAAGAAATGCCTCAGATGTCACACCAAAAGTTGCCGGGATTGAATCAAGTGCGAAGAGTAGATCGGTTGCTCCGATAGAAATCATCACGAGGAACATCGGGGTTGCAAAGCGTTTTCCATTTTGGCGGATGAACAATTTTGTTCCGTGATATTCATCCACTGTTGCCATGCGCTTTCTTACTCGCTTAACAATAAAGTTTTCGCTTGGGTCTGGATCTTCATCCCAATGCCTAAACAGTCCTACGCCAGTCCAAATCAAGATTGCACCGAAAATCACAAAGGTGAAGCTAAATGCGGCCAGAGCGGCTGCACCGACGGCAATAAAAATTGCGCGAAGTACAAGCGCCAACATCACACCAATCAGGAGCACTCGTTGGTGATAAATCGAGGGCACAGCAAATTGCGTCAAGATAATCACAAAAACAAAGAGGTTATCGACCGATAGTGATTTCTCCACTAAGTATGCGGCGAAATACTCAGTGCCGAACTGTGAGCCGTAAGACGACCATACCCACATACCAAAAATAATGGCAATGCCGATATAAAAGATTGACCAAAGAGTTGCCTCTTTAAACATGACATCATGTGGCTTGCTGCTCACTGTAAAGAGATCAACAAGGATTAGAGCCGCAATCGCTCCTATAGTTACAGCCCAGACAAGATTAGAGACATCCATTTCAAGGAACCCTTTCGGCAAGTTTCCTAATGCTAATCGAGAGTTGGATTTACTTCATTTCAAGCGGGCTGGACCGAAAAGACTGTAATGAAAATTAACGACCAAAGATGCGCGAAAGGATCCCGCCATTTTTTGGGGCGCTTGGAGCGTCATGGCCTTGGCAACGCTGACTTTCAGGTACACCAGCAAGCGCGATTTCGATATGTTCGCCACATCCTGACCAAGTTGCTTTGCCACACTGGCGACAGTTCACTTTGCTACACATTTTTTTAACCTCTATTCCCAGGAAAACTTAATCTTTCACCAATACCATGCCTTAATCTTAGGGCACCCCGCACTTTATTTTTTGATCCAATACCGACGTAGCGGTTTTCCCTCTAAATCAACGATATTTTCCAGGTTGCCCCCACAAGATTCTATGACTTTCGCTGAACCAATATTCTCGTCAAGACAGGTGATGAGCACCTCTTCAACTCCAAGGCCCCTGATGTACTTCAGGGATTGTTGAAGTATTTCTGTGGCATAGCCACGTCGTCGAAATTGTGGTCGCACGCCATAGCCAATATGCCCACCATAATTAAATAGATACTTATTGAGCTCGTGTCGAATAGAAGCGCGACCAACTATCTCTCCGTTGACTTCTGCGATAAAGAATGTCGCCGGTACCCGACCTTTAGGGAGATCTACTCCACGGCGCAACTTTCGACAGTCTTCGACATGTTCGGGCCAGGGAGTTTCGGTTACTTTTTTCGTTGAATCTAGAGGAAGAAGAAACTCCCAGTCAGGAAATTCAAGATGCGCAGCTCGGGCTTGCGCCTCGTCTGCTATCTCAAGCTCCCGAAGAATCATCTCAATATTTTCTCATATCTTCACTTCACCTGACATCGTCGAGTACTATCCCCAAATCACTAGTTAAGGAGCGCGCTATGACCGAGAAACCATTCCGTTGGGGCATTCTGAGCACAGGTGGTATCGCTCAACAATTTGCTCGCGATCTCCATCGCTTGCCGAATCATAAAATTGTTGCAGTTGGTTCTCGAACACAAGAGAAAGCCGATTGGTTTGGCGACTTATTTAATGTAGCCAATCGCTACTCAAGCTATGAAGCGCTCGTTAATGATCCTGCAGTTGATGGAATTTATGTAGCGACACATCATCCCATGCATAAACGGGATACTCTCCTTGCCCTTAACGCAGGTAAAGCAGTGCTCTGCGAAAAACCATTTGCCATGAGCGCGACCGAAACTGAAGAGATGGTCGCTGCCGCACGCTCGAAGAACTTACTTTTGATGGAAGCGATGTGGGCTCGGTTCCTCCCGCATATGGTTGCAGTGCGCGAGGTAATCAAGAGCGGCGTTCTTGGTGAAATCATCAGCGTTCGAGCCGACCATGGCCAATGGTTCCCCTTAGATCCAGAGTTTCGACTCTTCAAGCCAGAGTTGGGTGGTGGGGCGCTCTTTGATTTGGGGATCTACCCGGTCTCATTCGCATCCATGGTTTTAGGTACGCCAAACAAAATAACGGCGCGAAGTACAAAAGCTTTTACCGGAGTTGATGGTCAAACATCAATCATCCTTGAATATCCAAACGGAGCGCAGGCTTTACTCAACACAACAAATCTTGCTGCAACCCCAAATCGTGCGTTGATCGTTGGCACACAGGCGCGTATTGAAATTGATCGAACTTTCTACGCTCCGAGCACTTTTAAGGTGATCAATAATCGTGATGAGATTATTGGCGGTCTCTCCAAGAAGTATCAAGGACATGGTCTTCGTGAACAAGCAGTCGAATTTGCGCGCTGCTTCCACGCCGGTTTAAAAGAGTCGCCGATTCTTCCACTCGATGAGACGCTCTCCATCATGCGAACCATGACAGAGATTGCATCTCAGATTGGTTTGACCTATCCAAAATTTGCGGAGTAGTTAGCTCTTTCCAAAGATTCGAGCTATCCCCCACTTCGTCACCTTAAATAGCGCTTCACGGACAATTCGTGGGCTCATTTTGCTCACCCCAATTTCCCGCTCGATAAATGTAATGGGAAATTCAGTTATCAAAGCGCCCGCGCGCTTTGCTGCACGCGTCATCTCGATTTGAAAGGCATACCCTTCCGATTCAATCTGGTTCAGGGGCATTCTATTGAGCAATTGCGCGCGGTAGATGCGAAATCCCGCAGTGCTATCGTGAATATCTAAACCTAGCGCGACCTTAGAGTAGAAATTCGCGCAACGAGAGAGCATCTCACGATGCTTAGGCCAGTGAACCACCTTGCCCCCATCGATCCAGCGCGACCCAATCAAAACATCTAACTCTGGGTGCGCAGTAAAGTAAGGAAGCATCTTTTGTAAATCAACTACTCGATGTGAACCATCAGCATCCATCTGAATTATCTCGGTAAATCCTGAGTTGAGCGCTCTGGCAAATCCTTCTCGATATGCGCTCCCTAACCCCAATTTTCTAGGGCGCTCCAAAATTTCTACTCGACCAGTTCTCACTCCTAATTCTTTTGCCACCTGAGCCGTGCCATCGCTAGAGGCATCATCGACAACCAGAATATTGAGCGATAGTTCAAGAAGTTGCGGGAGCAGACGACGAAGGTTTTCTGCCTCGTTATACGTGGGGATGATGACCACCGTTTGATCGACCGACACGAGAGTATTCTCTCTTAAATTAGCTGAGAGTGCACCGAACGTTAAATATGAATTACCTAATAGTCGAAGTGATAGCTGATCCCTGAAAGTGATACCAATCAAACCAATCCCGAGCTTTTGCAAGAATCTGATTCTCAGAAAGGGCATTTAAATCTGCATCAACGGCGCCGATCACCTTTTTGGCAACATCTGGGTTATGGCGCTCCATATATTGAGTAAAGCGGAGCATGGCATTGGCCTTACCTACCCCGTGGCCAATCAGAAGAATTTCGGATGCCTGAGCCAACTCCCGCGCTAGTACATCAAAATACCCGTGCTCTGCTGGATCGCTCCCATGGCCACCCTTATGTTGAGCTTGCCGGATGTGATGGTGGGCGCCCTTCTCATCTGGTGCGTATATTCGCTCTGGATGAGTTCCTTTTTCTAAACCTGTACTCCAAATTCTTGCGTCATCTGCCGTGATTGCCACGACGACGAATTTATTTCTAAAACTCAACAAATCTGACATATTTGGATTTAATCAAAGTGACCTCGCAAATCGATATCTTTTACCATTGAGAGCGGTCATTTGACCGGTCAGATTTTCTCGACACCAATCTAAATTCCGTAGTACGAAGACCTGACGACTTATCATGAAATCATGAATTCAATAACCGCCGGTGAGCGACTACGTCTGTTAATGAATTTTATGCTTGGTTTTCCCACTCGCGAACAATTAATCGTTTATCTCAGCGAAAACATCTGCCCAAGTGGCGAGTTGGCAGGAGTCTCTACCGCCTCTCTCGAAGATTCAGGAAAAATTACTTTTGAATTCTTCTACGGATTCAAGATTCCCCATCCTGAAACGACATCAACATATATATCAGCAGATGATCCAACCGCTGAAACCTTTCGCACCCAGAAGATGCAAATAATCAAACTAAGTTCGATTTACAGAGATTTCAATAACGCCCTGGAAATGCCAGGAATCACTGATTACACGCTAGGAGTCAGCTTTCCAATCACATCAAAGCGCGTATATTGCTTCGCCTTCATGTGTGATCTCGAAACTTTTACTAACTACAAGGAGTATTTTGAGTGTGTTCGCTCGATTATCACCTTTTGGGAAGCTTTTAAGGATAGTAAAACCATCAAAGAGCCGCCAACACCTGAGCACATAAATACTCCTTTGACGCCACGACAAGAACGAATTCTCGAGATGATTAATGATGGTAAAACCAATGCCAATATCGCCGCTCAATTGGGCTATAGCGAATCGCTCATTCGCCAAGAAACCATCATAATCTATCGAAAGCTTGGAGTGGGTGGCCGGCGGGAATTGAAGACGATGATCGCTTCATAATTCTATTAAGGTAGCGCCTATGGATTCGACATGCTACCAAGATGAAGCTCACCGCCGATGGGGCGACACCGAGGCCTATCGCGAATCAGAGCAACGTACATCTAAGTACACTCAAAAAGATTTTGCGGCGGCCAAAAAAGATCAAGAAGCGGCTACCGAAATGTTTGTCCAAGCCTTTGGCAATTCACTTCCCGTTCAATCAGAACAGACTCAGAACGCAGTCCGTGCCCACCGAGAGGCAATTACTAAGTGGTTTTATCCCTGCTCTGTAGAAATGCAGAAAAACCTTGCGTTGATGTACCTAGAAGATCCTCGATTTAAAGAGTATTACGAAGGACGAGTTCGAGGGCTTGCCCAATATGTGCACGATTCGATTATGGCTCAACAAAATATCTAATTGGACCTTCATAGTGAGCGAATACGTTCTCTCCCACGGAGTAGCTCTCAGGTCCGGCCACACGGGCGCGAACTGGAGTACTCACTCCTTCAATACTTAAATCAATAAGAGCATCATGGCCGTAGTAATTGATTTTGGTAATTTTTGCCCGCACAGCTTTCGAATCTTCCACTCGACTAATCAAAATTTCTTCTGGTCTAATCAACATCAGACCTTCTAGATCAGCTCGAGCTCTGCTTGCCCCCGCGTTGTGCAGAGGTGAAATAACCTCTGAATTGCTCACTTTGTGAGCTGGAATAGTCACGACGTCGCCAGTACTTTCGGCAACATCTGCTGAAATGGGATTTAGATAAATTTCTGTTGGTGATCCATATTGAACAACACTTCCCTTTCGCATGACAGCAATAACATCGGCAGAGACAAGAGCATCCTCTCGATCGTGCGTAACCATTAACGCCGTGGTCTTGCTCTCCTTCAAAAGCGCAACTACCTCTGCGCTGATTTCCCCGCGAAGCGCTTGATCGAGTGCGGAAAACGGCTCATCAAGCAAAACTAAGGCAGGCTTGATGGCCAGCGCCCGAGCTAGCGCGACTCGAGTTTGCTGTCCACCGCTGAGTTCGTGGGGAAATCTCTTCGCAAAAGTTGATAATCCAACGAGCGCCAACATCTGCGAAACAATCTCTTCGCGCTCAGTCCGCTCAACTTTTCCTTTGAGAGCAAAGGCGACATTCTCTGCCACGCGTAGATGTGGAAATAAGCCGCCCTCTTGTGGAACATACCCAACGTTTCTTTTATGTGGCGGAAGCACTAAAGAGGAGACGCTAACCAATTTGTTACCGAATCGAATTGCACCTGCTGACGGGGTGATAAGTCCTGCTATCGCTCGGAGCAGCGTGGTTTTACCGCAGCCTGATGGCCCCAGAATTGCGGCGAACTTCCCCGAAGCAACTTCCAAATTCAAGTCGGAGAGTATTACGCGGTCGCCGATTTTTACCTCTAAATTGGTCACTTGCAGCGAAGTCATGAAATCTCTCCCTCGTTGCTCGTGTTCTTATCTGGCCTATTGATTAGGAATGTTGGTATTGCCGCAATCACTACCAATAATAAGGCGTACGGAGCAGCCTCACTAAATTGCGAGATGGAGGTATAGCGCCACATCTGCGTCGCGAGCGTTTCAAAACCTGTTGGGCGGAGCATCAACGTTGCCGGCAGCTCTTTCATCGCCGAGAGAAATATTAGTAAGACGCCTGAGAGTATTGAGGGGGCGGCAAGTGGAAAATCTACCCGCCAAAATGTTTGTGCTCTATTCACGCCGAGCGTGGAAGATACCTCCGTTAAATTCTTTGGTACCCGAGCTAGCCCCGTTCTAATCGAACCCACGCTTTTTGCCATAAAGAGCAGCGCGTAAGAGAAGGCTAGTAATAGCAGAGTTTGATAGAGCCAACTAACTTTCGATCCAAAAGAGACAAGAGCAAGGCCCATCACTATGCCAGGAAGGGCATGTACTACTAATAGGCTCCGCTCACTAAATTTTGCTAATTTTGAATCCTGTTGTAACAAAATACCTAAGGGCAATCCAAGGCAGAGCGCAATCAAGGCACCGAGAAGTGCCACGCTTACTGTTGAGAGACCAGTGATGAAGAGATTTGAAATATTAATTGAAGCAGCGCTCGAGAAGAAGCGATTAATCAAAATACCCATAGGTATGAAAAGGCCTAACGCTAGATAGCTAGCAATCAGAAGAAGGGCGGGAATTGTCAGAGACTTTTTCGACATTGGTTCGGTGACAGTGTTGAGACGATTTGCAGAGCGCGGCAACTTGATGCTCATCCTCGTGCGATTTTCCGAAGAGATGATAATGAGAGAAATCAAAACCAAGATAAGAGCTAATACCGCCGCGGCGCTTCTATCGAAGGATCCTCGATATATATTCGAGATTGCGCGGGTAAAAGTATCTACTCCCAAGAGCGACACTGCGCCAAAATCGCTGAGCGTATAGAGGGCAACGAGGAGAGCTCCAGCCGCAATCGAATTTCGAATCTGCGGGAACGTAACTTTGAAGAATGTTTGCCAACTATTTAGCCCTAATGTTCGTGCCACTTCATATTGAGACCAATCCACTCTCCACAAACTGGCAAGCGAAGCTAAAAGTACGTAAGGAGTGGTGGATAAGACCAGAACGAAAGTTGCTGCCCAAAATCCAGAAAATCCGGGAAAGACTGCGATCCATGTATAGGTGAAGACATAACTGGGAATAGCTATCGGTAAAACTGTGAGCGCGCGCAAGAGATTACTTTTTGGAAGGCGTACGTTATATAAAATCCACCCAAGGCCTACCCCCAGAATTGTTGCGAGCGTTACAACCGCGGCGGTAAGCGAAATTGTTGTGAGAAATATTTCCAGAGTTTTTCCCCGAAAAATAAGATTAGAGAGAGTTGTTTGTTCACTGCTAACAGCCCTCGTGAAAAGGTAAATAATGGGAATTGCCGCAAAGGCTAGTGAAATTAGTACGGCTGCCAGCAACAAGAAAGATAAACGTGACCTCTTCATTGGAGCCACGCTTATCTCGCCTTGATTAACTACTGTCACTTCTCGCAATCCCCTGTTTTTCAGTGTTGATTAGATGTTGATTAGATCAAGCTAACTTTTACGAGTAACGCTTGCGTTTTTTGGAGATCAGCCAAGGTCGAAAGGTCTACCGCGGGCGCCTTAACCTCGCTCAATGCGGGGAGATCTTCAGGCTTTAATTCAGGTAATACCAGTGAATATTCATGGGTATCTGAGACAAAGCGTTGCTGGGTAGCATCGCTAAGCAGATAGGAAATTAACTTCTCGGCTCCTGCTTTATTTTTTGAGGTTTCCATTACGCCAGCACCAGAAACATTGATCAGATTGCCTAAGTCGCCTGGTTGGAAGAAATCTATTTTTGCTTTTACTGGACGACCCAATTCTGATGAGACCTCCCAGATGTAATAGTGATTAACAAGTCCGAGATCTAATTCACCACCATCCACTGCCTCAACTATCTGACTATTCTTTTCATAGATTTTTGGCTCGTTGGCTTTGATAGCGTTTAGCCAATTCTCGGCACCTGCTTCACCACGACTCTGAAAGAGAGCAGAGATGAATGCTTGGAATGATGAGTTGGTTGGCGCAATTCCCAATTTTCCGCGCCATTGCGATTGGGTGAGCTCATCAATCGACTTCGGTAAGGATGTCACGCGCTCTGGAGAGTAAACGAATACCCGGGTACGTCCTGTTACTCCAACCCAATCAGAATTTTTTGATTGATATTTGCTCTCAACTTTGTTCAATACATCCGAGGAAAGTTTTGCTAAAAGGTTTGCAGCGCTAACCGCGCCAAGTGATCCTGCATCTTGAGAGAGAAAGAGATCTGCGGGTGAATTCGCACCCTCTTCAAGAAGTTGAGCAGCTAGGGCCGCGGAATCTCCATAACGGATATCGACCTTGATGCCGCTCTCCTTAGAGAATTCCTCGAAGAAAGGTGCAATCAGCTCTTCGCTCCGACCAGAGTAAATGGTGAGGCTTTGGCTCTCGCTCGTGGTTGAGGCGCTGCAGCTGACCAAGGTTGAAACTAGTGCGAAGGCACCGAAAAGAACCGCGCCAAGACGCTTTACTCCCTTAGCTTTTCTCATGTTTGGAGGCTAATGGATGAAGGTCGATTTACGCAACATAATCGTTGCGTAATTCAAAACACATCCAGAGGTGGCTCAAATGGCTACCTCATCTTCGAGCAGCCTTACCCTTCAATTGCCCCTTCGGTCTTAGAACAGCGCTCCTTGATCGAATGAGCAAGGGCAGTGACGTCAGCTTTCGAACCTTGCGCTGTTTCACTCTGGCGCAACGTGTCAGTTAACGATTTCAAATCCTGAGCTAACTCAGTCGAGAGTAAAGATCTGGCTTGCTCTCCCACCAAGTTATCAATCTTGGTGATAATCCCTGAGTCACTAACGCCTGCTTGGTAAGAATCCGAATGAGCGAGAATTTCATTTTCATGGCAGCAGATATTACTGAAGAGCGAACTTGTAACTCCATTAGATTGTGGGATCAGGAGAATTCAAGGTGAATTCTCAGGTTCACGCTCAATTAAGCGGAGTCGCCTACCCGTTCCCACATCTTGGCAAGAATCATCCAGCGGCCATCAATAAAGACGATGTTGAGGTAATCCTGCATTACGCCACCAAACATTTCTAACTGCACACGCACACAGGCAAGCGTTGGTGAGATCTGGTCAAACATAAGCACTTTATCTCGGCGAGCATTTCCAGTTTCAGCTGGCGATTTACGATTAGCCACAACATCTCTATAAATTGCATATGGTCTTAGCGAGATTTCACCAGTTTGCGCTGAATAGAGCGCGCAATCTTTATGAAAGACCTTGTCAAATAAATCCATATCTTGGTGGTGCATCACTTCAAAATAATCTTCAAGCATTTGCGTAATGGCAGGATCGGTAATCTTGGTTTCTGTGTAATCAGTCATTAGAGTCCATTCTTCTTCCGGAAATAAGCGACAAGGGCATTTGCGTGGCCGTGGCCCATTTCAAATTTCTCGCAGGACCAGTTACTTTCTTCTCAACCATGTAAAAAGTCTAGCCTCTCTATTCATAAAATTTGATGACTATTCGCTAGATTTCAGAATCTTCGCCATCGGCCGGCCCTTTGCTAACTCGTCGACTAATTTATCCATATATCGAATTCTAAGCATCAGCGGATCTTCAATCTCTTGTATTTTTACTCCGCAAATAGTCCCAGTAATCAACGATGCGTTCTTATTCAGCTTTGCTGCGTTGAAGAAATCGGTAAATGTGCTCTCATTTTTGATGTGTTTAGCGAGACTCTTCTCATCAAATCCCGTTAGCCAGAAAATTACCTCATGAAGTTCTTGAACCGTCCGCCCTTTTCGCTCGATTTTCTTCACGTAAAGTGGGTAAACACGAGAGAATGGCATCTGGAAGATTTTATGCACAGTCTAAAGTGTAAAGTACAAATTGCTTCTAGATTTGAATGGATGAGTTTTAGTGGTTAGAGCTAGAAAAGTTCAAAAGAATTACACCCGCGATAATGAAGGCTATAGCGGTTATGCGACCTAGAGAGACCGGATCTTTGAATAGAAACATGCCCAACAGCGCCGTTCCCGCTGCACCAATACCTGTCCAAACGGCATACGCAGTCCCGATTGGCAGCACTTTTAGCGACCAACTCAATAGGGAGAAACTTCCTGCTGCAAAGACTATAAAACCAAGACTCGGCCAGAGCTTGGTAAAACCGTTCGAGAGTTTGAGCATTGTTGCAAAACCAACTTCTAGTAAACCTGCAGTGATTACTGCTAGCCAGGCCATTTACACACTCCCCTGCTCATTAAATATCCTTTTCGCGCCATGCCATAACCATAGATGGAGCTGCTGCACAGGCAAAGAGTGCAGCAATGACAACATAACTGCCATCCTCTCCTTCTGGTTGGAACATTTGTAATTCAGGTCCGAACATCATCAAAACCATCAAACCCATCAGGATGTAGCTCAAAATAAAATAGGCATATCTAAATGATGTATTTCGTACTGCTATCTGTCGCTCGTCCAATAGCTCATCGGGAGCATCGGCAATAGATCTAACGGCGATTCGTAAGAATGAATAGCAACCGACCATTGCAAGGATCACAAAAATAGCCGTGACGGAGTAAACGATGATGCCAACTTCAGCGCTTAGGTTTAAGTTTGTTTTTAGAGTCGGCCAGTAGCTACCCAGCGAGGTAAGAATCAAGCCAAGAGCCATGAGAATTACTAAAACTCTTCGATTTCGCTGCGGCCTAAGCCATCTAAATTTTGAGTTTTCATCATTAAGTAAAGCCTTTACACCCTTTTCGGTGACCCCCTCAAACCAGTAAATTTTATTTTTCTTGGGCATGGCTACTTTCCTTTCTTAATTGGAGTTAATGAGAAAAGCGCTGATACTTCTTGATCGAGCGCTTTAGAGATACGCAAAGCCAGCACTAGGGAGGGGCTATATTCCTCGCGCTCCAAATAACCAATGGTTTGGTAGTGGACGCCAACTATGTTTGCGAGCGCCTGTCTTGATAGCCCAAGGGCTGAACGGACTTCCTCAATTCGGTTATAGACCGGTTCTTCTGGATTGCGACTCATGTTATGTAGCATATATGCTATATAGCATTAATGCAACATTCGACTAGAAGTTAAACCATGGGTTATCGAGAGGCAGTACTAAGCAGTTCCACTTCTTCCTCAGATAGGTCAACTAACTTAATGATTTCATTGAGTTGTTCCACTGTCCGAGCT
>Ga0209770_10000879_pt1 | contig 15841 bp, 14 predicted proteins | sample LauGreSu1BDMLBDD_2_FD_187572 | JGI IMG/M metagenome (GOLD analysis project Ga0209770, IMG submission 187572) | Freshwater lake microbial communities from Lake Michigan, USA - Su13.BD.MLB.DD (SPAdes) (version 2) | ecosystem: Environmental > Aquatic > Freshwater > Lake | place: Lake Michigan, USA...
CAGGTGGCGAGTTGGAAGGAATGAAGGGCACCATGCCACTCGTCAACCTTTCAGCTGAGTTCAAAGATGGTATGAACGCGTTCTGGGTTGCCGAAGGCAACACAGCGCTTGAAGACTATTCATATGCTGCAGAAGCATTTGACTCAGTAATGCTCGTTGCACTTGCAGCAGAAGCAGCAAAGACTGACGGCAGTGCACTTGCCTCACAGATCCAAGCAGTTTCAGCAGGTGGCGAAGCATGCAGCGACTTCGCAGCATGTGTAGCGATCATTGCAGCTGGCGGAGACGTCAACTACGAAGGTGCATCTGGCCCACAGGACATGAACGGAAACGGCGAACCAGTTAATGCTTCGTACGGCGTTCTTACCTTTGGTGCAGACAACCGCTTCAAATATGAAGATGCTTCATACGTTCTTGCAGACGCTCCAGATTCGGACATTGTTCCAAACGCTGAAGTAACTGTTGAGCGTAAGGGTGATGGCGTATTGAAGATCGGTTCGCTCTTGCCAGAAACCGGTTCACTCGCGTTCCTCGGACCACCGGAATTCGCTGGTGTTGAGTATGCAATCAGCCTCATCAATGCGGCTGGCGGCGTTCTTGGCAAGCCAGTTGAATACGTTCAGGGTGACTCGGGTGACACCAGCACTGACACAGCAAGCACCACCGTTGACCGTCTCCTCGGAGAAAATGTTGACGCAATTATCGGTGCAGCTTCATCGTCAGTGTCACTGACTGTAATTGACAAGATCACTGCTGCTGGCGTTGTTCAGTTCAGCCCAGCTAACACGTCGGACAAGCTTTCGACCTACGCTGATAACGGTTTGTATTTCCGTACCGCACCTGCTGACAAGCTTCAGGGTGCAGTGCTTGCAAACCTCATCGCAGGCGACGGCGCAGCAACTGTGTACATCATGGCGTTGGACGATGCTTACGGAACGGGTCTTGCAGACGCGATCGAAGCAAACCTCACCGCAGCAGGTGTAACTGTTGTTGGCAAGAAGATCTACGACCCGAAGGCAACGACATTCGATGCTGAAGTTGGCGAGATCAAGACTGCTAACCCAGACGCAATCATGCTCGTAACATTCGACGAAGGTTCACGTATCCTGCGCACCATGGTGGAGCAAGGCATCGGACCTAAGGATAAGAAGGTCTACGGCTGTGACGGCAACATGGGTAACGCACTCGGCGAAAACTTCGACTCGGGTAAGTAATCCCTGACTCTGTCAGATTAAGAAAGGCCCCCAGCCGAAAGGTTGGGGGCCTTTTTATTTGCTCAAAATGCGATCAGCCACCGGTCATTTTGGCGAGCGTGCCCAAGTACAACTTGATCACATTCGGGTCTTCCAGCAACTGGCGACCTGTACCTGTGTACGCATTCTTGCCCTGGTCGAGAACATAGCCACGATCAGTTACCTGCAAGCAACGACGCGCATTCTGCTCCACCATCAAGATGGCAATGCCCTCTGCGTTAATGCGCTTGCACTGAATAAACACTTCGTCTTGCAATGCCGGGGACAATCCTGCGCTTGGTTCATCGAGCAACAGTAATTTGGGTTCCATCATGAGCGCGCGTCCCATTGCCACCATTTGACGTTCACCACCCGATAACGATCCAGCGCGTTGGTTCGCCCGTTCGCGAAGTTTTGGAAACAACGACGTGACGTAGTCAAATCGTTCGTTAAACACGCTCGGCTTAATAAAGCATCCCATTTCCAAATTCTCGGAAACAGTCAAACTTTGGAATACGTTCTGAGTTTGCGGAACGTATCCAACACCCCGCTCCACTAATTCGTGTGCCTTCATTCCAGTGATGTCGTTGTCGAGAAACCGAACGTTCCCTCCGCGCACACCGCACTGCCCAAGAATTGCTTTGAGCACAGTTGACTTTCCTGCACCGTTTGGACCGATCACGCCAACGAACTCTCCGGCACGCACTTCAATATTGCAACCGTTCAGAATGTTTACTTCTGGTACGTAGCCAGCGACTAGCTCGTCAACAACGAGAATGCGATCATCGGCCATTATGCATTCTCCTCTTCGAGTAATGACTTTCCTTGGTGGGTTCCGAGGTACGCCTCGATTACTGCTGGGTTGGCAGAAATCTGTTCAGGCGTTCCCTCAGCGATGATGCGACCTTCAGCCATGACCACTACCCAGTCGGAAATGTCATGCACCATGTCCATGTCGTGTTCAACAAACAGCACTGTCATGCCATCGTCTCGTAAGCCACGGATGTGTTCATTCAGACTTTGCTTGAGCGCTGGGTTCACTCCGGCCATCGGTTCGTCCAGCATGACAAGACGAGGGTTAGTCATCAATGCGCGGGCCATCTCAAGAAGCTTTCGTTGGCCTCCGGACAGCGTTCCTGCATATTGATCGCGCATGTGATCAAGTTTGAATCGCTTCAGTAATTCATCGGCACGACGCTCGATGATTGCTTCCTGCTTGCGATAGCGAAATGGCAGCAAGCCATTCCACCACTTCTCGCCCATTTGATGCGTTGCACCAAGTTTCATGTTCTCGATTACCGAAAGCTTGGTGAGGCTCTTTGTGAGCTGGAAGGTACGCACCATTCCAAGACTTGCCGTTTTATGCGCAACAACCTTTTTCAAGTTCTTGCTATCAAACATCCACTCGCCGGTATCGGGAGTATCAAAACCTGTAAGCAGGTTGAACAGCGTGGTTTTTCCCGCACCGTTAGGTCCGATTAGCGCTGTAATTGACCCGCGCTGTACTTCAAGATGCTGCACGTCGACGGCTGTAACGCCTCCAAAATTCCTGCGCACATTTTCAGCAAGCAGAATTGGATCAGGCTTAGCTATGCCTGGCGACGCATTGACCGACGCAAGCGCTGCTCGAGCGCGCTGGGCGAGTTCAGAGTATGTCCGTTCAGCGTCCATCGAGTGCCATCTCTTCTTTGCTTCCAAATACGCCTTGTGGTCTAAACGTCATGAGCAACATGAGTCCAAGGCCAATCAACATGTAGTTCACTGGACCAACCTGTGCCTTCTGAATAATTCCGACGCCAAAAATGCTGAACGGCTCGTCTTTAGTCAACTCACGGAGGAAGTTGTCACTGAAGACATACAGACCCCAGAACATCATTGGACCTACGACCGATCCCCGAACTTTTGCGACGCCTCCAAGAACCAATGCCGTGAGCACATAGAAGGTGACGTCACGGCTGTAGTTATCTGGCTGCACCGAACCACGGTCGAGTGCAAAAATCATCCCGGAAAACATTCCCACTACTCCACCGATGATCAGTGACTGCATCTTGTAGCTGTACACATTCTTGCCAAGGCTGCGAACTGCATCTTCATCTTCACGAATGGCCTTCACTACTCGACCCCACGGGCTCTTCATAAGCATGTACACCAAGGCCGAGAAAATGATGACGAGCGACCAACCGACAATCATGGTCCACAGCGAATAACCGCTGTACTTGAATGGACGAATTCCGTATTGACCAGCAGGATCAAACGGACTTAAATCACGGAACGATGTACTGAAGCTATTGATTCCATCACTGCCGCCGAAGTATTCCTTAAAACGAACTGAACGGACTACGAGCCGCACAATTTCCGCAGTTGCGATAGTCACGATTGCCAAATAGTCAGCGCGCAAACGCAATGTTGGAATGCCAACAAGCAGGCCAAGAATGATCACCAGGGCAAGTCCGATCAGAATTCCCCACCACATACCAACGCCGAAGTACTGCGATGTCATACCAAGGCCGTAAGCACCGCAAGCCATAAATGCTGACTGTCCGAAGTTCAACAAGCCGGTATAACCAAACTGAATATTGAGTCCAATTGCAGCGAGTGCAAAATACGCGGCGTCGATACCGAAGAATGCTGCGATGGTGTTCTCGAGAATCTTGATGATGTCCATATCAGCCAACCCTCTGCTTGCGACCGAGAATTCCTTGTGGGCGAACCACCAAAACAATGATCAAGATCAAAAGCGCAGGTGCATTCTTGAGTTCGGCCGGAACAACAAGTGAAGCGAGCTCAACAAGAAGACCAACAAGAAACCCGCCCACAAGAGCGCCATAAGCCGAACCAAGCCCGCCGAGAGTAATTCCGGCGAACATCAAAAAGATCAAGCCGGCTCCCATTTCGAACCCAACCTGCTCGTCCAGACCACGGAATACGCCGCCCATTGCAGCAAGAGCGCCACCAGCAAACCACACAACCCGAATGATCTTTTGCGTATCAATACCCGTTGATGATGCCAGAGACGGATTGTCTGACACCGCGCGAATTGCTTTACCTGTTCTCGACTTTTGCAGATACACGGCAACACTGACGAGCACTATGAGAGAAATAATCGCTGTGCTGAGGTCGCGCATGGTGATGCTGACTGGACCAAAACTCTTCGCAACCTGCAAACTGAAATCATCTAACGGACGTGTGCGACCGCCGAACTGGTACAAGAACATGTTGCGCAGCATGATTGAAAGACCAACTGATACGACGAGTTGAGATATCAATCCAATTCCACGCTTGCGAAGTTTCGCAAAGATGAACCCGTTCATAGCGAGGCCAAGAACGCCACCGAGTGCTATGACTACCGGAGCAGCAATGAGCAGTGGGATGCCGAGTAAAACGTTGAACCAGAATGCGATCAAACCACCAAAGGTGACCATTTCACCGTGGGCAAAATTTGTCAGTCCGGTGGTTCCGAAGATTAGCGAAAGACCTACAGAACAGATGGCAATGATGAGTCCAAGTCGCACACCGTCGACTAAACGTTGAGCGATCCGGTCAAACAAACTTGCCCCAGATTCGCCAGAAGAACCAGCAAAGAACGTCACGCGCTTTTGATTAGTCGTGAAGGCGTCCTTAACAATGTTCACCACAGTCTTCGTTCCTTCAACAAGCGTTACTCCACTAGGAAGAGAAGCAACATCAAGGGTGACAACGTAATTATCTTTTGCAGGAACGGAGATGGTTGTCGATCCCGAGCTATCCGTGACCCCTTCGCCTATTGCCATACCAGCAAGATTTGCAACGGATACCTTTACGCCAGCAACTGGCTTCTTTTCTGAGACTCCATTGTTATTTGCCTGGTTTTGCACCGAGATGATGATCGAATTATCCGCATCTGCAGCGCTCGCAACATCTGGAGCAGAAAACATGAACAGCGCGGCTAGAAGAACAGCGAAAGCCCGACCTACAGCAAAGAAGCGGGATTTTGAATTGTCGGTACTAGTCACTACATCCCCAAACTTTGTGTGCTTCTAGTCAAGCACAAGCAAGGTACTTGCAGGAAGAAATACCGCCAAAGCACAGAGCCAGACAATCACTGACAAGGCAACATGAATCGCCACAAGTGGAGCTGGAACCCCTGCGAAGTACTGCACGTAGCCAATGAAACCCTGAGCGCACAAAGCAGCCGTCAGGCGCATCATCATCGTTCCCTCTCGATTCCACCGAGCAGGGTCTTTTCTGGCTCGCAATGTCAACACAAGAACCACAAACACCATTATCCACACAGAAACTGAGTGCATTTGCGTTGCACGTTTCACGCTGATCCCAAGACGTGTGGCCTGTTCAGCCCCAGAGTGTGGTCCCGCACCGGTGACAACCGTTCCCAAAAACAGTACCGCGCATGTCATTGCAAACAACACCCAACGAAGAGGCTTATCCCTAAATAGATCGGATTCGCCGGGGGTAATGAGCACTTCCACTCGCCTCACCAAAACATAGGCAGCGGAAACCAGTGCGATGGAGACCAAAAAGTGGGCCATATTCGACCATGGATTCAGGCCTGTGAGCACGACATAAGCCCCCAGTACGACCTGAACAAGGACTCCAAACACCAACAGAGCTGCGTTTGCAGTGATCTTTTTCGACCTCGGCCTCAACAAAACGGAAGTTGATACAGCAACAATTACCGCGGCCGCAACTACTCCCGTGAAGAGACGATTAACTTGCTCAATCGCCGCATGCCCGGTCGAAATGTCTACGAACTTGGTTTCATTGCAGTTTGGCCAATCGCTGCAGCCCAGGCCAGAGCCGGTCAGTCGAACCAGCGAACCCGTGATGATGATGGCGTAAAGGGACCCAAAAGCCACCCAGACGACCAAACGGAATCTCCGAAGTGAAATTTCAGGCCTAGACATCGAGGGCACGCTAGTCCCTCCCCTCATATTTGGGGGTTCAGCCCAGCTTCATGCCAGGCCGCTTCACGAAATGTGGTCATTTTGTCCCCTGTCAGTCCAATATCTCACTCTCCGTGTTCAATGAAACATTTTTAGTGATTTTTCTCTCAAGTTCTTCTGATTTTGACCGATCCCTATTGCGGGTCTCACACCAGCAAAACAAGGGAGCAAGTCATGAACGCAGGAACTTTTCGCAAGGCAATTATTGCAGCGGCAGTATCACTCAGCATCGTTGCTATCGCCACGTCGGTTTCAGTAACACCAGTTGCTGCTCAAACAATCAACGCCAAGTCAACATCCCTTCCGAAAATTGGCGAATCTGGACCAGAGGTGACTCGCATGCAGCAGGCAATCGTTGCGCGTGGCTTCACCATCAAGGGTGGAATTGATGGATCATTTGGATCAGCAACGCAGTTGGCCCTGAAGTCACTGCAGAAGGTTGCGGGTTTTGCTCCAACAGGAACTCTTGATGCCAAGACTGCAAAGTTCCTGGGTCTTGTTGATGTTGCTCCATTAACGAAGTCGAATTTCCCTACTGTTGGTGCATCTGGCGACGCAGTGTGGTCGTTGCAGCAAGCACTTATCAATAGCGGTGTGCCGGTTAAAGGTGGCGCCGACGGAAAATTTGGTTTGGCAACGTCAATCGCGCTTGGAAAATTCCAAGCGATGAAGGGTCTTTCGGTAACGAAGTCTGTTGACGAATCGACTGCTGTTGCTCTTGGATTGCTTGCTGCTCCAGCACCAAAGTCAACTGGAAAGAAGACTGTGGTCGCTGCATCTGCTCCTGTTGCCACCCCGGTAGCAGCCATTGCACCAGCAACTGATTCGCCAATCACTATTGACTCACTTCCAGTGCGTGGTCAGAAGAGCGAAAACGTTCGCACATTGCAGAACGCACTGATCAATGCGGGAATTGAAGTAAAGGGTGGCGCTGACGGAGTGTTTGGTGTTGCAACTTCAGTTGCGATTGGTAAGTTTCAGTCAGCTCAAGGAATGAACGTCACTACAGCTCTTGATGCACCAACAGCAGCAGCACTTGGTCTCATCCCTTCACTCGCAGAACTTGGCTTGCCAACATTGCAAGCATTTCCAGTTCAGGGTCGTTGTGGCTTCACCGATTCTTGGCAGGCACCACGTCCTGGCGGTCGCCAGCACGAAGGTGTTGACATCATTGGTGCACGTGGCTTGGCAATCTATGCAGTTGCAGATGGCGTGATCACAAAGATGCTTACTGGTGGAGCGTTGAGTGGAAACTCAATTCGTTTAACAATTGGCGATGGCACGTACTTCTTTTATGCCCACTTGGATGGTTTTGCTGCTGGCCTTTCGGCTGGACAAACAGTTCGCGCTGGCCAGGTCATCGGCTATCTCGGTGCAACCGGCGCAACATCGAATCACCTGCACTTCGAAGTTCACCCACAAGGTGGCGCTGCTGTGAATCCTTACCCAATCGTCAAAGCTGTTGATGCTTGCAACGTTACGGAATTGCTCCCGCAGCCGTAATTCGCAACCGAACAAAGGTTGATGGAGCCGATGGTGATGTGAGAATCATCATCGGCTCCATCAACAAATAATCAGCGTGTTCGATCCTCGTGAGAGAGGTGCTCTACATCGCTTAAACGTTCCAGACTGAAGGCATAACCATCGCCAAGCTTGATTGCTTTAATCGTGGTGATCGATGCGTGGTTGATGATAAAACGTTCCCACTCCCACGGCGTGGCGTTCAGACCGAGTAAATGACAAATCAACACGCTGTTTGTTCCTGCGTGTGCAAAAAATGCAAACCGCTCACCCGGCTCATCAATATGCCAAACCGGTAATTCGGTCTGCAGTCGATGCACACCATTGCGCTCTAGAAATTCTGTCGCACCCGCATGTATACGTTGGACAAAATCCTTCACCGATTCCCCACCCTTGAGACCGTTCCATCTGTCGTGGGAAGCATTCTTCACCTCATCGCGATAGGCCTTAATCGTTTGTTCGGCAGGAGCCCCGTGCCACGAAGGCTCTCGAATCTCTTCAAGAAATGGTTCGATTTCCAATTGGCGGTTTTGACGCGTCAACGTTGGCTGCGCCGTGAGATGCGTTCGTTGTAGAGGAGATGCAAACACATGGTCAAATTTCTCTTCTGCCAATCTCTGCCCAAGTAATTCTGCTTGGCGACCACCCCGCACAGTCAACGGCGGATTAACAACACTCTTTCCGTCTTTCACCCACTCTGGTTCTGCGTGACGGATAAGAACGATTTCCATATCATGCAATCTACTTGATGGCTATGCCACACTCATTGAAACTTGTGGTCAGAGTTGCCTCAAATGCTGCATCGCTAATCGTTGGGTTGCTTTCTGCAACATTGATCATTTTTGTACCAAGGCAGATTGCTTGCTCTGAAGTGATAGCAATTCCACGTTGTTCTGCGATGAGGTATGCGTAAGACTTGATCGCAGTCTCCTCGTTATCAAATCCATAGTTAATGTCCGGCTGGGGATCTACGACAACCGAGGTTGAACCGACGGATTGGTCGTCACCTGGTGCTGCATTCACTCCTTGAGATATTTGAACTTTGCATTCGTTCGACACGAACTCACGCAGTGAATCTAGGGCATCAATATTGTCGTTGCGCGCAAGATTCTCTGTTGCATTTTGAACATTCTGGTCCGTCTCAGCAACAGTGCCATCCCAGTAAACATTCTGGAGTGCTACAGCAAGCTCATCGTAAGCGCGCTTGGTTTGCTCAATGTCTGATTTCACAGAAGAAGGAGAAATATCAGTCATGATTGAAAGAGTTCCCGTCAGCACGGCAATTGTGCTTTGTAATTGCCGTGCTGAAATTGTTGAGAAACCATCAATAGCAACTCCTGTAGCAACCAATGAAGACTCAAGTTCCGCTGCATACGAGCACAATGCGCGTGTCTCTTGATCTTCGCCGCAGGATGTCAAAGCCGTAATGCACACAAGCGAAACCACAATCAATCGTTTAATCACGTGATTCTCCATTGGTGGAATTGAGCCAGACTTCATACAGCGCTGCATATTTACCGTTCGCATTCATGAGTGAGGCGTGTGATCCATCTTCAACGATTCGACCGCTCTCAAGCATGACAACGCGATCTGCACGAGAAGCAGTGGACAACCGGTGGGCAATTGAAATAGTGGTTCGGCCAAGCGCCAGGCGCTCAAGCGCTCGCGATATTCGAACCTCCGTAAGGGAGTCAACCGACGACGTTGCCTCGTCGAGCACAAGCACATCGGGTCTGACCATTGAGGCTCTCACTAGAGCAACTAGCTGACGTTCCCCTGCAGACAGAGATGACCCGCGCTGCCCTACATGAGTTTCTAGACCACTCGGCAAACTGTCTAACCAGTCAGACAAACCCAATTCAGTGAAGGCAGCAACCATGTCGCTGGACGTTGCATTGGGTTCTGCAAACTGGAGGTTATAAAAGATGGTGTTAGCGAAAAGAAATGGCTCCTGAGGAACAACGATCAGTCGACGACGCAAATCATCATTGAGAACGTCGGTAAGTGAAATACCGCCTATCTGCACACGCCCAATAGTCGGATCCGTTAATCGAGCGATGAGTCTCGCAATTGTCGTTTTGCCTGAGCCGGATGGACCTACTAACGCGACATGTTGTCCTGCTGAAATATGTAATGAAATATCGTGCAGTACGGGTGTGTCGTCGTCGTCTTCTCCAAGCCGCGCTCCATAAGCGAAGCTGACATTTTGAATGTCTACTGATAACTGCCCATGTGGAAGTGAGCGAGGACGCTCGGACTGTGGTGGTCCGATTGGCGTATCTAATACACCTAAAACTCTGCGCAAACCAGCGACGGCACTTTGCACCTGATCGATGATTTCTGTGAATTCAGCGATTGGTTCCAAAAAGCGATAGGTAAGAAACACGAAACCTACGAGCGCGCCGGAAGTTAATCCGCCTGCGGGGCCAATTAGCAGTCCGGTTCCAACGACCGCCATCACGGTAAATACTGCAAACACTTCACCACTCGGAAACAGAAAGGCTCCTATGACGCCTGCGCGAACGTTACTTTTTCTTCGATTCCGCATTGACAACGCAACAGTGTCAATCATTGATTGCTCGGCGTTATAGGCGCGGAGGGTCTCGGCTCCGGCCATCAGCTCGGATACCGAACCCAAGAAATCTGCGTTACGTTCGCGCGAAAGGTTATGCGCATTTACCAATCGAGACTGTACAAAACGCAAGACGAGAATCAGCGGAGCGCTAGTGATGAACGCAACCAGTGCCAATCTCCAATCGTAAGCAAGCATCACCGCGGCTACAGCAAACATCTGCGAACCATCGAGCAGCAAACCAAGACCACCCCACGAGAAAAACTGTGTGAGCGTTTCAATATCACTCGTTACACGCGAGACCAAAGCCCCACGCTTTTCATTGTTGTGATCTTCAAGGCTCAACCTGTGGATGTGATCAAACAACTGTGAGCGAAGAGAAAACAGTCCGCTCTCGGCTCTTGTTCCGAGTCGCTTCGTCGCTTCGCGCAAGCAAAACGAAGATAAAACAACGCACACCGCACCGATCAAGCACAGACGAACGATGTATTGGACATCAACACGTCCCGGTTGCAGTCCATGGTCAATGGATTGCTGAATAAGAATGGGAATCACCAAGCGAGCACCCGTACCGAATAGCGCAAGTACGAAGGTGAGTCCGATTCCGCTCTTCAGAGCTGGGGCAACAGTAACTCCCCTTCCAATAACACGGGCTGAAGGAAAACGCTGCTCGATATCGGTACTCACGATGCCTTCCGATCAATTTCAAATGACATCATGAGGTTCAGATATGCCGAGCTTTCACGCATCAGTTCATCGTGTGTTGACAAGTCATGAACCATTCCATCGTGAATAAATATGACGTAATCGGCGTATTTGATGGTTGTTGGCCGTGATGCGACGATGATTGTTGTTGTTGTGTCGGTGAGCGAAGCAAGCCGTTCGATGACCATGGACTCGGTAGTTGGATCGAGAGCACTGGTTGTGTCATCTAGCAACAGAGTGTGTCGACCACTTGCAATGGCTCGTGCAAGCGCAATTCTCTGCCGTTGTCCACCGCTCAAACTGATACCGCGCTCCCCAATGATGGTATCAATGCCATTCTCGAGGTCAGAGACGAACTCCTCACTCACTGATGCCCAAAGAGACCGTGCAATATCTGGGATATCGATCGATTTTCCGAGTGTCAGGTTGAAATGCAAGGAACCGGAAAACAAAAACGGCTCTTGAAACACCAGTGCAGTTCCTCCATGTGAAACATGGATGGAGCCACTTTGAGTGTCAATGAGTCCAGCAATCAATTTGAGCAATGTTGACTTGCCGGAACCAGTTTCACCTACAACTGCAACTGTTGAACCAACAGGTATCGAAAAACTGACATCTGTGAATATTGGTTCAGCATCGCTCGAGTATGAAAACTTCGCATTGCGAACATCGATAGCAAACTGCGAGTCAGGTGGCAACGTGGAAACGCTTGGCTGACCTTCCAGCGGCTCATCAAGAATTTCCTTAACTCGCTTAAAACCACTTGACGAATGCGGAATCTCGCTCAGCAGATAACCAATAATTCGCAGTGGAAAAACCAGCAGAGTAAACAAATAGATGAAGCTAGATAACTCTCCGATTGTTAACGCACCGCCGCGAACTCGAACGGCACCATATGCAATGAGCGAAACGTTTACTAAGGACGGAGTGCCGTCAACTAAGGCCTCAAAAATTGCACGCGCATTGACGGCTCGAATTCTGGCTTCCTTCAACTTCGATGAAATTGATGCAAGACGGACATGTTCGCGTTCCTCTGCTCCGAAGGCTTTAACCACCATGACGCCATCGAAACTTTCATGAACGGCTTCAGACAAATCACCTAAAGCCTTTTGTGCAGAATCGAAGTGGCGATCGATGCGTCGCTGATAGCCAAGATTCAATGCAAAGAGCAAAGGGATCACCGTGACAGCCAACATGCCCAGCGGCACATCGATAACGACCAACCAAATGCTCGTTAACGCGACAAGCAGAACAACAGAAGTACTGAATGGGAGCGGCCCGAGAACTGACGCTGCGGTATCCGAGTCAACCCCAATGCGCGCAACGAGGTCTCCGGTCATGTGACGCTGGTGCCAGCGCGACGGTTGGCGCATGATGTGCCGAATGAGCTGAGTAGAGAGTGATTCCGATGTCGACCAATGCGAAATGCCAGCAAATGAACGCCGCACAACAACACCAATTGCGCGCAGGAGGCCGATTCCGATGACAATAAACGACGCAATCAAGAAGGTGTGGCTGTCGATCATGTTGGTTTGATAACGAGGAATGATCACCTCATCAACTACATAGCCAAGTCCGAAACTCGATGCCACCGTGCAAATGGCGTAAACCGAAGCGCCAGCGACTGCGATCAAGAATGGTTTCGGGTGAAACTTCAGCAATTGACGAAGTAGCGAAATTGCTAGTCGCAATCGAGATTGTTCCACTCGGACAACTCTAGTTCGGCGGCAAAGTGGCGAAAGTGTGATGCGACATTGGTCAAGTACCATTCACGCTGTGACTCCCCCAGATTCAGTGCAACGAACTACGCGTCAGAAGATCTCACGATTAGCTGCAAGAACAGTTATCGGAACGTCCATTATTGGATTGATCGCTATGTGGATTTATGCGTTCGGGTTTGCATCCAAGGAATCGGTAAACAAAATCGAAGATTCAACGTGGTCTGGTCGCGCAGAAGAAATTTGCAGCAAAGCCATGTCGAAAAGGCTCGAACTTGCTGATCTCAGACAGATCTCAGATGCTGGATCGGAAGCACTCAATGAGCGAGCTGCATTGATCGACAAAGCAACAGACACACTTGAGGATGCCATAAACGAGATATCCGCTCTCGAACCGACAGATGCAAAGGGTAAGGCGATTGTTCCTTTATGGATCTCTGATTACAAGCAGTTGATCAACGATCGACGCGAATATGCGGATCAATTACGCATGGGCGCAAACATTCCATTCTCGGAGACGATGATCGAAGGCCTGCCGATCAGTGAGAAAATCTCCACCTTTGCAGCAGACAATCGCATGTCTTCGTGCAAAGTGCCGATGGACCTGTCTATTTAAATTCGTCTGCCGGAGTCCAGCCACTATCTTGCGAATATCGCTTGATCACCCGTGCTGGCGAGCCCACTGCAACGCTGTAGTCGGGTATCACTCCTGTAACAACCGAGTTCGCTCCGATTGCGACATGCTTTCCAATTTCTGATCCTGGCAAGATCACGCTGCCTGCGCCAATCCATGAACCATCTCCAATTGAGACCATCTTCTCCGGTTGCGTCTGCATGGAAATAGGAATGTCAATACGTTCGTAGCCGTGATTCTGATCAGTGATGTACACGTGGTGACCAGTCCATACATCGTTGCCAATATCAATTCCAAGATGACCAACGATTCCACTTCCGCGACCAATGAGGCAGCGGTCCCCAATACGAACGACCGGATTGGTCAGACATTTTTGCCCTGGAACCATTCCCGCAGAAAGCGCAACATGAGTTCCGATCATGGTGTGTGCACCAATGTGAATGTATTGCTCATTGAAAATTGTGGTCTGCGGAAAACAGATAATGCTGTTCAGTCCAAAGGCACCGAATCGCTTCCCTCTCGCGGTGTTTGGACCAATGGATCCGTGCAAAGAGAGCCAGTCCCAAACTCGATGAGCTAGGCGCTCCTTTAACCGCAAGCCTCTGGAAATCATGAATTGCAATCTAATCGGTAGCCTGATTTTGTGTCTGAAGCGTTATCCCGCCCTCGTATCACCGTGCCCATGGTGATGGCCAATAAAGGAACTGGGAAACCACTCACCATGATCACCGCGTACGACGCAACATTCGCGCGAATCGTCGATGAGTCAGGCGTGGACATGATTCTCGTTGGAGACTCAGTTGGGTCAGTTGTGCAAGGAGTTGCCAACACCATTCCCGTCACGCTTGAAGAAATGGAATACCACGTGAAGTTGGTTGCTCGAGCAAATCCTCGGGCCTTGATCGTTGGAGACCTTCCTTTTGGTTCGTATCAGGTTCATACCGAACAGGCAGTCCGCAGCGCAATCCGACTGGTGAAGGCTGGCGCATCGGCGGTGAAGCTCGAAGGCGGCACCACCATGGTTGACACCATCGCCGCAATCTCGCGCGTTGATATTCCTGTTATGGGCCACATTGGTTTAACTCCGCAGAGTTACCACCGAATGGGTGGACATCGCGTTCAGGGTCGTGTTGATGGAAACGCCGCGGGTGGACGTGAGCGGTTGCTCGAAGATGCACATTCAGTCCAGCAATCAGGAGCATTCGCAATTGTTATTGAAGGAATACCGCGAGACTTGGCAAAAGAAATCACCCAGACGCTTTCGATACCTACAATTGGTATAGGAGCAGGACCAGATTGCGATGGTCAAGTACTAGTTCTGCATGACATCTTGGGACTGACGCAAAACACTTTGAAGTTCACTCGAAAATACGCAGACATCCGCACTACGAGCATCGATGCCTGCAAGCAATTTGTCGCAGAAGTTCGAAACGGTACGTGGCCTGACGATGACCACTCTTTTCACTGATCTCAATTCATACAGCGAGTGGCGCAATGGTATTCCGGCAGCTAAAACTGTTGGATTCGTTCCCACGATGGGCGCTCTTCACACTGGGCATGTAAGTCTTATGCGCGCAGCATCTGCACAATGTGACGTTGTCGTCGTCAGTATCTATGTCAATGCACTGCAGTTTAATTCTGCAAGCGATTTTCAGCACTACCCGCGAACGCAAACCGCTGATGTGGATTTATGTACGGATGCAAATGTGGATGTTGTGTTCGCTCCATCGAAAAGCGACATGTTCGATGAAAAGGACGTGAGAATCATTCAACCATCTAGTGCTGCCGACAACTTCGAAGGGTTAGATCGCCCAGGTCACTTTGCTGGGGTGGTCACCGTCGTTGATCGATTGTTTTCTGTAGTGAGTCCAACGCGTGCATATTTCGGAATTAAGGATTACCAACAGGTTGCCGTCATCAGCGACATGTCCTCACAGCTACACCCCGATATTGAGATCGTTATCTGTGAGACAGAGCGAGAACACGACGGCTTGGCAATGTCGAGCCGCAACAGGTTTCTCTCTGAGGCTGCACGCGTGCGCGCTGCTCTATTGCCCACTGCCCTGACATCGGCAATCACTCAATGGAAAAACGGTGCTACACAAACGGGTGTACTCATTGAAGCGGCTCGTGCGATTCTCACCCAAGATCCGACAATCAACATTCAGTACATATCAATTGTTCGAGCGGGATCGATGGATCCGGTGCAAACTGTCAGCGCACTAGACGTCATCATCGCCGCGGTAGTCATTGATGGAATTCGACTCATCGACAACATGTCGTTTGCTAGCGCTTGATAGAAGCGTCAATCTGACGAACTCGGTAGCGAACGGTAAAAATCGAGTCTCCGCTCAAGATTCCCCCACGGGCAAATGTGCGACCGTTTTGCCAATTCGAGAGGCCGAGTTCTGGCTTTCTCAAAGCGTATTGTCCATCCACCCAACGAGTCATTCCATCACCAAAGAACGGTGCATTTGACAAAAGCCAGGCATTTTCGATTTCTTGGTCATCATCTGAAA
>Ga0209770_10000880_pt1 | contig 15830 bp, 12 predicted proteins | sample LauGreSu1BDMLBDD_2_FD_187572 | JGI IMG/M metagenome (GOLD analysis project Ga0209770, IMG submission 187572) | Freshwater lake microbial communities from Lake Michigan, USA - Su13.BD.MLB.DD (SPAdes) (version 2) | ecosystem: Environmental > Aquatic > Freshwater > Lake | place: Lake Michigan, USA...
CGCCGCGTCGATCGTGCCCTGCACCGCCAGGCGCGCGCGTCGGACGAGCTGGGGGGACCAGGCCATCCCAATCCGCCGCTGCTCGTCCGCGGAGAGCGTTCCGTCGCGCAGCTTCGCGAGGTAGCCCGCATCATGCACGAGCTCGAGCGCCTCCCATGGGCATTCGGCGGGCTCGTGGAGATTCCATGGTCCGACGAGCGACTCGGCGGCGAGGATCGCGCGCAGCGCCTCGTACTTGCGCATCGGAAACGCGTGCCCTTCCGGGAGGGCTATGACATAGTCCGGATGGAACGAGACATGCTCGATCACCGATCCCGGCCGGACGGTCGCGCCGAGCTGGTCTGCGTCGGGCGTCACGGCTCAGAGCCGCTTCACGAGCGCCTCGGCGAAGCCCATCGTGTCAAGGGAGCCGCCGAGGTCCCGGGTCGTCGCGCCTTCGGCCAGCGCGCGGTCGTACGCCGACCGGATGCGCGAGGCGCAGTCGCGGAACCGCGGCTCGCCGCGCTGGGAGGCGAGCCAGTTGAGCATCATCACGCCGGACATGATGAGCGCGAGCGGGTTGGCGACGCCCTTCCCCGCGATGTCCGGCGCGGAGCCGTGCACGGCCTCGAACACCGCGCCCTTCTCGCCGATGTTGGATCCCGGCGTCACGCCGAGCCCGCCGACGAGACCGGCGCAGAGGTCGCTCATGATGTCGCCGTAGAGATTCTCCGCGAGGATCACATCGAACTTCGTCGGATCCTGCACGATCTTCATGCACGCGGCGTCGACAATCACCTCCTCGTAGGCGATGTCGGCATAGTGCTGGTCGTGCACCTCGCGCGCGCAACGGATGAAGAGGCCGTCCGTGAGCTTCATGATGTTCGCCTTGTGGAACACGCTCACCTTGCGCCGGCCGCGCTCGCGCGCGTAGCGGAAGGCGTAGTCCGCGATCCGCCGCGACGCGGATTCGGTCGCCACCTTGATGCTGGTGCACACGCCCTTCGCGATCTCGTTCTCGATGCCGGCGTACAGGCCCTCGGTGTTCTCGCGAACGATCACGAGATCGACGCCCTCGTACCGCGACTTCACGCCGGCCATCGATCGGATCGGCCGCACCGCTGCGTAGAGATCGAGGGTCTTTCGGAGAAGCACATTCACCGAGCGGAAGCCCGTGCCCACCGGCGTGGTGCAGGGACCCTTGAGGGCCACCCCGTACTCTGCGATGAGGTCGAGCGTGGACTGCGGAAGCAGCTGCTTCTCGCCTGCGGCGAGTGCGGCCTCGCCTGCATGCCGGACGGTCCACTGGATGTCCGCGCCTGACGCGTCGATGACGCGCTGGGCTGCGACGGCGACTTCGGGACCGATTCCATCACCGGGGATGAGGACGACGGGAGTAGGCATGGTCAGGGACGGGAGCGGATGGTGCGAATGGAAAGGGCGGAGGATAGCGCCGATGCAGTCAGACTTGGGGCGGTCCTGCGGTGGCCAAAAGCGAGCCGACCGGCGGTTGGAACCGCCGGTCGGCCAAGATGGGCTGCGGTCGATCCGACCGCGTTCCGCGGTCGGACATGCCGTTCGTTCAGCGCTCGACGTTCTCGCCGCCCACCACGGTGGTCTTGGCGGGGATCGAGAGCTTCGTGCCAACGGCCAGGGTCTCTGCCTTGACCTTCGGGTTGGCCTTGAGGATCGACTTCCAGTACTTCGAGTCGCCGTAGTACCGACGGGCGATCGAGGAAAGCGTCTCGCCCTTGGCGACGACATGGGTTCCCCCGCTTCCGGAGGAGGTCGTCTTGCTCGCAGTGGTGGTGGTGGTGGTGGTGCCGCCGCTGCTCGAGCTCCGCGAGGCGACCGTGCTTTCGTTGGTGGCCGAAGCGCCGGCGGCCGGAATGCGCAGCTTGGTTCCGATGCGCATGGTGTCCGGATTCACCGACGGGTTTGCCTTCGCGATCACCTGCCACTTCGAGCCTGCGCCGTAGTAGGACTTGGCGATGCTCTCCATGGTCTCACCCTTCTTCACGACATGCGTGGACTCGCCGGTGCCCGAACCGGAGGAACCCGAGTTGGAGGGCGAGGTCGAGTTCGGGGTCGAGTTCGGGGTCGAGTTCGGGGTCGAGTTCGGGGTCGAGGTCGTCGACGAAGCCGACTTGGTCGAGTTCGCGCCGCTGGTCCCGCTCTGGGAATCGGTGCTCGCACCGGTTGATCCGCTGCGGAAGCCGTTGTTGAAGCCGTTATTGAAGTTGCGGCTTGCGACGCCGTTCGCCGGCGCCCCCGAGGGGACCGTGCTGCCAGTCGTGCCACCAGTCGAGCCGCTCGTCGAGTCGCCACCGTTGTTCACGGCGGTCGTGTTGCCGGTGGGCGATCCGGTGGTCGACCCGGTGGTCGCCGACCCTCCGGCGCCGGTCAACTGCCGCTGGCGAGCAGCGAGCGCCTCAAGACCGTCGGTTGTCGGCGTGCCGGTCGAGCTGGTGTTGGAACCCGCGGTCGAGCCGACACCGGCCGGCGGAAGCGTCGACGGGGCGCCGGTGCTGCCACCGAGCGCGCCCCCACCGAGGGTGCCGGTGGAGTTCGGGACTGACCCGAGCGTTCCACCAGGCACGGCGGTCGACGAAGGCATGCTCGTCGATGGACGCAGGGAATCCGACTTCGGGACGGGAGCCGGGGGCACGAAGGCGTAGTAAAGGCCAGCTGCACCGAGGAGAACGACAAGGACAATGACGGCGATCTTGGTACCGGTCGGCATGAAGAGCTCGATTGGAGGGCGACGGTATCGCAAGTGCGAACGAGTCTCGTGTTCCGGCATCCGTTCCGGCGACGACTCGTGGAATGTGTGAAATCAGCGGACAACCCGCACATTTCTCGCAGGTCTTCGCTCAGGCACCTTCGTCACGCCAACAACTCACGCAACCGAAGCCGGAACAGCGGTGACAGGCGCGATGGCGGCCTTCGCTCGCTCTTCCTCTTCTTCGCGGCGACTATACACGAGCGGCGCCGCGATTGCCACCGAGCTGAAGGTACCCGCGATGAGGCCGATCAGGAAGGTGTAGGCAAACGGCCGAATGCCCGTTCCGCCGAGGGCGATCAGGACGATCGCGGTCGCGAAGGTCGAGCCGCCGGTGAGCACGGTTCGGCTGAAGGTCTGGTTGATGGAGAGATTGACCGTGTCCCGACTGATCCAGGTTCGCTTGCCGCGGTTCTCGCGGACACGGTCGAGGATGACGATCGTGTCGTTCAGCGAGTAGCCGATGATCGTCAGGAGGCCGGCGACGACATTGAGGTCGATGCGGTACTCCTCGATGAACAGGGCTGCACCGAACGAGGTGGACGCGGCCGGGATCGAGACCGCGAGGAACCCGAGGCAGACGACGACATTGAAGGTGACGCCGATCACGGTCGCGGTCGAGAAGCGGAAGCTGCCGAACCGGACCCAGATGTAGGCGAGCATGCCGATCAGGCTGAGGATCACCGCCACGATGGCGCTGGCGGCGAGGTTCTCCGCAACGACCGGCGAGAAGGTCGACACCTGGTCGAGGCTCGCCTGCTGGGTGAGAGCGGACCGAACCAGGTCCCACTCGGGATTGGCCAGGTCGCGGTCCCAAGTCTCGAGATCGACCTCGAAGCTGCTGAGCTCCGAATCGTGGACCAGCACCGCGATTGCGCGCTGCGGGCCGGACGGGTTCGCCGGATCGGCCGGCTCGAGGCCGACCACCTTGGTCCGACGGCCAGCGGTGGCCGACCAGTCGGGCTGGGAGCGCATGCGGGCGATCCGCTCGGTGGCATCCACGGCCGTGATCGGGGTCTCGAGGCCGTTGATGAGGACGGCGACGCCGCCACGGAATTCTCCGACCGGCTCCTCGCCCGCGCCGGGGCGGCCGATGGAGGCGCCGACGAGCGCCTTCTCGAGCGGCCGGGTCACAAGCGTGTGGTCGGTCGAGGTGGAGTTCTCGAACTGCAGCGGCAGACGCACATCGAGGTCGTTCTTGAACTCCTGCACGATCGCGTTCACGACATCGCGCGAGATGCGCGACTCGTCGAAATCGGCCGCGAGGTTCGGCGGATTGCCGACGCGGATCTGGAAGCTGGAGGCGAGGCCGTCCGCGCTGGTCTGGCCGACGGTGAGCACATTCGCACTCTTGAGCTGGGAGACGACGAGGTCGTCCCCCGCCTTGGCCCCCACCGCGCGGACGCGCTCCTCGACGGCGCTCCGGCTCAGGCCGAGCCGTCCCTCGCCGACCGATGACTCGCCGCCGCGCGATGCGCGCGTGGAGAGTGTCATCGCCACGCCGCCACGGAACTCGGTCTCGAAGATGTCGTTGCCGCGGGCGAGGACGGCGACCGCCGCCACGAGCGCGAGCACACCGCTGAACCCGAGCAGCGCCGGGCGCAGCTTGATCCAGTCAACCGACGGAAGCAGCGCGCGGGAGATTGCGGGGAACACGGTCGGGAGCATCGGGAGCCGCTTGAGGCCGAGCCCGAGCATCAGGTCGAACATCACGCGCGTCACCCAGATTCCGGTGAAGAGCGTGGTGACGACGCCGATCGACATGGTGAGGGCAAAGCCCTTCACTTCGGTCGCGCCGACCTTGTAGAGCACCACGCACACGATGAGGTTCGTCACATTGCCGTCGATGATCGCGCTGAGCGCGCGCTTGTATCCGGCATCGATGGCGGCCCGCAGCGGGCTCCCCTGCTCGAGCTCCTCACGCACGCGCTCGTAGATGAGCACATTCGCATCGACCGCCATGGCGACCGAGAGCGCGACGCCGGCGAGTCCCGGCAGCGTGAAGGTGCCGTCGATCGCGGCCATGATGCCGAAGATGAGCAGCGTGTTGACCGCGAGCGCGATGTCCGCGACGACTCCGGCGAGGAAGTAGTAGGCGAGCATCACCACGCAGGTGATCGCCACGGAGAGGACCGTGGCCTCGAGTCCCTTGGAGAGGTTGTCCGCGCCGATCGACGGCCCGAGGATGTTGATCGAGATGGGGTCCGGCGAGACCTTCGCCTCGAGGCTGCCGGCGGTCAGGACGCGAATGAGGTACGAGAGCTCGTCCTCGCTGAACTGGCCGGTGATCACGCCCGAGTCGGCGATCGTGCTGTTCAGGCGCGGGGCCGTGTAGACCTCGTCGTCGAGGACGATCGCCATCGGCTCGCCGACATGCGCGCCGGTGAGCCGCGCCATGCGCTGCCCGCCGGCCTGGTCGAGCTGGAACCCGACCGCCGCGGATCCGAGACGCTGGTCGACGGTGCGGAAGGCGTTGCGAAGGCCCCACGCCGCTCCGTCGCGGTGGGTCATCGAGTTCGCCTCGGAGTCGTAGAGCAGGAGGTAGATCTCGCCGCCGAACTCGCCGGCCACGACATTGCGCTGCGCGAAGTAGACGGGCGGGTTCGCCTTGAGCGCCTCGAGCTCCGCGGCCTTCTCATACCACTGCTTGAGATCGTTCACCTTGAACCAGCGCGCCACGCCGGGTTCGCCCGAGCGCGGTCCCTTGGTCGCGAGGTCCTTGCGAAGTTCATCCGCATTCACGCCCTTGGGCGCGGTGGGATTGACGGCGATGCGGAAGTCGAGCACGCCGGCGCCGCGCATCAGACGGATGAGGTCCTGGGGATCGTCGAGGCCGGTGCGACGGGCGAGATACTTGTCGGTCGACGCCACGAGCTCGTCGAGCTCCGCGGCGAGCGTCGGGAACTCCGACTTGATCGCCGCGATCTCCTTCTCGCGCGGGCTCGGTCCCATCTCGGGGCTGCCGTCGGACTTCATCACGACCTTGCCGTCGGCGTCGCGGACCGGCTGCGGAAGCTTCGAGAGCTCGAGGGCCTTCGAGAGCCGCGCGGGAGCAAGCGTCCGCGCGAGGACCTGCGCGCGCAGGTTCTCATAGCGGAGCTCGGAGGAGACGACCTTATCCTCGACGGGACCGAGCTGGTCGGCCGCGGCGCCCTGCTGCCGGAGCGTCTCGAGGTCGGCGCGCGCCTGACGCATCGACTGCCAGGAGGTCTCGAGGTCGGCGATGGCCGGATTCTGCTTCGCGAAGCGCGACGCGGCCGTGCCGGTCGCGAGTGCCGCGTCGAGCTCGGCCGCGGAGACCTGCGTGCGGGAGAGGAACTCCTCGAGGCGCTTCTTGGCTTCGACCTGAAGCTCGCGCACCTCGGCCGACGGGAGAGGCATGACGACCTCGATCCGGTCCGCGCCCTGAGGCTGCATCGCGATGTCGAGCACGCCCTGCGGATTGACGCGCTGCTTGAGCACCTCGATCACATTGCCGAGGACGGTCTCCGCGGGCTGGTTGTCCGGCACCTTGACCGAGTAGACCAGGCTCACGCCACCCTGCAGGTCCTTGCCGAGGCGGACCTCCTTCACCCCGAGTTCCCACGCGCAGAGCGCGCAGAGTGCGGCGACGAGGAGCAGCTTCATCCAGGCATTCTTCATGTGATCGTCCAGTCTTCTGACATGTGTCCGCGGCCGGCGTCCTGCCCACCGCGGGGTGCTTGCATCGGTCGGATCAGGCGTTTCCTGTGGTGGATTCCTTGACCACGCCCTCGATCTTGGTGCGGAGCACGGTGATCTTGGTGTTCGATCCCTCGTCGACCTTGAGGATCACGACATCGGGCTTGACCTCGACGACGCTCCCGATAATCCCGCCGACGGTGCGGACCTGGTCGTTCTTCTTGATCGAGGACATCATCTCCTCGAACTTCTTCTTCTCGCGTCGCGCGCCGAGGATCATCTGCAGGAACAGCGCCGCAGCGAGACCGAGGATGACGATCGTGACGATGTCGAATCCACCGCGAGGAGCCGCGGTGGCGTTGCCGGCCGGTGCGCCTCCCGCCTGGGTCGCCGTCGTCGAGGTGTTTGCGGGCTGGCCGGCGAGCGCCGGGCCGTCGTTCTGCGCGATGAGCAAGGTGTGCATGGTTGGACTCGGAACGGAACGGCAGCGTCACTCACTGCCTCGAAGTGCTGCCGACGCGGCGGCTCACGCCCCAGCGACGCCCGGCTTGGGAACGCCGCCGAGAACCGGCCAGCGCGCCTCAAGATCAGGCCACGCATCATCTTCGATAATCGCCCGGATGTCCACCATGAGGCGTTGGAAGTGCCGGAGGTTATGGATGCTCAGGAGGGTCGGACCGAGCATCTCCTCGGCCATGAAGAGGTGCCGGATGTACCCCCGGGAGAACCCGCCAGCGCAGGCGAGGCAGTCGCAGGCCGGGTCGATCGGCCCGGGATCCAAGGTGTGGCAGGCGTTGCGGATGCGGAGGGCCCCGGTCCGGGTGAAGGCGTAGCCCTTCCGCCCGTTCCGGGTCGGCAGGACGCAGTCGAACATGTCGACTCCCGCCCGGACCGCGGCCACGATGTCCCGCTCGTAGCCCACGCCCATGAGGTACCGGGGCCGGTCGTCGGGCAGCATCGGGGCCACCATCGCCACCGTCCGGTGGATCTCGTCGGGGGACTCTCCGACCGCGACGCCGCCGATGGCAAAGCCGGGCAGATCGAATGCGCAGACCTGCTCCACGGAGCGACGGCGTAGCTCGAGGTCGGTGCCGCCCTGCACGATTCCGAAGAGCGCCTGGTCGGACTTCCGGGCATGCGCCGCGACGCAGCGGCCGAGCCAGCGCGCGGTGCGGTCGATGGCCTCCTCGAGCCTGCGCCGGTGGTCCTCCGGGCGCGACCGGCGCTTCCGCGACAGCTGCGGGTCGTCGGGCTCCTGCTCAGGACGGACTGCAGGCGGGCAGTCGTCGAACGCCATGATGATGTCGGCGCCGATCTGGTTCTGCACGGCGATGGAGCGCTCGGGCGAGAGCATGATGCGCGCGCCGTCGACGAAGGACCGGAACTCCACGCCCTCCTCGGTCAGCTTCGTGCCCTCGGTCATGGACCACGCCTGGAATCCACCCGAGTCGGTGAGGATCGGCCTCGGCCAGCGCATGAACGCATGGCTGCCGCCGAAGTGCGCCACGCGCTCGGCTCCGGGGCGCAGCATCAGGTGGTAGGCGTTGTTCAGGATGATCTGCGCGCCGGTCGACTCGATCTGGTCGGGCGTGAGGCCCTTCATGGTGGCCGCCGTCGCGACGGGCATGAATGCAGGAGTCTCGAAGCTTCCGTGGGGCGTCGAGACTCGACCGCGCCGCGCGCGGGTCGACCGCGAGCGGGCGAGGAGCTCGAATCGCAGCGACGGGCTGGAGGCGCCGCCGGTCATCCCGGGCGCCCGTCCTTTGCGCGGTGCTCGTTCGTCGCATTCCGCAGCGAATCGCGCTCGCGCTCAGTCAGGCTGCCGAGCCCATGCTCGCGCACCTTGTCGAGGATCCGGTCGATCTCGGCCTCGCTGGGCGCCGCGGCCCGGCGCGACTGCCGCACGGGGCGCGGGGCGCGGCGACCGTCGATCCGGTGGAAGAACGGGAAGAAGTCGTCGAGCAGGTGGGGCCGCTGCGCGATCCACCAGCCCGCGATCGCGCCTCCGAGGTGCGCCGCCTCTCCACCGGCGTTCTGGCCGTGCTGGAGGAGCGTCAGCACCGCGATGCCGATGATCGCGAGCGCGAAGTAGCGCAGCGGGATCGGGAGGAAGAAGAAGAGATAGATGTCCTCGTCGGGCCGGAGCCATGCCGCCGCGAGGATGACTCCGTACACGCCCGCGCTCGCGCCGATCAGCGGCAGGTACGGGTTGTTGAAGAGGAGGCCGGGGACGACGAAGACCTTGTCGGTCGCGCCGAGGACGGCCAGTCCACCGACATTCAGCAGGAAGTAGAGCAGCGCGCCGATGACCACGCTCAGCGTGAAGAGCGCGAAGAAACGCAGCCGGCCGAACGCCTGCTCGACGATCGCGCCGAAGACCCACAGGCCGATCATGTTGAACACGAGGTGCGTGAGGTTCACATGCAGGAGGCCGTAGCCGATGAACCGCCAGAACTGGAATCCCTGCTCGGCGCCCCACTGCTGCGGCACCCACATCGCCTGCACGGTGGTGAACTGAAGCCACGCGCGGAGCGGGCCGACCTGGTCGAACCGCGCGACCGCGATGGGATCGGTCCCCGGCGGCAGCTTCGGGTCGAAGGCGATGCCGATGGCGCTGCCGCCCGGCTGCTGTTCGTAGGCCACCGCGTACTCGCCGCGCGCGCGACGGGCGTCCCAGCTGGATTCGGCCTCGGCGAGCCGGAGCTGACGCTGCTCCAGGACGACCCCGAGTTCGCTGCGCTCGGCGAGAAGCCGCGCCACGGTGTCGCTGTCGTTCCGGCTTCGCGCGGTGCGTGCCATGGCGTCGAGCTCGGCCTGCGCATTCTCGACGGCGCGGACGGCCTTCCGCAGTACGGGCGCAACCTCCCAAGGGCTGGATTGCACCGTCTGGGATGGAAGCGCGAGGTCAAGGAGGAAGACCGCGCTGCAGAGCAGGATCAGGACGATGCTGGCCGACGGACCGCCGCGCGGAGACAGCGAGCGGATGCGCCCGGCGGAGCGGGGCGTGCGGGCGTTCGCCCGGTTGTAGTCGCGGTCGGCAAGTCCCATCGGGGTCGGAGTGTATGGACTCGAGGGGCGTGATGCCGGACGCCACGCGTCAGCGACCGCGGCCCCGCTTCTCGTCGGTCGCACGCTTGAGCGCGACCCGCTCCGCGTCAGTCAGGCTGTCGATCCCCGACCGGGCGATCTTGTCGAGGATCCGGTCGAGCTCGACCTCCTCCGGGCGGGCCTCGGGACGGACCGTCGGCGCGGAACGGCGCGTGACCGGCTCGCGATCGAGCTCGTCCTCCACCGACGCAAGCTCCGCGGGATCCGGGTCGAAGCCCAGAAAGTCCCGCTGCGCCTCGATCTGCCTGGCTGTCGCGTAGCAGGTGAAGCCGCCGAAGATCGCGATGCCGAGCAGCATGGTGCTCTCCATGCCGAGTGCGCCGATCCCGATCGCGACCGCGCCGACCAGACCGGCGCGGCAGGCGATGCGCATGGATGCCTCGTAGCCGCGGCGCTTCCAGAGGATCGCCTGGAGGATCCGGCCGCCGTCGAGCGGGAACATCGGGATCAGGTTGAAGAGCAGCAGGACCCAGGCGATCAGGTTGGTCAGAAGCGCGAACATGCGCAGCCAGCCGCCGAGATCCTCACCGAGGTCGGTGCGCTGCACGATGCCGCCGAGGTCGAACGGGTTGGGGATGGCGTGACCCCACCAGCGCCCGGTCTCGAAGCCGATCCACGGCGTCAGCACCGCGATGAAGCCGACATTCACGAGCGGCCCGCCGATCGCGGTCCAGAGATGCGCCGAGGGCCGTTGCGGCGGCGAGCACGAGGCCAGCCCGCCGAGCGGCCAGAGCAGGATCTCGTCGGCGGATCCGCCCCGCGATCGGCACGCGATGCAGTGGCCGAACTCGTGCGTCAGGATCACGAGGAACAGCGCGACCAGGCCGAGGAGCGTGGGCAGCACGCCGATCGAGCCGTCCGTGGTCACGCTCGCCGCCCGGGCAAGCACCACGACGACGAAGACCAGGAAGAGAATATGGAGACGAACCGTGATCCCGAGCAGCCGGACGATCGGGAACGACCACGACATCGGGTCGTCGAAGCTCGGACGGGAGCCGCGCCAGTCGCCGCCGAATCCGGCGGGCCTGCTGCGCTCGTCTGCGTCATCCCAGCTTGGCATCGGTCGCGCTCCTCGCGGGTCGGTCGGGTGAAACATCCGGAACGGCCCGGTTCATCGACCACAGAAGGTACGCGCCCAAGGTCTTTCCGTCGAGAATCTCGCCTCGGGCGATCGCGGCGCGGAGCTCCGGCTCGGACAGCACGAGCACCTCCAGCTCCTCGCCGGGTTCGAGCCGCTGGGGACCCGGGCGGAGGTCCGACGCCAGGAACACATGCATGACTTCGTCGGCGAACCCCGGCGAGGTGAAGAACCGACCGAGGGATTCGATCCGGCCCGCCGAGTAGCCGGTCTCCTCCTCGAGCTCGCGAGCAGCAGTGGCGGCCGGCTCCTCGCCCGGCTCGAGCTTGCCGGCGCAGAACTCGACGAGCCGGAGCCCGACCGCGACCCGGCGGTTGCGCACGAGCACCAGCCGGCCGTCGGGCAACACGGCGATGACCGTGACCGCCCCCGGATGGCGCACGACCTCCCGCTCTCGCACCGCGCCGTCCGCGCAGTCGACGGAGAGCCGCTCGACGCGGAACACCGGGCCGACATGCAGGACCGACCGAGAGGGACCATCGACTTGCGGATCCGCCATGGCGGGTGGCATGATACGCAGATGGAGCACGCTCCGGCCGCGACGACAACCTCCGACGACATGCCCATCGTCCGGGTCGAGAAGCTCGAGAAGCGCTTTGGACGCCTCCATGTCCTCCGAGGCATCACGCTCGCGTTCCCGCCGGGGAAGACGACGGTCGTGCTCGGCCCCTCCGGATGCGGCAAGAGCGTGCTGCTCAAGCACCTCGTCGGGCTCCTCAAGCCGGACAAGGGCAGCATCCATTACGGCGACACGAGGATCGACACGCTCGGCGAACGCGGACTCGCCGACCTGCGGCGACAGTTCGGGTTCCTCTTCCAGCACGGCGCGCTGTTCGACTCGATGACGATCGCCGAGAATGTGGCCTTTCCGCTGCGCGAGAAGGAGGGCCGACCTCCGTTCGACGAGGAGGCGCGCGTCCGGCGCGTGCTCGACCTCGTCGGCCTCGCCGACAAGTACGACCGCTATCCGGCCGAGCTCTCCGGCGGCCAGCAGAAGCGCATCGCGCTCGCGCGCGCGGTGATCCTCCGTCCGAAGGTGATGCTCTACGACGAACCGACCACCGGGCTCGACCCGATCCGCTCGGATGTGATCAACGAGCTCATCATCAAGCTCAAGCAGCGATTCCACTTCACCAGCATCGTCGTGACGCACGACCTCGCGAGCGCCTTCAAGGTGGCCGACCACATGGTCATGTTCCACGAGGGCCAGGTGTACATGGAAGGCCACCCCGACGACTTCCGCAACTCGACCGATCCACTGGTGGCGCGCTTCCTGAAGGGCGAGGCGAGCGAGGAGGAGCTGCGCGCGATCCGCCGGCTCGACGCGACAGGATCAACATTCGGAGCACCGCGATGAGAGAACGCGTTCGAAACATCCTCGTGGGCACCTGCATGATCGGCGCGCTCGCCGCCGGCTCGACGCTGCTCTTCCTCTTCGGGGAGCTCGGCTCGCTGGTCGAGCGGAACTGGAGCCTCGATGTGCGCATGCCGACCGCGGCGGGCCTGCGCGTGGGGAGCCTCGTCACGAAGCACGGAGTGCCGGTGGGCCGCGTCCGGCTCGTGGGACTCGAGTCGAAGCCGCGCACGGTCGCGACCGAAGGCGGTCCGGTGGACCATGTGCGCCTCGAGCTCGCAATCAACGAGGGCGTCGAGGTTCCCTCGCACTTCGAGGCGCGCGTGAAGGAGTCGCTCTTCGGCGGTGGCGCAACGGTCGACCTCGTCATGCCGGACGATGCGAGCGCCGCCCGCGCGTCCGCGGCATCGGTCTGGAGCGCGAAGACCCCCCCGCCGTCCGGACGGGCGCTCTACGGACGGACACAGGGCATGATGGACGCCGTCCTCGGCGGCATCGAGCCGAGGCTCCGGAAGTTCGACGCGCTCGCCGACGAGGCGACCGAGCTCGGCCGAAACCTGAACGGGCTGCTCGCCGAGACGAAGCCCGGCGAGACGCCGAAGCCCGAGAGCATCCGCGAGACGCTCGCGAGGCTGCGCACCACGATCGAGAACTTCGACACCATGGCGAAGTCGGCGAACGCGCTGCTCGAGGACAAGGAGTTCTTCGCGAACCTCCGGAGCGCGTCGGCCAACCTCGACCTCGCGCTCCAGTCGGTGACCTCGACGATGAACGGGATTCCCGTGCTCCTCGAGCGCGAGATCGAGGGCTTCCGCGAGGACATCAGCAAGCCGCTCGGCTCGCTCGACCGCGCGGCGGGCGAGATCGCGCGCCTCGCCGCCGATGTGCGCGCCGGCAAGGGCACGATCGGCCGGCTGGTGCAGGACCCGGTGATGCACGAGAGCCTCGTCGAGTTCCTCCAGCACGCCGACGACCTCGTCAGCGAGGCGCGCAAGGCGATCGAGACGCTGCGCTCGGAAGGTATCACGCTGAAGTGACGCGCCGGCTCGCGGCGCCGTCAAACACGAGAGCCCCCGCGCTGCCGCGGGGGCTCTCGTTGCGTTGCGGGACGCCCGTTGCAGGGCTTGCTGCCTCACTTCAGGCTCATCGAGCCGTCCGTGCGCTCGCGGCCAGGGCGCCGGAGCTCAGTCGTTCGCGTCGACGATCGCGATCTCGACGCGCCGCGACTCCTTCTTCGACTTCTTGAGCTGCTCGGGGCCGAAGGAAAGTCGCTCGAGGCGCTCCTTCCCGAGCCCCTTCGACTCGAGGTACTGCGACACATTGAACGCGCGGTCGAAGCCGAGGTGGTAGTTCGTCTTGTACCCGCTCGAGCGGATCGGATCCTGGTCGGTGAACCCGGCGACGCGCACCTGCTTGCCGGGGAACTTCTTGTTGATCTCGGAGACGACCTTGTCGAGCGTCTTCTTCGCACTGGACTTCAGCGTCGCCTCGCCCGAATCGAAGAGGACATCGCTCGAGATCGTGAGGACGATCATGTCGTCGCGCTTCTCGACCGTCACATCGGGACCGAGGTCCGCCATCGGAGCCGACTCGGGCGCCGCCTCGGCGACCGCAGGCGCCGCAGGCATCTCCTCGGCGGCCTTCTTGGCGTTCGCGAGCTCCTGCTCGAGACGGCGGCGCTCCTGCATCTCGCCGTCGAGCGCGGTGCGCGTCTCGTCAAGCTGCATCGTGAGCTGCGCGTTCTCCTCCTTGAGGAGCGAGACTTCCTTCTTTGCGCCGTCGCAGCCGACGAGCGTGAGGCCGGCGGCGAGCACCGCGGCAGACGAAACAACAGAACCATTCAACTTGCCCAGCATGGTGGCATCCCTTCCGAAGAGGCACCGCGGTCTGCCGAGGATCCATCCTCGGCGTGGCGACCGACGGCCCGCATTTCACCGCGTATCGCGCGGCCTTGCAAGTTCCGCGGGCGGGAGTCGGCGCGGCCGGGGCGGGACGCCGGCGCGGCGCGGCTCCGGCTCGGGCTCCACGGCCTCGAGTCCGGTGAGCGCACCGACGCCCGACTGCAGGGTTCGCGCGAACCCGTCGATGGCGATGACGAGAGGCCCGCGCGCGACGACGAACAGGATCGCGGCCGCGGCGAGGTGTGGCCCGAACGGGATCTCGCGCCGGAAGAAGGTCGAGAAGCGCCGGAGGAGGAGCGAGGCGACCGCCCAAAGGATCGCGATGAACACGGCGACGAAGAACGCGAGCACAGCCACCTTCCACCCAAACGCTGCGCCGACCGCCGCTTGCAGATGGACATCCCCGAGCCCCATCGCCTCGCGCCCGAAGCCGAGCGTTCCGAGGATTCGCACCGCCCAGACGAGCGCGCCACCCACGATCCAGCCGAGCATCGATCCACCGAGAAGGGTCATCGGCTGGCAGACCGTGTCCGAGCCCGTGAACCCGAGCGCTGCCGCAACGACGCAGGCGACCCCCGCCCCCGCGAGGCCGGGCAGGATGAAGGCGAGCTCGACGAGCATCTCCCGCCGCGCGTGCGGATAGGCCGAGCCGTCATCGCCCTCCTTGACATGCTCGTGCCAGTCGGAGAAACCGTGGCGGAGGCGCCCGGTCGCGATCAGCCACCGCGACACGCCGAGGCCGAGGAGCATGCCCAGGCAGGCGAAGGCGACCGTCCAGCTCGCGACCGGAATCGGCACGGCGTCGCGCAGCGACCGCGACTCGGGCAGAAATCCCTGCACGGTCCATCCGACGAAGGCGACGATGGTGACGCCGGTCGGGATCTCGACCGGTATGAGCATGGTCTTCGCATCGACGATCGTCATCGCGACGAGGCCGGATACCGCGATCATCCCGACGATGAACGCCGCCCACGACGCGGAGAACCCCTGCAGCCGCCACCACGGGCTCGCCGCGTCGGCCAACGCGCTCGCGGCGGATCGGTCGAGCGGCGCGTAGTACATGAGGTACGCCGCGACGAACAGCAGCGCGACGACGATTTCGACCGCCGGGTACTGGAAGCTGATGGGCGCGCGGCAGGCCTTGCAGCGTCCGCGGAGCAGAAACCAACCGAGGATCGGAAGGTTCTCCCTCCACGAGAGGCGATGGCCGCACTTCGGGCACCGCGAGGGCGGCGTGACGACCGACTGCCCCGTCGGCAGCCGCCACGCGAGGACATTGAGGAAGCTGCCTGCACACGCGCCGAACGCGAAGACGAAGACCGCGCCGATCACGGTCGGCGCCCACTGGACGAGGAAGAGGTTGGTGGTCGATTCCGACATCGGGCGGGTGGGCTTTTCGGCGTTTTCGCGTGCGGTCGGTGAGCGTCAGGACTGCTCGGCCTCGGTGAGCGACAGTTCGCGCACGGTCAGCTCGGCCTTGTCGAGGAGCGCCTTGCAGTGCCGAAGCAACTGCTCGCCCTTGCGGTAGGACGCGAGGCTCTCCTCGAGCCCGACATCGCCGCGCTCGATCGAGGCGACCAGGCGCTCGAGCTCGCGCATCGCGTCCTCGTATCCAAGCGCCGCGAGGGCGGGGTCGGTTGCGGTCGAATCGGCTGCGGCGGACTTCTTGGAAGCCATGTCAGGACCTCTCTCCGGGTTCATTGGTTGCGTTCTCGACGCGGGCGGGGAGCGAGCCGTCCGCGAGCTGGATGCGAAGGGCCGTTCCCGGCGGGGCCGCGGCCGCGGCCCGGACAAGCGTGCCGTCGGGCCGGGTGACGATCGCGTAACCGCGCTGCAGCGTCTCCTCCGGGCCGGCCGACCGCAGGCGCCGCTCGAGGTTGACGGTGTCGCGACGCGCGTTCGCGAGCG
>Ga0209770_10000882_pt1 | contig 15829 bp, 19 predicted proteins | sample LauGreSu1BDMLBDD_2_FD_187572 | JGI IMG/M metagenome (GOLD analysis project Ga0209770, IMG submission 187572) | Freshwater lake microbial communities from Lake Michigan, USA - Su13.BD.MLB.DD (SPAdes) (version 2) | ecosystem: Environmental > Aquatic > Freshwater > Lake | place: Lake Michigan, USA...
GCTGCTACTAAGGGCACGAAGTTCGTGTCTCAGATTAACTTGCAGAACAACGGCAAGGTCCGCGCAGGCTGGAGCTAATGAATTACGCTTCTCTGACAACGTTGATACAGCAGTACTGCGAATCGACTGAATCGTCGTTCGTAGCGAACATTCCTACGTTCGTACAACTTGCAGAAGAGCGGATTTATAACTCGGTTCAGATTCCCGCTATTCGTCGCAACCAGATAGGCACTCTAAGCATAGGTAACAAGTATCTTACGTTGCCTTCAGACTGGCTTGCGACGTTCTCTTTAGCCGTGATTACCCCCGTGACGGGGGCGCAAGAGTTCCTTCTCGATAAGGATGTGAACTTTATCCGGCAGTCGTACCCCAATCCAAGCGATACGGGGACACCCAAGTACTATGCAATCTTCGACGACAACACGCTGATTCTGGGGCCGACCCCGGACACCGCCTACCAAGTCGAGATGCACTATTACTACTATCCGCAGTCCATCGTGACGGCTGGTACATCTTGGGTTGGCGACAACTACGAGAACGTGTTGCTCTACGGGTCAATCCGTGAGGCTTACACCTACCTGAAGGGTGAGCAGGACTTGATGAACTACTACGAGCAGAAGTACCAAGAAGCGTGGCAGCAGTTGGCGCGTCTGGGTGATGGACTCAACCGTCGCGATGCGTATCGTTCTGGCCAAGTTCGGTTGCCGGTGAATAGCTAATGGCTATCTTTCAGACACAGACGTTGAGCTTCAAGCGGGAGATGTTGCAGGCCATACACAACCTGCTGACCGATACTATTCGGATGGCGCTGTATACAAGTTCCTCCAGTATCAACGAGGACACGACTGTGTACACCACGACCGCTGAAGTGACGGGTGGAGGATACTCGGCAGGTGGGCAGACCATGACTGGGGCTGCCATTAACACTTCAAACGGCATCGTATACGTTACTTTCAACAACGTTGTGTGGACCCCCGCTTCGTTTACTGCGGCAGGGGCTTTGATCTACAACGCAAGCAAGGGCAACAAATCTATCGCTGTCTTGAGTTTTGGCGCGGACAAGACCGGTAGTGGCACGTTCACAGTCCAGATGCCCCCGAATACGTCGAATTCTGCGCTGCTTCGATTTACTTAAGGAGTCATTGAGATGTTTAACGAAAAGGCTAAGACAGCAGACGCAGTTGGCGCTGCCCTTGAGAAGTTGCTCGGTTCGGGCGAAAACGCCCGTGCCGGTGGTGTGTTTCGCCTTGAGTGCCGCGATGCCGAAGGCAACCTGAAGTGGGCGGCTGAGTCCCACAACCTCGTGGTGAACGTCGGTCTTCAGGATATGAACACTAAGTACTTTACGGGTTCCAGCTACACGGCTGCGTGGTATATCGGCCTTTATGGCCCGGCGGCTACGAACAACCCGGCAGCCTCTGATACGGCAACCATCCATCCGGGCTGGTCTGAAATTACTTCGTACAGTAACGCCACTCGTCCGGCTTGCTCGTTCGGTACGGCCACGACTGCTGACCCCTCGGTCATCACAAACTCCCTGTCTCCGGCCCAGTTCAACATCAACGGAACGGATACGGTGGGTGGAGCGTTTCTGATCAGCAACAATACAAAGGGCGGATCAGCGGGTATTTTGTTCTCGGCGTCGGATTTCCAATCTCCGGGCGACCGCAACGTGGCATCTGGTGATACTCTTAATGTCACCTACACGTTTAGCCTTGATGCCGCTTAAGGAGTAGATCATGTTTAAAAAAGGCGACCTTGTTAAGGTCAAATCTGTAGTGCCGCAGGGCCCGGTTGTCGCTATGCGTATGACTGAAGACGGGGTGGTCTACTACCTCGTTGAGTGGGTCGATGCGGACGGCAACAGCCAGCAGCGTTGGTTTACGGAAGATCAACTGATCGGGGCCTGAAATGGCCCTAATACTTGCTGATCGCGTCAACGAGACGACGACTACCACTGGCACCGGTACATTAACTCTTGGCGGTGCGGTTAGTGGGTATCAGTCCTTTGCTGTAATTGGCAACGGGAATACTACCTATTACACGATAGTCCATCAGACCCTCAACGAGTGGGAAGTCGGCGTCGGTACGTATACGGCTTCGGGAACACAACTCTCCCGAGATACGGTGCTGGCCTCTTCCAATAGCGGCTCGGCGGTTACTTTTTCAGCAGGTACCAAGTTTGTCTTCTGTGATTACCCGGCAGGCAAAGCAGTCTATGAAGATGGATCGGGTAAGGTAAGTGGTTATGCAATCGAAAATAGTACGATTGGTGCTGTTACCCCTGCGGCGGGTACATTTACTTCTGTTGCGGCTACTACGGGCACGGTCTCGACGACGCCGGTAAGCGGCACGGATATCGCCAATAAGACGTATGTAGATACGCTCGTATCGTCTGGCATTACGTACCACACGCCAGTCAAATATGAGGTGCCTAGCACCACAGGTAATCTTGTTGCTACGTACAACAACGGATCATCGGGTGTTGGCGCTACCCTGACTAATGCGGGCACGCTAGCTGCGTTTGCCCCGGACGGCCCGACTGCCGCACCGGGCGACAGAATCCTTGTCTACAACCAGACCAATGCGTTTGAGAACGGCGTCTATACCGTCACGACGGTCGGTAGCGGATCAGTTGCTTGGGTTCTGACTCGTGCGACGGACGCGGATACCTATGGGTTAAAAGACACTAACGCACTCGGTAACGGCGACGCGTTCTTCATAACCTCGGGCAATACGGGTGCTGGTGAAACCTACGTCTGTAATACGTCTGGGACAATCACATTTGGCACCACGGCGATTACTTTTGTTCAAGTCTCGTCGGCCCAGATCTATTCAGCAGGAACAGGTCTCACACTAAGCGGGACACAATTTAGTCTGACTACGCCTGTTGCTGTAGCGAACGGCGGCACAGGTACGACCACCTCTACCGGTAGCGGCAGCGTGGTGTTGGCTAATAGTCCAACGCTTACTACCCCGAATCTTGGGACGCCTAGTGTTGTTACGCTGACTAACGCAACGGGGCTCCCGCTTAGCACGGGTGTAACTGGGAATCTTCCGGTTACTAATCTAAATAGCGGTACGAGTGCTTCGGCATCTACGTTCTGGCGTGGCGATGGTGTTTGGGCGGCGGGTGTATCTGGCCCCACGGGGCCAACCGGTCCTATAGGTCCTCCGGGTCCAACTGGCCCAACCGGTCCAACAGGCTCTCCGGGTCCCACGGGCCCAACCGGTCCGACAGGACCCACCGGTCCGACTGGTACTGCTGCAACTATTGCTGTTGGCCCCACAACCACTAGCCCCGCTGGCGGATCGGCGTCGGTTACCAATTCCGGTACGTCGTCTGCTGCAATCTTTAACTTTACGATCCCCACTGGGCCTACCGGCCCGACTGGCCCTACAGGTCCCACTGGCCCATCTGGTACGCCCGGTACTCCCGGCTCTCCGGGTCCGACAGGGCCTACTGGTCCAACAGGCTCTCCGGGCCCAACTGGTCCCACTGGGCCAACCGGCGGTCCCGGTCCGACAGGTCCTTTGGGTCCAACTGGGCCAACTGGTCCGACCGGCCCTCCGGGACCAATTGCGGGCTCAAACACTCAAGTCATCTACAACAACGCTGGTTCCGCTGCGGGTTCGGCCAACCTGACGTTTAACGGTACGACGCTTACTGCTGCGGCGTTAGCCGCTACCGGTAGTAGCCAACTTGCTTTTACAACTTTCACTAGTACTAGTGACAACCAAATCAGCCTAAATGGCAACGGTACGTCGTGGGCCGGTATCGGATTTACTGATGTTTCTAACACCGACTATCTTTGGTACAACGGAGGTGGAAGTACTTTTGCCATTGGCGGTGGCGGTTCTAACGTATCCAACAAAAAACTCCACGTAAACGGCGGGACAACTATCGGTAGTGGGTTAGTGTCCACTTCTGTTTCTACTAACGGGCTTTTGGTAGAGACGCGTGTTGACGCTCCAATTTTCTACGACAGCAACAACACCGGTTATTACGTAGACCCGGCGAGTACTTCTAACGTTAATGCAATGGTGTCGTACTCATATCAGGGTAACGGCAATGTGGGCGGTACTGGTAGCGCATCATGGCATCCGAGTGGTATTTACTCTGCCGGATATAACTGGCTTTATGGCGGTATTAACGGAGGCGGCTCTAGCGGTACAAACTTTAGCGATCTCCGTGCAAATATTTTTTATGACTACACCAACACCGCGTACTACATCCGTCCGGCGAGTACCGATACTGGGTTACTCCGTGGCTGGCTACAGTTTAACGATTATGGAGCGGGCATAGTTGGAACATACAGTTCCACTCGGTACCAACTAGTCTTTGCTATGGGCAACTCTTATAAGGGTTCCATTGATGGTACAAGCTTGACGAGTGCTTACGGGTTATGGTGGTCGTACCCAAGCGCGGGAGGCCCTGCTGGAAACCTCACAAGCCACGGCTTGATGTGTATCGTTAACGGAGCTTTCTACGCTTCCCTCGATGCAAGTATGCGTGCCATTACGGACATGCGTGCGCCGATATTCTACGACTACAACGACACCGCGTATTACTGCAACCCAAATAGTGTATCTCGTGTAAATGAGGTTCAGTCTGATCGTACCTACGGCTTTACTGACATCCGAGCGCCAATTTATTACGACTACAACAACACCGGGTACTACACAGACCAAGCTAGCTTTAGCAATTACAACATCCTCGCTGTCCAACGCGCCTATGCTGGGTACGATGCTGCTGTAACTGGGTCGTTTTCGTGTAATAATTGGTTCCGTTCGTCCGATGCAACCGGCTGGTTCAACGCCACGTATGGTGGCGGTATTTACATGGTCGATTCCACTTACGTACGGGTTTACGCCTCTAAGGCGTTATATGTCGATAACACCATTCTCGCTACGAACAACATCACTGCATACTACTCAGACGAGCGACTTAAGACGAATTTAGGGGCGATTGATAACGCGCTTGATAAGGTCCTTTCTTTGGAAGGATTCCGTTACGTTGAGAACAATCTTGCCCGGAGCCTTGGCTATACTAATGAAGAAGAACAGGTAGGTCTTTCGGCACAGCGCGTACAGGCGGTTCTTCCGCAGGCGGTCTCCCTTGCTCCGTTTGATATGCAGACGGGCGAGTTTGATGGGGTCGTAACGTCTAAGTCTGGCGAAAACTATTTGACGGTTGATTACTCTAGGTTGGTTCCGTTGCTGGTAGAGGCAATCAAGGAACTGAAGTCTGAACTTGATGCAGTTAAATCGAGGATACATTAATGGCACTTACATACACTTGGGCGATCACTGAGCTTGCCCTGACGACGGTGGGAACCCACCAAGATTACGTGGTTCAGTCGCGTTGGAACTGCACGGGTACGGATGAGGATGGCGATGCCGGTACTTTCTCCGGTGCTACTCCATTCACCCCCGATCCTTCGCAGCCAGACTTCACTCCGTATGATCAACTGACCGAGGCGCAAGTGCTTGGTTGGATTCAGGCGGTTGTGGTTGGTCAGTACTGGGACCACGTGAATGAGCAGATTATGAAGCAGATTGCTCTGAAGAAAGACCCGGTTGTCCCGACCAGCCAATTCCCGTGGAGTCCGCCTGCACCTCCGGGACCGACACCCGCTGCTTAATAGTTGAGGTGGCTAGGTGACTACACCTACCGGCACAATTTCGATGGCTGATGTGAACTTGGAGCTAGGCTTATCTGCCGCTGCGACTATTTCACTGAATGACGCAAACGTAAGGCTCCTAGCGGGGGTTACATTTGGTACGACTATTTCCATGAATAATCTTCGTGGAAAGACTTGGAAAGCTAAGTATGTAACTACTGGATCAGACGCTGTTAATAGAATAACTGCATGGCCGTGGACTGGAAGCGCCTTTGGTACGAAATATACCGATCCAGCGACTCTTCCAACCAGTATTACTATGCAGCCAGCGGCGAATTCAACTTCTACAGTTATCGCTTATGCCAATACTACTTCTGCCCTTAACCGTATAATTGCATATCCGTGGACTTCTGCTGGGTTTGGTACTAAGTTCGCAAATCCAAGCCCCGCCCCGGCTGGAGGCGCATACGGGCTAGCATTTAGTCCTAACGACGCTTCAATAATAGCTGGGAACATTACGACTAGTCCGTATATAAGAGGGTACGCGTGGAGCAATTCCACGGGGTTTGGCAGTGCATACGCGGATCCCGCAACGTTGCCCACTAATTCTGTCTACAACATAAGTTTTAAAGACAATTCAGTCGTTGCCATATCCATGTCAAGTAGCCCTTCTATACAGGTCTACAACTGGTCAGGAAGTGGATTTGGGTCAAAGTTTTCAGACCCTGCTACTAATCCGGGTGGTTCTGTTGGGTATGACGCCGAGTTTAATACTAATTATTCAGGTGTAACGGTAGTAGCATCTGCGCGAGGTAACAGCCCTTATATAGCAGTGTGGCCGTGGTCTGGTGGGTTTGGCACTGTATTTTCAAACCCCGCAACTTTGCCTCCTCTCGGTGGTAGAGCGGTAGCTTTTAGTTACGGATCGGACGTTTTATACCTTTCTACATCAGGAAGTCCATATATAAACGCGTATGCGTGGAGCAATTCGACGGGGTTTGGTTCTAAATATGCTGCCCCTGTAACCTTAGCCACAGGAGCTTCTGAGGGTGTAAGTGTTGCTCAAAGTGATAGGTACGTAGCTATTACCTCTGCGACCACCCCCGGAATATTGGTGTATGAATGGAATGGAGTATGGGGGGCAAAGGTATCGAACCCTGCTACACTCCCCGGCCTTCCTTGCAACAGATTAACGTTTTTCTAAAGGTGAATCATGTTCTACTCAGTATCTAACACAGACAAATACAACATCCTTGCTGACAACATCGTCATGCGAGAGCGTGAAATCATGTCGTACGACATCAACATTACCAATTACACGGCGATGTTGGCGGCGCTCCCGGAAGACGAGTGGCCCTCGCATTTGGCTCAGTACAAGACGGCGACCCTTGATCAGGTGCCGGACGAATTCGATGACATCGTTTCCCAGTATCAGTACCGGGACCGGCTCCGTTATCTGATCAAGACCGAGAAGGCTGAACGGGCTAAGTCGTTCCGGGTCTATGAAGCCTTGATCGCTCAGATTCCCGAGGCTGAGCGTGATACCCTTATCGGTGCGGCGATTAGCCGCGCAAGCCAACAGGCAGGCTAAAGATGCCTAACCCTGAGTTAGACAAGTACGTTCGAAACTCTGCAAATAGGAAAGTTATGAACAACGTTAAGTTTGATTTGACGATTGACGAAGCCAACTTGGTCTTTATGGCGGTTGCTAAGCAGCCGTTTGAGCAGGTTGCGGCATTGATGAATAAGCTTCAAGGGCAGGCACGAGATCAATTTCCCCAGCAGGGCCAACCGCCGGGGCCGAACCTCCAAGCCGTTAAGTAATGTTTAGCAGCGGCCCGATCTCGTCGTGGACATTTAGCGGATTCCAGCAGTATTTAAACTCTGCTGTATCTGACTCTGCGACGGGATCGGAGACCGTAGTCACTCTTGGTACGTTTTATTCCAACGTATCGGAACTAGCCACCGGACAAGACACCACCTCGGCACTCGTAGCCTTTAGTTCGGTTATATCTGAATCGGTTACTGCCGCTGACCAATTTAACGGTGGTTTGGACTTTGACTCCCACATAGAGGAGTCGGGCACCGCCCAAGACACGATTAGCGCAAACCAATACTTTATAGCGTCGTTGTCTGAAACGGCCACGGTTGCCGAGGATAACTTCGCTTCGGGCAGCGTCTACAACCCGACAGTCATCGAAAGCGCGTCTGGTTCGGATACTGCCTCGTCGGTTCCAATTTACTCTGCACAAATTGCCGAGTCGGGTACGGCAACCGATACTGTTATTTCGATTGCGGACTTTGTGGCAAGCATCACCGAGGCGGTTACCTCGTACGATGTGGTCAGTGCTACGCAGGTCTTTGTTACGAACTTCTCCGCCGGGGCGGTTGGGGCCGACTCGGTAGTTGCCAACCAGACCTTTATTACGGCGTTCTCGGACTCGGCTACGGGGGCGGATACCACTGCGGCCAAGGTTGCGTTCGGTTCGGCGGTGTCTGAGACGGTCACGGGGTCGGAAACGGCGTCGGCCTTGCAGGGGTTCAACGCCCAAATTAGCGAGTCCAGCACGGCGTCGGACCTCCTTGCCACACAGGGCATCTTTAACGCGGCGCTTGCTGAACAGGTACTGGCTAGGGACTTTATCTCGACCCGGATGATCTTCGTTACCGCTTTTGCGGATAGCGCGGTCGCGGTCGATGTTATTGCTGGAAGTTTCCTTTGGAATCCGGTAGATGACAGCCAAGGATCAACGTGGCAAACTGTGGATGATTCTCAAACTGGGGCTTGGAACCCGGTAAACGACGCCCAGACTACAAGTTGGTCCGCTGTGAATGATGCACAGGGTTCTAGCTGGAGTCCCGTGGACGACTCGCAAACAACAACGTGGGTTGATCTGGATCCTAACGGCTGATGCCGTTTTGTAGGGGTAAACAATGGCTACTTTTAGTTCCAATCTTGGCATCCAACTGATCGGTACCGGTGAGCAATCGGGTACTTGGGGCGACACTACTAACACTAACTTAGGCACCCTGCTTGAGCAGTCGATTGCCGGTTACGTGACCCAAGCCGTTACTGACAGTGCTTCACCGACCATCCTGACGATTCCGAACGGGTCTACCGGCGTAGCCCGTAATATGTACATTGAGTTGACCGGCGCTCTGACGGCAGCAAGAACTGTCGAAGTCCCGACCAACAAGAAACTGTATTTTATTTACAACAACACCACGGGCGGGTATGCAGTCACGGTCAAAGTGACGGGTCAGACGGGTGTTTCGGTTGCTCCGGGCATCAAAACGATTCTTGTTTGTAACGGCACCGATATCGTTACCGCCACCAACTTAGTGGGTCCGACAGGTCCCACAGGCCCGACTGGGCCGACTGGTCCGACTGGTCCGATTGGTCCGACTGGTCCTACTGGTCCGACTGGGCCTATCGGTACGGCGGCAACCATTTCGGTTGGTACAACCACCACTAGCCCTGCTGGTGGTTCGGCAGCCGTTTCTAACTCTGGCACCTCCTCGGCGGCGGTGTTTAATTTCGTTATTCCAACTGGCCCACAGGGGCCAACTGGCTTAGTAGGTCCGACTGGACCTCAAGGGTTAACTGGGCCTCCGGGTCCAACTGGTCCGGGCTCTACAGTTGCGGGGCCTACTGGTCCGACTGGTCCGACTGGTCCTACTGGTCCTACTGGTCCGACCGGCTCTGCTGCAACGCTTACTCTTGGTACGGTAACGACGGGCACTGCGGGTAGTCCTGCGGTAATCACCAATTCTGGTACAACTGCCGCCGCTGTATTTAACTTTACCCTTCCTACTGGCCCAACCGGCCCGACTGGTCCGGCTGGACTAACAGGTCCAACAGGTCCAACTGGCCCTGCTTCAACTGTTGCTGGCCCTCCGGGCCCTGCGGGTCCGACTGGTCCTACGGGGCCGACTGGTCCAACTGGTCCGGGCTCTACAGTTGCTGGCCCTCCGGGCCCTGCGGGTCCGACTGGTTTAACTGGTCCTGCGGGTCCTGCTGGTCCGGCTGGTCCGACTGGTGGTACCGGCCCAACTGGTCCGACTGGTGGTACCGGCCCAACTGGTCCGACTGGTCCGACTGGTTCGACGGGGCCTTCAGGTACGATTACGGTTGGTACGACTACCACGGGTCCGTCAGGTAGCAGTGCATCGGTAACTAATTCCGGTACGTCAACTGCCGCGATCTTTAATTTCACGGTTCCGCGTGGTCCAACGGGGCCCACTGGTCCGACTGGTCCGACTGGTCCTACTGGTACAACGGGGCCTTCTGGTCCTCCGGGCCCAACCGGCTTGACTGGTCCTACTGGCCCGACTGGTCCTGTGGGTCCTCCGGGTCCAGCCGGTGCAAACTATCTGCGGAACGTCACTTCGGGGTATACAGGCGGCGGTCAGGTTTTCGTCACGAGCAGCACCCCCACGGCTTCGGCTGCTGGCGACGTTTGGTTCCAAATCTAAGAGGTCAACATGCCGCTTAAGGTATGGAACGGGTCTAGTTGGATTACAACCTCTGCCGTAAAAGTGTGGAACGGGTCTTCGTGGCTCCCGGTTCAGAACGGAAAAGTCTGGAACGGGTCTTCGTGGGTGTCATTCTACTCGGCGGCACCTGTTGTAGTTCTGCAAAACTACAACGCTAGTACATACGACATCCAGTTATATCTAATTAATGCCTCGGCTGATTTTGGCCAAGTTAGAATTAATCTTCTTAGCAACGGCACGGCGACCTACACATACGAAGATACTTTTACGTCAACCACAAACTTCCTGTCCTATTCGTGGCTAACTTCAGGCTCTGCGTCTGATGCTTATGCCTATATGGATACGCCAAGTTCAGGAGCGTTTGGTACTGGCAGTAACGCTACCAATACAAGCCTCCAACTAAGCACTAGCCGTTCTTGGTTGGTTGATGTGACAACCAGTGGTGGCGCGTACGCAGACGCCGAAGCAACTTCGACGATCAGAATCAAGGACTCAAGTGGCAATGACCTTGCTGCTAAAACTATACAACTATACGTAGCATTGGGGATCTAATGAAAGGCGAGTGGTGTTATTTCAAAGCGCATTTCCCGGCAGATTACTGCCAACATCTAATTGACGTTGCTTCAGCACGGGAGCCTAGCGAGGCTCAAATCGGTGTTGGGGCCGGGGGGATAGCCAAAGACGACAATTTCCGTCGTTCCGATATTTGGTTCGTCAATCGTGGCGATGCCGAATTGGATTACTTGTTTGACGAGATGTGGCGCTTGGCGATACGCGCTAACCAAGACTGGTTTGATGTTCATATCAGCAAGTTGGACTACTACCAGATTGCTCGGTACGACAGCGCGAACCTTGGTGAGTACAAGACTCATCACGACATCTTCTATATGAACGGCGACCCGTACTACCACCGCAAGCTTTCGTGCGTGATCCAGTTGTCGGACCCGAACGATTACGAAGGTGGGGATTTGACGTTTGAGCATGTGCAGCACTACCCGAACGCTGAAGAAATGCGGCAGCGTGGTACGGCTATTTTCTTCCCCTCGTTTGTACGTCATGCGGCGCTGCCTGTAACTAAAGGCGTTCGGTACTCAATTGCCTCGTGGTTTGACGGGCCGAAGTGGAGATAAGCATGAACATGCAGAAGATCGTAGACATGTTGTTCCCAGTGCTACTGGCCGCTGTGGGCTGGCTGCTTGCGGAAATTGCATCGTTCAACAATCGTCTGATGTCGGTTGAGAGCAAGATGCCTGCACTGATTACGGCAGAGGGTGTCCCAACCGATAGCCCGTTAAGCGCCTCCCGTCGTCAGGAACTTAAAGACGACATCATGGAGGACATCCATGACTTGCAGGTGCGCGTCAAACTGATGGAGGAGCGACAAAAATGATGACCATGATTAGCACTTTCCTGTCCTTCCTCGCTGGCGGCTTGCCGAAGATTCTGTCCATCTTCCAAGACCGGCAAGACAAGAAGCATGAACTGGCTCTTGTCGCAGCCCAGAAAGAGCGCGAGTTAGCATTGGCCGAGCGGGGCTTTCTCGCACAAGCAAAGGTCGAAGAGATCAAACTAGAACAGATCCAGACGCAGACGGCTGGCGAGGAGCGACAGGCTTTGTACCAGCACGACATCGAGATCGGCAAGGGTGCTAGTCAGTGGATGATTAACCTGCGTGCCAGCGTTCGCCCGGTCGTGACGTACATTTTCGTGCTGGAGTTGGTCGCCATCAACATTGCAGGTGTTTGGTATGCCTACAACACGGGTGTGCCGTTTGCCGCTGCGATGGCTGAAGTATTCTCGGATGACGAGATGCTCATTCTGTCGTCAATTATCGCCTTTTGGTTCGGCACGCAGGCGTTCGGCAAGAAGTGAAAGTCTCCAAGGCCGCCATCGACATGATTAAGCACCACGAGGGGGTACGGACCAAGCCTTACCGTTGCCCTGCTCTTTTGTGGACGGTTGGTGTTGGCCACGTGATTGACCCTGCTCACGCTACGGTGAAGTATGAGGAGCGCAAGAATCTACCGGTACCCGCAGGGTGGGATCGCACTCTCACGATGGACGAGGTGGACGGGATTCTTTCTCAAGACCTTGGCCGGTTTGAGCGTGGTGTGGTTCGACTTTGCCCTGCTGCTGTTGGCCGTCAGGGAGTCTTTGATGCTCTCGTATCTTTTGCCTTCAACGTGGGCCTCGGCAATCTCCAACGCTCTTCCCTTCGGATGAAGACGAATCGGGGCGAACTTGAGGAGGCGGCTGAAGAGTTCATGAAGTGGACTAAGGCTAGCGGGAGAGTGCTACCGGGTTTGGTTAAGCGCCGTATGGATGAACGGGCGCTGTATCTGTCAGGAGTCGTGTAATGCCACTTCAAAAGCTTCAGTTCCGTCCCGGCATCAACCGTGAAATGACTACCTACGCCAACGAGGGTGGTTACTACTCTTGTGACAAGATCCGATTCCGTTCAGGACAACCCGAAAAGATCGGTGGTTGGATCAATCAGTCTACGTATACCTTTATCGGAGTTTGCCGGTCACTGTTTAACTGGATTACGTTTGCTAGCGAAAACCTGCTGGGTGTAGGCACGAACCAGAAGTTCTACGTAGAACTGTATGGACAATACAAAGACATTACCCCGATTTCGGACACGCTGTCTTTGCCGCTCGACCCTTTTGCGACTACAAACGCTAGCTACGCCGTTACTGTAACTACGCCCGCACCACACAACATTAGTATCGGTACCTATATAACTTTCTCTAGCGTGTCCGGCACCATTGTAGTTAATGGCGTTACTTTGACCGGCGAGTTTGAGGTTATTGCTACCCCTACTAGTACGTCGGTAGTTATTCGTGCAAACCAAGTAGCAACTTCTACCGGGTCGGGCGGTGGTTCACCCGTGATCGCTGCTGTTGACTTAAGCGCAGGTAACGCAGTGTTCTCGCTCGGTCTTGGGTGGGGCGGTGGCCCGTGGGGCTTCGGTGGTTGGGGTATCGGTTCAACCACTGCTTCGCAGATCCGCCTATGGTCACAGGACAACGACAACGAAAATTTGCTCCTAAACCCTCGTGGCGGGCCAATCTATTATTGGGACAAAGACACTTCCACCTCCCCTACCCCCCGTGCGGTTACGCTCAATTCGTACGCGGACACACAAGTTAAGACAACTACAACGGCCACGTTTTTAACTGGTGCGTCTAGCATCACGATTGTGGACCCGAACGGCGTCGAAACAGGCTCTGTCATTTCTGGAACTGGTATCGCAGCGGGAACCTACGTCACCACGGCGTATGTGGCGGGTAGCACCACAGTACCAATTTCGGCGGTTACTACATCAGGTTCGTCGGGCAGCTACACGTTTAGCTATTCCGGACGGCATGTGCCGAACAACACTTACAAGATAGCGACATCTAGCGCGGGTAACTTCTGTATTGCGTTCGGTTCCAATCCGTACAGCCCGGTAAACTTTTCGGAGGACTTTGATCCATTGCTTGTGCGGTGGTCCGATGCCGATAATCCGTTTGAATGGGTACCCTCTACAACCAATCAGGCTGGCGAAACCCGGCTGTCGTACGGGTCATACATTGTTACTTCGGCTGATACCCGCCAAGAAATTCTCGTCTGGACGGATGCGGCTATCTTCTCCATGCAGTATCTGGGTCCTCCGTATGTGTGGAGCGTAAACCTGCTGCTGGATAACATCTCTATTGCTTCGCCTAACGCGGCATTTACCGTCAACAACGTAACTTACTGGATGGGCGTGGATAAGTTCTACGTCTATTCTGGTCGTGTTGAGACGCTGCCGTGTGCGCTACGTCAGTTCATCTTCACAAACATTAACACTGACCAATTAGCCCAGATCGTCTGCGGTTCTAACGAAGGTTATAACGAAGTGTGGTGGTTCTATCCCACTGCCGATAGCCTCATAAACAACCGATACATTATCTATAACTACGTGGAAAACACGTGGGCGTATGGCAGCCTTGAGCGTGGGTATTGGCTTGACTCGTCACTGCGGCAGTATCCAATGGCCGCGTTTAGTTATCAGAAGTCATTCCTTTCTGCCGCAATTAACAGTAGCGTGGATATTCTCCCGATGCTCAATGCCGCGTCTTACCCCAACTCAGGTGTAGTGACCATTGACTTTGAAAAAATACTGTATACCGGTAAAACTTCAAGCTCGTTGACTGGGTGTACCCGTGGTTATGACGGCACTACAGCCACTTCTCATATTCAATACAGCGCAGTTACCTACTCCGTTCCTAATCAAGTTATGAACCACGAGTACGGCAACGATGATCGTTCAACTACGACTACACTGCCGATTGAAGCGTACGTTGAGTCGTCTGATTTTGACATCGGTGATGGGCACAACTTCGGGTTTGTCTGGCGCATCCTGCCAGACCTGACGTTCATTGGGTCGTTCTCTAATACGCCATCCGTCACTTTGACAGTCAAGGCACGGCAGAACTCCGGTACCCAATATGGCGTGGGTGACTCGCCTACTGTTCAGGAAACTACTGCTATTCCGATTGAGCTTTATACCGGGCAGGTCTATACCCGCATCAGGGGTAGGCAGATGGCCTTCCGTTTGGCCTCATCGGACTTAGGAGTCGGTTGGCAGATGGGCGCGATGCGTATCGATATTAGACCAGATGGGAGACGATAATGATAGAGACCGTACCATCCAAGGCGTCTAACCTCGCCGTCGCTCCGCCCCAGTACCATCCACGGTACCAAGACCAATTAAACAATCAGTTACGTCTATACTTTAACCAAGTAGACGGTAATACGCAGGAGTTGATTCAGAAACTGAATAGCCTGTCCGTCATGACATGGCTGGGTGAAGGGTCCTTCTAATGGCTTACCAAAACGTAGTCGGTAATAAGTTAGCTCAGGCGGAGATGCCTACTACTTATTTCACTGTGTACACGGTACCGCCGAATACTCGTACCTATGTGAAAGACATAGATATCTGCAACACAACAGCAGGTAGTTTACGGTTCTACGTGAATTTGGTTCCGTCTGGCAAGACGGCTGTAGCTGCCAATGGCCTTTTTTACAACGCACCGATCAACGCGAATACGACAGTTCAGTGGACAGGTTCTCAGATATTGACGGCAGGGGACACCATACAAGTTAAGGCTAGTGCTGCCGGGATATCTATATCTGTCACGGGTGGTGAAGCGACATGACGATTACAGTCTATCCGCCGTACGGTTCGGACCCGAACAATCCGGTCAATGTTACATTCCCGCCAACGGCGACGGATGCGTTTGGACGACTCCGTGTTAGCCAACCCTACACGCTTTTTGACTCCCAGCAACGATACGCTGCGGACAATCAGTTTGATACGAGCACGGCATCGGGTGGGACATCTACGTTCCTGCCTAATGAATCCTCCGTGCAGATGTCGGTCACATCTACTATTAACTCAGAAGTAGTCCGTCAGTCGTTCCGGTTGATGTCATATCAGCCGGGTAAAGGTTTGTTGGTCCTTGCTACCTTTGCTATGAATACACCCACTGCGGGTATACGGCAGAGAGTTGGTTTCTTTAATACCGGGAACGGAGTGTTTTTTGAACTTGGCGGCACTACGAAGTCGATGGTGCTGCGGTCTAGTTCTATTCCTACTCCCGGTACGCCAAGCGATGTTCGTACGATCAATCAAGCGAATTGGAACGGCGATAAGTTAGATGGCACGGGTCCCTCCGGTA
>Ga0209770_10000883_pt1 | contig 15818 bp, 18 predicted proteins | sample LauGreSu1BDMLBDD_2_FD_187572 | JGI IMG/M metagenome (GOLD analysis project Ga0209770, IMG submission 187572) | Freshwater lake microbial communities from Lake Michigan, USA - Su13.BD.MLB.DD (SPAdes) (version 2) | ecosystem: Environmental > Aquatic > Freshwater > Lake | place: Lake Michigan, USA...
TAAAGTTCTGCGTTGCTGTCGGTGATTGTCCTACTTGGACTGCGTTTGCTTTGATGAGACTCATACGATTGTATAGGTGCTGCCTGCTGGCACTGTTAATGTGACTCCGGGGTTTACTGTGATTGGGCCTGCTGACATGGCGTTGCGGTCAGTTGTGATTGTGTAGTCAGTTACCATTACATTGTCATTCTCGTAAAATACTCCAAAGGTATTTCCACCAGTTGGAGCCTTGCCGCCCGTTGTGCCTCCAGCGGCTTCAACTGCGATACGAGCATAGTAAGCTGCACGATTTACAATCTCATTCAATGCCGCCTCACTTGGGCCGCACGGATTGCATTTAGAACTTCTGGAATTTCCGCAACTCATAGTTTTTATCGTTAACGATAGTTTAGGTTAAGTCAAGCGTTTTCCACCAATAGATATGGAATCGTCTTCTGGTTGTATCTACTCATCTCCGAGTAGACTAGATTTATGAACCCGTCCCATTGCGGCGGGTAGATCGTCTGACAGCCGAGCGAACTCGTTGTGTTATATCCTCCCTTATGGATGTTTATCGCAATACCCATCGAATCGCCTTCGCCATCTCGCGTAACAGGGAGTTGTTCTTTCGCGTTAGCAGGTCGTAACGCTGGGTAGCCACCTCCGGGTTTAGAGATGCCATGATTGCCTTTACGATAGCGATGCACACCCGTTTTGAGAACAGCAATACCTTTCTTGAAAACTGACGGGTCAGTATTAGCGTTAAACGTAGCGTGAACGCTTGGTGATAGAAGAATGATCGCATCGTCGTAGATACCTCTGTCGTTCTTTCCTTTTGCTCCCATTGAATCGAGGTAGTATCCACGAATCCCGACCAAGCAAACCAAGTCTTCGATACCCGCTTTGATTACCATTGCGAGTGTCTTTTCCTTGGCCTGCTGTGGTCTGGAGTGGGGAATCATTTTCCTTTGCGGATAACGTTGATGAGTCCTACGAGTCCTAGCCCTGCTACGATGATGGACTCTTGAAGCTCTGGTTCCAGCTTCACTCCTACCGCCGTAGCGATTAAGATCAATCCGCGCCATGTGCTATTCTCTGATAGCCGTTCTAATAGTATATTTACGATTTTCATTTTTTTGTTCCTGTTGGTTCTGGCAGTTCATATGTGAACCGACCATATTGTGTTTCTAGGGAGATTCCAAGTGTAGTGCATCCTGTCAGAAATGCAAGAGCAAGAAATGCAAACGAGATCAATATCAGCCCAAGTGCCATTTGTTTAGGTTTCATTTTTTCATTATTTGTTTGGTCATGTAGATGCAGGTTAGCACACCAGCGATTATACTGATGATGCCGCCTGCTATTCTAATAGACGCTTCTATTTCCGGTAGCATACTTACTATAAATCCTGTGGTCGATATGACCGTTCCAAATATTCCATGAGTTGTTGTATTATCGTTCATACGATTAGTTCAGATTGTTTGGAATTACTGCATTGAATCGCGTAGAAGTTACAACCCCGTTTGTATAGATGATATTAGCATATGCAAACAAATATTTGCTGTTATCTGCAACAGGAGTTTGACCAACCCAAGTTCTGCCATCGTTAGTTGTTGATACGCTTACCCACACCCTATCGACATTAAATGGTTGAACTTCCGCTTTCCAAAATTCAACTGAAGATATGGTAAGCGTGGTATCTGGTTGGACATTTAATTGCGGAACTCCACCAACTTTTGAAATCCAAGATGCGGGACGCTTCGGCCAAGTCGTTGCTGTTCCTAAAACATATTTATCTAGCCATAATTTTTCGTTTGGGACATTAAGCGAAACATTGTGATTCTTATTCGCGTCATGCGAGAAGTCCCACGGAACATTTGCTGGAACATTTGCAAAGGTATCGTCAACTCTGTCGTGACCTCCATGATGATCTGCGGAGCCGTTAATTAACAGAATTGGGGCTATGACACCCTTTGCTTCAATAGACGGGTCTATTGCATTCAAATATATTTTTTCTCCAGACAACCATGCTGGATATGTGGTTGCAGGCAGTTTGTATTTCCACAAGAGTTTATCGCGGTAATATGTATTCCAGCCATTGCCAAACCAACTCACTACGGCTTTTAGTCGTGTGTCTTGCGCCATGCTCCACGCGATTGTTCCTCCATAGCTATGCCCACGCATTCCAATTTTTGCTGTATTTATCTCTGGTTGCGTGACCATATACTCAAAAGCTCTCCGCATAATAGCGCACCAAAGATATTCGGAGGTCTGCCGAGCATCGCTTATCTGGCTTCCATCCTGCAAAGTCGTGTTAATCGTATATCCGCCTTGTGCCGAGCGGTGGATTCCGTATGCAAGTTGAGGAACTGGATATTCAGTTACTGGTAGTGCATCTGGCCTAGCTCCAGCATAATCGAACCCGAAGGTCGCCCAGCCTGCCGCATTGTAATCTGGATACTCTGATGGATACCCCGTCCAGCCTTGCGCGATGAATAGACATGGAAACCCTCCAGCTGGTGGAGTTGATGTTGGAACGCAATAAAGGCAATAGACTCGGAAGGTAAGACTATTAAAAGTAATGTCGATATACAACTTCCTTTTACGAACCCCACCAGAGGTTACATCCTCGATTACCTGCGGATTGAAAGGCCCGTTGCCTGCGGCAGTAGCGTCAAACTGCGCGAATGCAAATCCTTGTCTCCATAGCGATGAACCATTAGCAGTAAGCTGGGTATTGTTAGTCCTGACCCATTGTCCATCCTTTCGATAGGCATACGCTCCGCTAATTGTAGTTGTATTTGGAACAGTCAATCCATTACCATCTGGGCAATAGATCAGTTCACCATTTGTCGCAGATGATGGTAGTCTATCAGTCCCGTATTGATCTATGAGACTTGTGACTGGGGATAATTCTGAACTACCTAATTTGATTGGCATGACTAGAGTAGTTCTAATTCAGCTTCCTCTTTTGAGTCGAACCATTTCCATCCATCTTTCGGATATGACTCTTGATCTTTGTTTTCACGGGACAATGTGAAATCGGGGTGATATACAAAGTTTGCCGCAAACAATAGTTCCTCTCCATCCAATTTGTAGAATCCAGATGTTTCTTCCATAAAATTAAACAGTTACAGTCCAGCCTTTAGAAGTAGCTATTGCGGGGTTGTGAGTTGCGGTTCCAAAGTTACCAGTTACTGTGATTGTCTTTCCAGTTCCAGTTGCAGAGAGTGCGGTGTAGATCGCATTAAGTTCTGTCCCAGAAAGCATACAATTTGCAAAGCTAGTGCTTGCATTGATACCAGTAAAGCCAACGGATTTAAGTGAGTTACAACCAGAGCAAAGTGATGTTGCTGTTGCTCCAGATGGGATGTTCACAGTCCCAATAGATGGCAACGCATAGCAGTTCTCAAACATAGCGTTTACGCTAGTAGCGGCTGGAAGAGAAAGCGTTGTGATATTCGTCTTCCGTAAATTCAAGCATTCTCTAACCAAATTTGTTCCGGTCACAAGATTAGTTAAAGTCCAGTTTCCGATTGCTAGTTCTGAAAGAGCATTACAAGCATTGAAAGCATTGTTCAGAGTGGTTACATTGACCATGTTCCATGCGGAAACATCAATTTTAGCTAGACTCACACAATCAAAGGCAAAGAACGCAAAACTTGTGCAGGCTCCAGTATTCCATCCAGCACATCGAATTTCCAGAAGTGCTTTGCATGATCTGAACATATTGCCCATTCCAGTTACTGCCGCCGTGTTCCATGTTGACGCATCAATAACCTGAATTGATTGGCAACTAAAGAACATTGAATCAAAGCTAGTTATAGCCGTCGTGATCCATTGAGCAGAATTGATTTCGCGGAGTGCCGTGCAGTTGTAGAACATTGATGCGGCAGAGGTGATGGCCCCCCATGAAGTAATGTTTACCCTTTCAAGGAATGCGTGTCGGACAGGTGCGCCTCCGATGAATAGCCTTTGACCAGTCAAAAGGTTCGGTAGGTTAATGTTCATGTCCAGCCAACCCGTGCTATATGACTGAAGGCCACTAATCGCAGTATATTTTTCGGAAAAGAATATCTGCGTAAAGCTGCTGCCAACTGGTGGAGTTATGGTTACAATAGCCTGCCTGTATCCTCCAGAAGTGATCGTTGCCGCCGAGACATTGTTCCAATCGTAATTGTGATTTATGATCGCATTGCTTGCGGCAGATTCTACAACTCCATCACCCCAATCAATCGTGTAGTTAGCTCCGCTTAATGTAGAAGCCCTTACTGTGGCGAAGTTGGTTGTATTGTTAAATACTGCATGAAGACCTTTTACAGTCCCAGATGCGGCAGATGGAAGTGTCAACCAATCTGTAGGACGAGTCCAAGTGGATGCATCACTTTGGAATAGCGGAGTCGTTCCCTGATACGCTTTAATGTAGGTAGCCATTATGTTTTAATGAAGTAAATGGTATTGGGGTCTTTTGGCGAAATTGCATCGTATTCAGCTTGAGTCAATGCACGAAGAACATTTACTGGAGTTAAATCAGTAAGATTGTTCTGAACCACATTAGCAGGTATTGTTCCTGTCGCACCTGTTGCGCCTGCAATTCCAGTTGCTCCAGCAACGCCAGTTGCGCCTTGAGGCCCAAGCTGCGTGTTCATTACTTGAACAGCAGTTAAAATAATAGATGGGACTGCTGGAGACACAGGAGAAGTTCCTGCTGGCAATGTTTCAACAGTTAAGTCGGTGCTTGTTCCAGACCAGTAAATTTGAACCTGTTGTCCAGCAGTTGCGGTTGCCACATAGTTTACAGTCAAAACTTGACGATTTGGATTCCCTGCCGCTTTGCGGGGTTGCAAATCAATTTCTGTAGCTGAATCAGGATAATCAACATTATTAGTCTTTAGCCAGAATGTTGCCTTTTCAACAGAGTTGGCAAGGTTTGTGATCTGAACAGAAAAGGTAAGACTATAAGTTCCTGCATTGGCAAAAGTAATTTCATCACCATTTACAATAGTCACACCATTTTGTTCTGATGTAGAACCAATTGCAATAACCTGTTCAGTCGTTGTGCTAACAAGCGGTTGATCTGTTAAATCGTAAAATGATCCGTAATATCCCAATGCGCCACCTGCACCAGTCAATCCAGTAGCTCCCGTGAGTCCTGTCGCGCCAGTCGCTCCGACATCGCCAGCAACGCCAGTCGAACCTGTTGCGCCTTGAGTTCCTGCGCCTGTAGCTCCGGTAGCTCCATCCACGCCAGCAACGCCTGTGGCTCCGGTGCTTCCTGTCGCGCCTGTCGCCCCAATTGCAGCAGTATTGGCTAATGAATCCCAAGCAAATCCATTCCATTGCCAAGTTTTACCTCCAGCGGAAAATTGTTCTCCTACAGATGTTGGTATTGGAAAATTGATTGGCATAATTCTTTATTTAGGTTTTCGTTTATTTTAAATGTTATTCAGATTAAAGTAAATTAAAAAATACCTTCATAGATTGTTAGGTATAAATGCCGCCTGCTTGGAGCAAACAATAATTGTGCTTGAGTAAGTTATTTGAGCATATGCAAAAACATAACGAGTTCCATCAGAATATGGAAATTGTGCGCTCCACGTTCCATCCCCATTGTTTGTTGTCGTTGCAGTAATCCATGTCCTAGCTAGAGAATCTGCTGTTACTAGAGCATAGTAAAACTGAACTGCTGTTACATCTGCTGGTTGAGAAGGAGAAACTGTTGCCTTTGCAGTTCCAATTGAAACAATACTGGGAATTGTATTAGGATTAGAAGGCCAAGTAATTGCAGAACCTTTTAGATACTTGTCAAACCACAAGCGGACATTCTGCTCAAATCCAGAAATGTCATGCGAGGCATTAGCCTTAAAAGCATAGCTTCCTTGGACTGGAGTTATTTCAAAGTTGCGGAATCCTCGATCAAATTGACCATGAAAGTCATTCGTTGACATCATCCACAACATAGGATTGCGAGCGTATTTTGCGTAGGCTTGGCATTCCAGAGTAGAAATATAAAGGTTATTCCCATCTGAAAATGGAGGCTCCGAATATGGAATGTTATACAACCAGACGGAGTTTGTCTTCCAATAGTGAATCCAGCCATTCCCATATTGAGCCACACAACATTTAATATCTGGGTCAATATTCATGTTGTAAGATACCTGACCACCCCAGCTATTCCCGTAGAAACCGATCTTAGTAATGTCAATGTCAGCGGTTAGAGTTTTGGTATACGCAAGAACCCTACGAGGCATTGCGAACCAGTAATACATATCTTGGTTGCGGACATCCTCAATAGTCGCAACAGACGATTGACTAGCATAGTTCGAGTTGGGATTCGTTACTTGGTTCAGTCGATTCAATGCCGCTGGGTAAAGCGTCATCAAAGTAGATGGATAACTATATGTTCCATTGAATGTTCCACGCCAATCGTATTGAATTACTGCATAGCCCAGATTTGCGTAGGTTGTAAAATCATCGACGGATGCACCCCAGCCATTTGAGAAAATAAAACAAGGAAGGTTGCCAAATCCACGAAGCGATGACTTGACTTGATATTTAACATAGATGCGAATCAAGTATCCATTGATAGTGCAATCAATGAAAGAATTTTGCGTGAATACTCCATTCAATGTTGATGCTCCAATAATCGTTTCATTGAACGCCCCAGTATTGGGATTGTAGTTGTTGTATAAAGAACCAACATCCCAAACGCTCAAAGGATTCGGAGTTACTGGCGTATTAGTGTCAGTCCTAATCCAGCTTCCATTCGCAGCATAGGCAATCGCCTGATTGTTTACGCCTTGTTTGCCGAAACCTGTGCCATCTGTGCAATAGACCTGCGTTCCATTTGTGGCGGTTAGCGGAAGTTCATTGACTGGCAGTTGGACTAAACCTCCTGTTGTGGCATAGTCTAATTTGCGTGTAAATGGATTGAACTTATACCCCATCGCTCGGTCTTTCTGGCAGAGAATGCAAATCAATGTCGCTGGCTAATTTCGCTTCAGTTCCAGCCGGAGGTTGCCAATCTTCAAGATTGCCATTCCAAACGACAAGGTTAACCAACCATCCGCCTTCTTTATCAAGTATTGCGTAAGTTTCCATATTAGAAATATGTAGTTACAATGACGATTCCTTGCGCTCCGTTTCCGCCAGCACCAGAAGTTAGGACGCTACCTTGGGTTCCTTGGCATCCACCTCCACCACCACCACCTCCATAAAGCCCCCCATTTCCACCCCTGCCAGCATTAACAGTTACACCACCAGCACCACCACCAGCACCACCACCAGCGTGAATGTATGATCCCATTGTGCTTCCATTTGACCCAACCGCGCCTTCGGTTTGTCCGCCTAATGCTTGTCCGCCAGATGTCAGAGGATTGTTCCCTAGAACCCACTGACCATTCCCTCCGATAAACCATGACCCAGAAAGATTGCATCCACCGCCAGATCCTCCACCAGCGGCAGAAATTGCAGTAGTCCCACCAGCACCGCCAGCACTTGCTATTGAGCCAGTTCCGCCAGCACCTCCGGGGTTTACATTTCGTCCATTTGATGCTCCTCCGGTTCCAGAAGACCCAGAGCCAGTTCCCCCTCCACCTCCACCAGCATAAACCCACGGATAAAACGCACTCCCGCCAATTGCTCCAAAACTTGAATCTCCACCAGCGGTTCCAGCAAGTCCTTGTGCATTCGCTCCAGTAACAGCATTTCCTCCAGTCCCGCCAGCACCAACTGTTACAGCTTCGGTCGCTAACAGAGAAGAAGCGGGGATTTGTGTTCTAAAAGTTAAGCCACCACCAGCACCGCCACCTCCACCGATTTGACCAGCGTTGACTCGTCCAGAAGCTCCACCACCACCACCAGCGATGACAAGAACATCTACTGACATTGCTCCTGCTGGCTTTGTCCAAGTTCCAGATGATGTAAAGATTTGAACATCGGTTGGGGTTGATGTTCCAGCAGGGCCAGTAGCACCTGTACTTCCTTGAGTTCCAACACCAGTAGCACCTGTGCTGCCAACCCCAGTGGCTCCAGTTGCACCTTGAACGCCAGTTGCTCCAGTTGCGCCTGTTGTTGGAGCGTTGACCTCAACCCAAGTATTGTCATACCATTGATATTCAATAAGAGTATCAGTATCTACCCAGCGTTGTCCCTCAACTGGAGATAATGGCGGAACTGGATTGTTTTCACTATAAATTGTATTAATCCCACTTGCTCCAGTAGCTCCCGTATTACCACTCAATCCAGTTGCCCCAATGCCACCCTGAATCCCAGTAGCACCTGTCGCCCCAGTAAGTCCAGTCGCTCCAGCACTTCCTGCTATACCAGTTGCTCCAGTCGATCCAGTAGAACCATCGCTTCCAGCAGTTCCTGTTGCGCCAGTTGATCCGATCCCAGTTGCCCCAGTCAAACCCGTTGCGCCTTGAGAACCAGTTGCCCCTATGCCTGTTGCACCTTGAGACCCAGTTGCACCAACCAAACCTGTTGCGCCCGTTGCTCCCTGCGCTCCAATCCCTGTTGCTCCAGTTGAACCAGTGAACCCAGTGGCTCCAGTTGGCCCACCGCTAGGGCCAGTTGCTCCAGTTGCGCCTACACCAGAGTTTCCAGCAAAATCTAATTTACCAGTAAAAGGATTGAATGTGAGTGCCATACTTTTATGGGTAAGCTATAGACACAGTTGTAAGATTAGCATCATTCGTAACTGGAGGCTGAATAGCGTAGGTAAGAGTGAGCGTTGCAACTGGGTTCCCGTCTTTCAGATACTGCACTGTGGCAATATTGTTAGTCGAGCCATAGTAACTAATGTCGATCTGATCGTATGCAGGAATCTCAAACCCTGCAATCTCTTTCAGAGACTCGTAGATATTGTAGTTCTGTTGATCTGGAGCCAGATCAGTAAAGCAGTGTTGAGAGAGTGCCATATGATTTATCGTTTACGATAATTATGTAACAGGGTTAAGAGCAGCAGACAGAGCCTCGTTAACAAGGAAGAATTGCTGGTCTTCAGTTTTTTGCACAAAGCAATTTTGAGTAACTGGGGTGAGGCCGCCGATGGTTGCGAATCCAACATAGAATTGGTAGAGTTTAACGGCATCAGTTGCCGAGTCGTAGCAACCAAAAGAGATTGGTTCAATGCCAGCGGCAGTAGCAATCGTCTGAACGAAAGGATAGGTTTTATCGCGGTAAGGTAGAGAGGTAAAGCAAGCCATAATAGAAAATGGTTAGGGTGAGGGAGAATATAACTCCCCCACCCAGATTAGTGATTAGTAGTAGATACCAACAACGTAGGCATTCACGTAGAGTGCGCCAACACGTCCAGCGGTATCCGCGCCCGAAGCGACATCAGCACCAGCGTTTGCGTAGGTGAAGGTAGTCGAGTTAACGACAGTAACTTCAGCCTGCACATCGTTGAACGAAGTGTCGGTCATGCTGGCAATCGTGATGACATCGCCCGTGGCAAAGCCATGAGCAGCACCAGTAACGATGGTAGCAACGCCCGAAGTGCGAGCGCGGGTAGCGGTAGCTTGACCAGCACCCACAGTGCTTTTCAGCAAGCGGAGTTTGCCAGTGCCAGTGATAACGTAAGGATTGGCGGCAATCGCAAGAGGATTGTAGCGGCCTTGGTTATCAAGAGCGTCCGTGATGGTCAGCGAACCAGTGATGTTTTCGCCAGTGGTTCCATTGTCAACGATCACAACTGGATCGGTGGCAGTGGTTCCGCGAGCATAGGCAGTCTCCAGAACGATGCTGGTTGGGAAGAACTTAGTGTCTTGGTCGTTAAGAACCAAGAGGTCAGCGTCTCCAGTAGCGAGGAGGTTAACGGCAATCGGGCCAAACAAGTTGACGCGATCATAAGCGAGTGGTCGAGAATTAGACATATATTTTATTTTGTTTAAGGTTATGGGGAGAGGCTTTAATAGCCCCTCCCCTTATTTAACTTTAGGAAGGCACAACGATGTCACCTACGCCAGCGCAGCTATAGCAGTCCTGATTGTTTTCAGGGACGATGTAGCTTTGCACTTCGCAGCAGGAACCATAGAGGTTCTTGCTCTTCGGCATACGATGCAAGAAGGTGTGCATGATGGTTGGGTCTTTGACCTGTGCGGCCAGACGGAACTGGGCTTGATAGAAGCCCGATTTACGCCAGCGGTTGCACTCCCAATCAGGGTTCTTCCATTCCCAATCACCAGCGTAGTTCTGGGTCATCTGTTGGGCTTGGCCGTAACCAGTCGAGGAAGGCATCGTCCATTTGCACATGGCTTTGTTGACCATAGCAACCGAGATACCGAAGTCGGCATTGCGGTAGGCTTTGTTCGGGACGTAGGCGCAACCTTGTTCCATCACAACTTTGATGTAGCGAGGAACGCGAACGAGACGCGCCCAAGTAGCAGGATCAGCTTCGTTGAACGGAGCGAGCGATGCGTTGAAGGCAGTGTCAGCGTTGAAGCGAGCTGCATTGATGTCGTAACCAAAAGCGTAGTCGCCGATGATACGATTGATGCCGAGCTTCAGACGGGTAAGACGCTCATCGAAGTCCGTGTTAGCATCCCAATAGCCATTGTTGCGCTTGGCTTGGAAGTAAAGCGCACGGCCAACTTGAGGATCAGGGATAACGATGTCGAGCAGAGGCTGACCAGTCGCATCTTGCAGATCAAGGCGGAAAGCGTCATCTTCGTCTTGGAGGTCAACGAGAGCATCGTCGAGCATATCAAGCGAGAGATAAGCGATCTTGTTGAGATCGGCGGGAGCGAGCTTAACGCGAAGAGCGCAGAGGTCGTAACCAGCTTCGTTGTTAACAGTGTGTTCGGGAACGAACCATGCTTGGTCATCGACCAAACCGCAGTAGGTTCCGTCATCAGTGGTGATACCCATCCATTTGTGACCAGCACCACCGATGTAGTTGCTACGAAGGAACTCTTCGTGAACGTTCTTGGTGATACGGGCATTCGACTCCTCGAACTGAAGAATCTCTTCAGCAGGGAAAAGGCGATAGAGAAGGCTTTCAACGCAAATCCAGTCAGTGGTCATCTCTTTGCGGAGAAGCTCGAAAGTGTAGCTCTCCGTGCCGGGGCGTTGGATGACTTCGGGTTTGCTATCGCAAGAGTCAGTCTCGCAGTAGGTGTCGGTGATCTGACGGAAAGGAGTGCAAGGATCGTGGAATCCACGGCCAAAGCGGAACGCTTTCTGTTCGGTTGTGTGGTTCAAGGGCCAAGATTGCTCCTCGAAACGGGTGAAATATGCAGAGTTAGTGACGAGCTTCTTCACATAGAGGTCGTTGAAATATTCGCGGCCCTCGCGGAAGAAACTGTCAATCTCAGCACATGAATTGAAATATAGCTGATCTGATGCCATAATATTTATTTTGTTAGAGTTTGATTTTTGTTTAGTTTAGTTTTGCACTGCTAAACTATGCCACAGAGGAATAGCAAGCGAGTGCTTGGTTTCCTCTGCTGGAACCGACCCAGAGATTTTTCTGTCCAGAAATCGTTTTTCATGCGAGGTCGAAAACTCGCCAGCCAGAGTGCGGCTGAATCCCTAATTTTATCGTAAACGATAATTTCGGCTATCTCTTGTGCGCCACATTGCAATCGCCTATTTACTATGTCAAGAGATTTTTTAAAAAAAGTTAGGGGGAGGTAGCCAAATTCTACCTCCCCCTGCTCATGAACCAGAACTAGGAATGATGGGCTATGCAGTTACTCGATTTTGCGGCGAGAATCTTGCGATCTTCGCGGCCAGTCCCTCCGTCATACTCATTCTTGGCTTCTGGGAATCCGATGCGCTTGGAGATGAAGAGATGCGTGACGATCCTTTTAGTTGTGAAATATACTCGTCTTTCTCTCTTACCATTTCTTGGTATGCTTTGAGTTGAGCTTGCAGCTTCTGATAAGCTCGGCCTTGGTTGATAAGGCGGTTCATATCTTCTACCGATGCCTGCTCATTACTCTGCTGAGTAGCTGCTAATGCGATAGCCTCATCGCGGGACAAGTCATACTTGATTCCCTTTTCTTTCATGTAATCAGCAACCGCATCTGGGATCGCAGTAGCGTTATCAATTTCTTGCTGGGTATTCTTATACCCTTCTTTCCATTGATTCAGATACTTGTTGCGCCCTTCTTGCTCGCGTTGCTTTGCGTTTTGAAGGATGTTTTGTTTAGTTTCCTCAAAGTTAACGAGGGCAGAATGATGGTTGTTAGTTGCTTTGATGAAGCTGTTGACTTGCTCCGCGAACTGGTATTGCTTGAATTGCGATAGCGAGTTCGTGATTTCCTCGAACGCTTGGTCGCGGTCAATCTCTGCTGCCCGACGATCTTCTTCGGATGCCGCATTGAAGATGGAGGCGTTTGCATTGACAGCACGGGAGAATGTTGAAAGAAGCGTTGGATCATTCGCCAGCAACTGCCTCGCAGTATCATAAGTATTCTTGATGGGATCGAGGTAATTCTTTTTAAAGTCAGGATTGCTTGTGATATCGTGGAAATCCAGTTTGTTTCGCAATTCTTTGATCTGCTCAGATAGTTGTTGCTCAACTTCCAGCTTCTCTTGCATGGCTTTGTTGAGTTGTTCTTGGTAGTGGTTGGTTTCTGATGTCGATTTTGACTCGGAGACCAGTCGCTCAAGTTCTTGGATTTTGGTTTCAAACTTTGGAACTTCTTCCTTCTTGTATTTCTCCAGTTCTTCTTTGAGCTTTCGGTTTTCTTCGATTTGTCGCTCAACGAATCCCTTTTTCTTTCCTGTCCGTTCAGACGTGATTTCAGCTTCAGTAACTCCTGTTGGTTCTTCGGGCGGTTCTTCTTCATTGTATTTAGGTATTCCGAGATTCGGGTCGCCAACATTGGTAGCACTAGGCTTCCCTTCGTCGGCTTGTTGTTTGCTGAACTTCTTGAGGAAGTCAGATGTATTGCCCTTAATCGGAACTTGAGGTTTTGATTTCAGTTCTGCGATTACTTCTGCTGTGTTGTCGGTGTCTGCCATAAATTAGATTTCGTCGAGGTCTGGATCAATCGTGCTTTCTTTAAGTTCTTTAGTTCTTGAAGAAGACTTGGTTTTTTTGAATGCTCCTTGTTCCTCTGTTCCAATAGCATCAATAGCTTTGATTGCATGGATAAGCGTGGTTACTCCTTCTGGTGGGTTTACGTTAAGCAACAGATAAGCCTGTAGCTTGTTCCAATCTTCGTGTGCTGTTATTGCCGCGCATAGGGATTTTACTTTTTCGGTTGTCATTGTGGTTGCATTGGTGTCGGTGTGGTTTCCATCTCAACTACTTCTGTTGCCTCTGGAGTTTCTACCTCTTCGGTTTCCATCTCCTCTGGCTCTTCGATTTCTACTTCTTCTTCCATTGGCTTCTCTACCGCCATCTTGCCTTTTGCCTTTTGAATCTCGGCGCGAGCCTTGGCTTTCTGAAGAGCGAGTTGAGTGATACCTTGTTCCCTGCGTTGCTCGGTGCGTTGAGCGTGGCTGATAGATGCCTTGCCAATCGAAATGTCGGCGAGCTTCTTCTTGGTGTCGATTTCGATACCGGATTTCGCAGCGAGGTATTGAAGTTTGATGTCTTCCTCGGAGTTTGGTTGTCCTTGCTTTTGAGCTTCAGCTTGCGCCATCTCCACGTATACGGACTGAAGTTCGTCGGCGATTTTCTGCGCCTCGTTCATTCCCTGCATGAATTGCTTCAAGAAGTCCTGCTTGCCTTGGTCTTTTGCAATATACTCCACGTGCGCCATGATGTGACCGCCCTTGAACTTGATGGAACGCATCGCCAAAGACAGGTCATCAATGTTTGGCTGACCCTGCTGCACGGACTGCATATTCATCTGCAACTGCATCACCAAGTCTTGGAAGTGACCTTGAGCGTGTTCAATGTGTGGATCAGTTGGCAGCACAGGGAAGTTGGCTGGGTTCACGAACGCATCAGTCATGCCAGCGTTTTCAAATCCGATGATGCGAGTTGTATCGTCGATCTTGCTTACCTTGGTATTCCGGTAACGAGCTACGTTGTCTCGCCCAGAGAGTGCCGCGATTGCGTCTTTAACTGCGTTCTCTTGCCCTTCGTTCGCTGGGGTGATTGCTGTGATCTGCAATAGCTTCTCGGCGGTGATGAGTTTGAACGATGGGCTACCCGCGCCATTGATAAGGTTGGATCGGATGCTGGTGATGTTCTTCCATTGCGCGGCTTCTCTTGGAGTTTTGAGTTCATCAAGAATCTCGTAGAACTTCTTCACATACTCGTATCCATCATCGCTAGACTTGGCATTTACAAAGCGTTTGTAGAGTTGCTTGAAGTAAAGAGTCTGGCACTCATTGAATCGGCGAATCTGTGTTCCAGAGAGTTTAGCGGATTCAGCCGCATCTAACTCTGCTTCGCCTTTGGTGCGTTGCTTTCCTCCAGCGGTAGGTGCGTTGATGCGATACTGCCCCATGCCCCTATACATATCTCCCATGAAGAACTGCATGAATCCCATGCTCTCTGCTACTGGGAGTTGGAAGCGGTTTTGGATGAACTTCGCCCCGTCTGGCATGACGCTGATTGGCAACCATTCCATTTGCTTCAACATCTTTGTTGAGTCTGGGCCTTGACCTTCGATCATCAGCATGGAGTTGAGTCGAACGGCATCTACCAGCGAGTTCATTGTGAAGTCATACTGACGGCAAGCTACGAACGCCGACTCCGCTTGGCTCTTGATGTCTTGGAATAGTCCGCTGCCAACTGAATCGGTGAGCATATACATGATCTCATCCCAAGAGTTGAATAGTCCTACCTTGAGCATCATAAACCCGTGCTGGGTTCTGATGTCATCTTCGCTTATCTTTCCTCCACCCTTTACATTGGAGTTGATGTAGTCGGAGATTGGTTGGTAGTCTTGGAGGATAATCGCCTTGCTGATCTTGCCGTCGAACTCCCTCCAGTATACTTCGTAGAGGTCGATCTTCTGGTTCACAGAGAGTGACCAGTTGAATCCCGCTTCGCTGATAGTGCGGAAGAAATCCTCGCGGGTTTTGCGGTGGTTGCTGAATGCGCGGTGGAATCGGATAGCATCAATAGCCGCATCAACATTCCAGCCCATTGCTTCTGCCGCCGCACGATTCTCGATCTTCTTGTAAAGTTCGTATGGCGTCAGACGGACACGGCGAACAAACTCCTCAAGGTTGCAGAAGTCGATCCTAATGTCGTCTGGAAAGAGAAGGTCGGATAGGAACACGTGTTCTGGCATCCATCCCATAGGTGAATCCCACATTCCGATTCCCTTTCCATACAGCAACATTTCCTCAAGGTCTTGCTCTGTGTTGTAGAGGTATCCGGGCCATTCGCGGATTGCTTGGTCAAATGCGATGGAAATGTTTTCGGAGTTAACGAGTCGTTCTTTTTCGTTTCCATACTTGGTCTTGATCGTGCAACAAGCCTGACGCTCCGTAATTACATCGTAGTAACTGGACTTCTGATTATCTACAATGAATCCAAGCTGTCCGTAGTTTACATCAGATTGCCAAGGGAGGCGTTTCTCCGCGAGCTTGCTGTATCCTGTAGGCGGGAACATTTTGTAAGCCTTATAGATTCGCAAGCGTTTGTTCTCGCGCCCGATGTTTGCCAGCCTCAAGTGGTTAGCAATGTTCCACGCATGATTAGCGTTGGAGATTCGTGTTTCTGGTGGTTTGCCATCTTGGTCGAGAGTGGCAAGTGAGAAGTTGTCTTGGCCGATGGATAACATAATTTTTATCGTTTACGATAACGAGTTAAGCGCATTTCTTCGGCGGTTGCAAGAAGAACATCCGCGAGCTTTATGCTCAAGTTTTGTTCCTAAAACTTTGTCTGCTGTTGCGGCTACAGTATGGATGGCTTGCGCGAG
>Ga0209770_10000884_pt1 | contig 15810 bp, 14 predicted proteins | sample LauGreSu1BDMLBDD_2_FD_187572 | JGI IMG/M metagenome (GOLD analysis project Ga0209770, IMG submission 187572) | Freshwater lake microbial communities from Lake Michigan, USA - Su13.BD.MLB.DD (SPAdes) (version 2) | ecosystem: Environmental > Aquatic > Freshwater > Lake | place: Lake Michigan, USA...
CTTCCGATCTATCACCGTCAACGAGTACGAAACGCTGTTGATGCAGCACGACCTGGTCGAGGTGCTGCGCGACCCGCTGCGGTTCGCCCGCGCCAAGGCCAGCCACATGGTGGCCGATCCGTTCTCGATTCCCGGCAAGACGCTGAACTACGCCAAGTACGACGCCGTGCGGGTGCTCAACTCGTTGATGGAGGCCTTGCGGATCGACGCCGGCTCGTTCGAGCGGCTGATGGCGAAGGGGATGTCGCTGCCGGCCCGCCGCTTCCTGCGATCGCGCCGCGTCAGCTTCCTGGCGGGTACCGATCCGGAAACCGGCCAGCCGCGCGTGCTGCGCGGCACCTACCAGAGCCCGATCCTGGTCCAGTGGCAGCCGGCCGAGAAGCAGGAACGCCACATCGACGTGGTCGTCACGCAGTTTTCCTGACGCCTTCCTGATGCCAGGAGGGCAGCACTTCAGTGCTGCCGCGTGCTCATTTCAGCCCCACCACCACCGCGAAACACGTCTTGCGGAACGCGATCTCCACGCTGAAGCCGGCTTCCCGCAGCAACTCGACCTCGCGGTCGAGCGTGAAGTAAACGTCCTCTTTTGCCCAGGTGCGCAGGTAGCCGGCGGCCTTCGCGCGCGGGTAGTGCGCCTGCAGGTGCTGCAGCCACCCCGCGCGGTGCGCCTGCTGCAGCGCCGTGGAGGCGGCCAGGCAGCAGTCGGCGCTGACCAGCATGCCACCCGGGCGAAGCGCCGCGAAACAGTGCTTGTAGAGCGCGGCCTTGCGCCGGCCGGTGGGGAGGTGATGCAGCGCGAACGACGCCGCGACCACGTCGCAGCGGGGAATCGCGGTGCGCTCGAAGTTGCCCTCGACGGTCTGGATGCGGCCGCGCAAGCGGTTCTCGGCCATGGCCAGCATGCCGCGGTCGTCGTCGATGCCGATCAGGCGCGCGCGCGGCCGCGCCTTGAGAATGGCCTGGGCCAGCGCGCCCGAGCCGGTGCCGAGATCCACTACCGCCGGCGCGGTGCGTGCCAGCGCGCCGACCGCCGCGGCCGCGGCGCCAATCAGTTCCGCATAGTGGGGAATCAGCGTCCGGATGACCGCATCGTAGTCGTGCAGCTTGATGCCCAGGTGTGTCGCCGCGCCCATTAGACTCCCCACGCGCTTGCGCGCTGTTGCTGCCACGCCGCAATGCCGGCGGGGGTGACCGTGTCGCCGTGATGCAGCGTCCAGTTGAGTGCCGCGATCACATCATCCGCATCCTCCAGGCCGAGGGCCAGGCGGATGAGGCGATCGAACCCGTTGCGCTTCAGCTGCTCCGCTGTCGTGAAGTACTCCGACACGGTGCGGTGATGGTTGACCTTGGTGGCCAGTCCATCGAACGAAAGCGCGTAGCGCACGATGATGCAGGTCGCGAGCACGTCGGCCAGGTGCCGGGTCCGATCCTCGTCCGCGTTCTGCACCCTGAACGATAGCAGCGATCCGGTCCGCGTGTACTGCCTGGCGATGGCCGCCGCGTCGACGTGCGACGGCAGGGATGGATGGAACACCTCGCTGACCTTGGGGTGGGAGGCCAGGAAGGCGGCGACCCGCGAGGCGCCGGCCGAACGGCGGGCGTGCGCGTCGCCAGCGGCATCAAACGACGCCAGCACCGCCTCGGCGCGCCGCCAGTCGAGGATGCCGCCGCGCATGGCCATCAGGTCCATCACCGCGTTGGCCAGGGCCGAATCGTGGGTGGCGAGATAACCCCACATGTCGCGGTCGTTGCCGCCCAACGACTTGGTGCCGCTGGCAATCACCACGTCGACGCCGTTGTCGAGCGGCGGCACGGCGAACGCCCACGGCGAGGCAATGGTGGTGTCGAGCACCAGGCGAATGCCGGGGGCGCGGGTGCGGGCCTCGGTCATGACGCGGCGCAGCAGGTCGAAGTCCTGGGCGCGCACGAGCGGATTGGTGAAGGTCTCGGCGAAGACCAGGCGGGTCGCCGGCGTGATGGCTGCCGCCAGCGCCGCCTCATCGCCATCGTCCACCACGGTGACCGTGCCGCCGGCCCGGGCCGCCAGCCATTCCAGGTAGCTGCGCGTCTTGTTGTACACCTGGCGCATGAGCACGGCGTGGCCGCCGGGCTGCATCAGCACATCGAACGCGAGCGCGGTGGCCTGCATGCCTGAGTCACAGGCGACTGCGCTCGTCGCATGCTCCAGGGCCTTCAGCCTGGCAATCAGCGCTGCCGTCGCCGTCGTCCCGTAGCGGGCATACAAGTGGGGCAGTTCGGACCAGCAGCCCTCGCTGGCGAACAGGAAAGCCGCCTTGCCCTCCTGCCAGGCCACGACCTGCGCCGAGCCCAGCAGGTCGAGTTGCACGGTCGGCTCATCGGGATGCAGGTAGGGGATGCCGGTGCGCCGGGCATGCTCATCGATGGCGTGATGAAGCGTACGCGTGGCCTCGCTCATCAGCTCGAGCGGTGGCCGTTCGGCGGGGCAGCCCGCCGGATCCAGCCAGCGTTCGATCGACTCCCGACTCCCGCCTTCGCCAAGGCTACGGCGGACAGGCCCGGTTCCCGATTCCCGGTTGGTCACGTTAGTCCATGACTCCGAGGCAAAGTTTCTGTTCGACGCGGGCGAGACGCCCCACCGCTTCCGTCACCTCGGCAATCTGCGTGTCGGAACTGGCCGAGACCATGAAGGCCAGGTGCATGCGGTCGGCCTCGGCCCGGGAGGCACGATTCTGCACCGTGAAACCGTGGCGCCGCACCAGGCCTTCGAACTTGCGCTCGAGGCCCGGGTGCGACTGGCCGGTAATGCGCAGGTAGTGGCGCCGCGGCGCGGGGGTCACGGCCGCGCCGTCACGGGCCACCGCCAAGACCCGCGGCACGGGCCACCGGACCGAGTTGTCCTGGGCGAGGTCGATCAGGTCGCCCAGCACCGCGGTGGCGGTCGGCAGCGCACCGGCGCCCTTGCCGAACAGGCTCAAGTCGCCGGACGACACGCACCGCAGGTAGACGGCGTTGTATTCCTCTTCCACCGAGGCCAGCAGGTGCCAGGTGGGCAGCAGCAACGGCTCCACCGCCATGTCGAGCGCGCCGTTGATGCGCACGGCTCGCGCAATCTGCCGGATGCGGCAGCCCATCGACTCGGCCAGGTCGCAGTCGGCCGGATCGATGTCGCGAATGCCACGCACCAGGAACCCGTCGGGCCGCACCCACGCGCCGAAGGCGCGATAGGCCAGGATTGACAGCTTGGCGGCGGCATCGTGGCCGTCGAGATCGGCATCGGGCTGCGCTTCGGCAAACCCCAGCTTCTGGGCTTCCGCAATCGCCTCGGCCAGCGTCAGGTCGCCTTGCTCGAGCCGCGTCATCACGAAGTTGCAGGTGGCATTGACGATGCCCCACAGGCTGTCGACTTCGTCGGCGCGATGACTCAGGTGCCGGACGATCGGAATGGCAGCCGCGGCGGCAGCCTCACAGTAGAGGGGCGTCTCGGTGCGTTGCGCCAGCACGCCCAGATCGGCGAGCTTCGACGCCAGCAGGGCCTTGTTGGCGGTGACGACCGGCTTGCCGGCGGCAAGCGCGGCGCGCAGGATGGGCTCCATCGCCATGCCCCCGGCGACTTCGACTACGACGTCGACTTCGGGATCGCTCACGAGCTCCAGCGGTTGGTTACCGATGGGAATGCCGGCGGCGCGCGGTCCGCGGTCGCGGTTCAGGTCGCGCACCGCGATGCGCGACACCGAGAACCGGACGCCGTACCGTTCGGCCACCGCCTCGCGCTGGCGCGCGATCATCTCCAGCACGCCGCGGCCGACCGTACCGCAGCCGACCAGGCCGATGCGGATCTCGCGCACCGGCTCGACCCCGACGCCTTCGAAGCGCGGCCGCGCCGCCAGCCGCAGCTCGCCGCCAAACGCCGGCGCCCCGCGCAGCACGTCGGCCAGCTCTTCCTGGTCGGCAAGAAAGGCGTCGTGGCCGAACACCGACTCCAGCTTCCACAGCGACGAGTCGGCGCCGGCCGCTTGCAGCGCACGGTGCAGCTCGACCTGCAGCGCCCACGGAAACAGCATGTCGCCGGGCACGCCGACCACCAGCGTTTCGGCGCTGATGGCCTGGACGGCTTCGCGCACGGCTTGCGCGTCGGGCAGCCAGCCACGATCGATGGCCTCGCTCAGGATCAGGAACGTCTTCACCGGAAACCGCTCGGCGAACCGCCGTCCCTGGTGATCGAGATACTCGGCCACCGGCGGCCGGTTGAGCCCCGGCTGCAGCTTGCCGAAGCGGGTATCGAGTTCATCGCGGCCGCGATAGGTGAGCATGCCCAGCTGCCGGGCTCGGCTCATGCCGGTGGCGACGTCGCCGTTGCGCAAGCCGTCGCGCACCAGTTCGCGCTGCAGGTGGCGGGTCGCCGTGCCCCAGCCGTCGGGCCGCAGGCCCCCCGAGATCGAGATGAGCTTGGCGCACCGGTCCGGATGGCGCGCGGCAAAAGCCACGCCCACCATGCCGCCCAGGCTGGCGCCGATCCACGTGACCGGGGTCGTGCAACCGCAGCCGTCGAGCCACGCCGCCACGAGATCGGCCAGCCCGGCGATGGAGATGGATTCGATCGTGCCCGGGTCATCGAACCCCCGCCAGGTCGAGCCGTTGCCCGGCCACGACGGGCAGAGCACCGTGTGCCGGGTGGGATCGATCAGATCAGGCGCGCAGAGCGCGGGCCACCACGCCGCGCGCGGCTCATCGCCCGACGCCTGGCCATCGCCGAAGGGAAACGGCGATGCGGTAATACCGCCGACGATGACGACGACCGGGGCGGTGCCGAGTTCGGGGCCATAGACCCAGCCGCCCAGCTGCACGTCCTCGAGGGCGCGGCCCTCGATGGTGATGGACCGGTGTTCGATGACCAGCCGGCGCGGGCGCAGGTCGGTGGCCGCCAGGGTTGCCATCGCGGCATTGTGCCTTGAAAACGAAACTATTACAAACATATCCACATACGTGGATATATACGTCGGGATGGCGCCCGGGTGCTAGTCGAAGAACGCGGCCGCCGGCACGCGCAGCTCCGGCAGCACCGCCGAGCGGACCGGGCGCTGACCGTGGAACTGCCGCCGCGTCGAACGTGCGCCGCCCAGCTCAACGACCGTCACCGTATCGGCAATGGGATCGATGAGCCAGTATTCGCGAACTCCGTAGCGGCGATACCATGCGCGCTTGGCGGTGCGGTCGCGGTGACGCGTGCTCGGCGACTCGACCTCCACCACCAGGTCCGGCGCGCCCCAGACCTGGTTTCTGAGGATGGCCGCGCGTTCGTTCGAGATGAAGACGACATCCGGCTGCACGACGAGCGCGCGCTTCTCGTCGAGGACCACATCCAGCGGCGACACGACCACCAGCCCGGCCCGATGCTCGCGCGCGTAGTCGCTCAACAGCACCACCGCCCGGGTGACGATGGCCTGGTGAGCATAGTTGGGCGCCGGCTCTCGAAGCACTTCGCCCCAGATGAGTCCCTGCCGGGAGAGGGACTCCTCGCCTGCCAGGTACTCGTTCACCGTCTGATGCCGCCGGGTAAACATCACCATGCCGCCCTCGACGACGACGTTGCCATCGTCAGATTCAATCGTCAAGTGGGTTTGCAGGTGAAATCGCGCGCGTGAACTGCGGCGTTGAGCACCGCTGACCGAGTAGCATGAGAAGTACGCACTTCCTGCAAACATGATGAAGAACTTCCGCACTATTTCCCAAGACGATGCCCTGGCCTTGATGGCGGATGAGGGGGCGGTGATTCTTGACGTGCGCACGCCAGGCGAGCACGACCAGCTCGGTCACATCCCTGGTTCGTGGTTGTTGCCGCTGGATCTGGTGGTCAGCGCCCCGGCCGTGCTGCCGCGCGACGGCCGGCCCGTGCTGGTCTATTGCGAGCACGGCGTGAGAAGCGTGGCGGCGTCGCGGCTGCTCGCCGAAGCGGGGGCCGGCGACATCCTGAACCTGGCCGGCGGCATGGCCGCCTGGACCGGACCGCGCGAGTTCGGCGCGAGCCCGCTTCGTGGGCCTGCGGCGTGGCTGATTGAGAATGCCGACCTGCTGCCGCGTGGCGGCAAGGTGCTCGACGTGGCGTGCGGCCGCGGCCGGCACGCGCTGTTGCTGGCCAGCGCCGGCTTTGACGTGCATGCCATCGACGGTGATCCGGCGAAGATTGCCTTTCTTCAGGAGACGGCCGAGCGGTTGCGCCTGTCACTCAGTTGCGAGGTGGTGGATCTCGAGACGGTCCCGGCGCCCGCGCTGCCCGGGCCTTGCGATGCCGTGCTGGTGTTCAACTACCTGCATCGGCCGCTGATGCCCGCGCTGCGGGAGGCGTTGGCGCCCGGTGGGCGGCTGTTCTACGAGACCTTCACGGCGCGACAGGCCGAGCGCGGCCGCCCGACCAACCCGGCCTTTCTGTTGAATGCGGGTGAACTGCCCGAGCTCGTGGCGCCGCTCATCGTGCTGGGCTCCCGCGAAGACGAGGTCGACGGCCGCTTCATTGCTTCGCTCGTGGCCGAGCGCGGGCGCTAGGCGCTAGCGAACCGGCGTCGTGCCGGTCGGCTTGTGAAAGGGCGGGCACCCCGCACCGGGGTGCCCTTTGTCGTGTGGCATCCGGCTCCAGCCGGACTACTGCGTAACGGTCACCTTCACCATCGCGGTCGTGAAGCAGCACACCTCGCCGCCGCCGCCGCGCCCGGACAGGTCCTCGACGTCCACGTGCAGCACGTACTCGCCGGGCTGGCTGAACTTCGCCACCACGGTGGCCTTGCCGTTGAATGCCGCCGCGCCCTCGGTCTTCTCGAACACCGGCGGCGTCTGGTCGAACGTCACCGTGCCGGGACCGCGGTACTTCGACCAGTGGAGGATCACCGGCGGCGGGGGATTGCGCAGCGGCGCATTCGACCCGCTCGAATACTTCGCATCGTCGGTCGCCCAGACCGGCAGCGACAGGCCGGCCGCCACGGTGGCGGTGCGCGCGACCGCCTTGGCCAGCATGGCGATCGGACCCTGGAAGGTTGGCCCGGTTGGGTCGAAGCGAATCACCGGCGGGTTGTTGCCCACCGCGACGTCGGCCCACGGGTTCACTTCGTACGGCTCGTTCAGCCAGAACGGGACGCTGTTGGTCTGGCCGTTGGCGGTGAGCGACCAGGTCAGGCGCTGCTTGCGGTCGAAGTCCTTGGGCACGGTGATGGTGAACGCGCCGACCTGCCGGCCCGGCAGGAACACGGTGGGCTGGCCCATGTCGGGTCCGCCCGGCTCGAAGCGGTTGTTCGGGCCGATCGGCACCTCGATGGTCTGCGCCGTGTTGCGATTCAGGTAGCCGATCAGGAAGGTGTGGGTGCCGTCGGCGTTGGTGAACCAGCCTTCGTAGGCCGGCGTGATGCTCGCGCCGGCACCGCGAAACGGTTCGCTGATCTGCTGCGCCGCGAGGGGGAGGTCGATGGTCGTGGACAGGGAGAAGACCCCCGCGCCCGCCAGGAGCGCGAGGGTCGTCAGGAATCGGCGCATGGCTATTGCCGCGGCGCCTCGCTGGTCTGGCGCGCCTTCTTCGCGTCGAGCCAGGCCTTGTATTCGGCGTCGGTGAGATAGACGACGTTCATCCACGCGTGCGCCATTTCATCGACGGTGCGGTCGCCGTAGCCGACCCACTGATCCGGATCCGGGTTGTTCGGGTTGGCCTTGGTGTTGTCGTACCAGGCACTGACCTGGATGATGGTGCCCTTGGGGAAGGCCGGCGCCGCGTCATCGGCGTAGATGTAGTTGGTCATCCAGTTGAAGTTGAACTTGCCGACGTAGCTCACGACCTGGGTGCTGCCGTCGGGCAGGATCGCCCTGACTTCCATGGCCTTGCCGCGCAGGTGGAAGTGCGGCTGGAAGTTGGTGATGAGCGTGTTCTCCTTGAGCACCGTGAAGCCCTCGGTGTGCGAGATGCTGTTGGGCGCGATATCGAGGAAGCCGCGCCGCTGCAGGCCGGTGAAGCCGATCAGGTAGCTGCGCTTGGTCGGCTCCTGGCCTTTCGGGTACAGCCACAACGCAATCTCCGAACCGGCGTCGATCTCTTCGCCGGCCGGGTGCAGGTGCTGGTCCCACGACAGCTTCTCGCCGGGCATGATCATCTTGCCGGTGCCGGGCATGAACAGGTCGTAGCCCTTGCCGATGGCCCACTCCATCAACTGCGGACGGCGGTTGACCAGGTCTTCGGGCGTCGCCGCCGCCGCCGGGCCGTTGGCCGTGCCGGTGTTGACCGACGCGACGTTCTCGGGGCTCAGCACCTGGTAGGCAATCGAGTGATGCAGCACCTTGCGGGCCTTCAGGTTGGTCGGGCGAATCTCGACCATCTTCACCCAGCGCGGCTCGGTGATCGGGATCTCGCTCATCGGCCGGTACCACACGTCCTGGCCCTTCGCCGGCATCTTGTACTCGGAACTCCGGATGACGAGGTCGGGCTCGCCGAAGCCGTCCCGCACGCCCTTCCAGGAGTTGTCGGCGGCAATCGGCTTGGGCGCGGGCATGTCCTTCGGGTCGCCCTGCGGCGCGCCGGCATCGACCCACGCGACGATGGTGTCGATTTCCTTCTGCGACAGCGACATGTCGTTCTTGAACTTCTGCACGCCGACGGTCTGGTCGATATGCCAGGGCGGCATCTGCCGCGTCGAGACGCGGGTCTTGATCGAGCGCGCCCAGGGGCGGCTCTCGGCGTAGGTGATGAGCGACATCGGCGCGATCGAATTCGGCTGATGGCACTCCTGGCACTTGTTCTGGAGAATTGGCGCGACGTCCCTGGAGAACGTCGGGGCCGCGGCGGTCTGGGCCGAGGCCGGTGCCGCAATCAGGATGACGCCGCCGAGTGTTGCCGCCAGGACGCTACGCCGTCGAAAACCCTTACCAACCATGCAGGCCTCCCCCCACAGATACGTTACGCGGATTTTGCCACAAATCTCTCCCGGTACGGCGCCGGCCTTCATGACCTGGCCAGGCCCGGCCGGTGCGGGATGTCACCCTGTTTAGCGGCCATTTCCGGCCTTGAGGACGCTGACCAGGCCCACGGCGCTCGCGATGGCCCAGGTGCCTTCCAGCAGGATGAACCCGTATTGCCGTTCGATCACGGCCACCAGCGTAAGGCCCGCCGAACCCGCGAGGTTCATTAGTTGATACGACAGGGTCCGGGTCGAGAGGCGGCCGAGCTGGCTGGCGGCGAACGGTGTCAGGATTAGCAGCGCGCCGACGAGCGAAAGTGCCTGGACCATTCGCGCAAGTGTACCCCTGGCGCCCGGCGTGTTACCCTCGCCCGCCTGTGGCCCAGCCATTCAAGCGCGCGCTCGGGTTGTTCGACGCGCTGATGATCGTGATCGGCGGAATCATCGGCGCCGGCATCTTCATCAACCCCTACCTCGTCGCGCAGCGTCTGGATTCGCCCGCGCTGGTAACTGGCGCCTGGCTCGCCGGGGCCGCCATTGCCCTGATCGGCGCGCTCGCCTACGCCGAGCTCGGGGCGATGTTCCCCAGCGCCGGCGGCCAATACGTTTACCTGCGCGATGCCTACCACCCGGTGGTCGCATTTCTCTATGGCTGGGCCCTGCTGTTCATGATCGAAAGCGGCGCGATGGCCGCCGTCGGCATGACCTTCGCCGAGTACGCCGTGCGCCTCGTCACGGGCCAGCCGCAGGCCTCGGCGCTGATTGGCGCCGGCGGCGTGCGCGCGGTGGCGATCGCCGCGATCGTCTTCCTGTCGATCATCAATTACCGCGGCGTCATTCCCGGCAGCCGCCTGCTCAACCTGTTCGTGGTGTTGAAGGTGGCGGCGCTGGCCGTGCTGATTGCGTCGGGCCTGTTCTACAGCGGCGCGCTCGACGCCGCGCAGCAGGTCGCCGCGCCCGGCTCGTCCAGCACCATGACCGCGTTTGGCGCGGCGCTCATCCCGATCGTGTTCGCCTACGGCGGCTGGCAGAACGCGAACTACGTGGCCGAGGAGATTCGCGACCCGAAACGCATCCTGCCCATTGGCCTGCTGCTGGGCACCGCAATCGTGGCGCTGGTCTACGTGACCATCAATGTCGCTTACCTCCAGGCGCTCGGCCTGGGCGGACTGGCGGCCACCACCACGCCGGCGTCGGACGCCGCGCGGCTGCTGTTTGGCGCGGCCGGCGATCGCTTCGTCACGGCCGCCATTGCCATCTCGACGTTCGGGTTCCTCAACTTGTGCGTGCTGGCGCCGACGCGCGTCTACTACGCGATGGCGGCCGATGGCGCCTTCTTTCCGCAGGTGGCCAGGCTCCATCCGAAGTACCAGACGCCGTCACTGGCCATCATCCTGCAGTCGACGTGGGCGATCGCGCTCACGCTGACCGGCACCTACGGCCAGCTGCTGGACTACGTGGTGTTTGCCGACTGGATCTTCTTTGGCCTCACGGTCGCGTCGGTGGTCATTTTCCGCAGAACCCGGCCCGACGCGCCGCGCCCGTTCCGAACCTGGGGCTATCCGGTGACGCCCGCCCTGTTCGTGCTGGCCGCCATCGCCATTGTCGCCAGCGTGATCCGCGTCAGCCCGGTCCAGTCGGCGATGGGCGCGGCGTTGATGCTGGCCGGCATCCCCGCGTTCTACTATTGGCAACAGGCTTCCGACTCCCGGCTCCCGACTCCCGGTTCCCGAGAATGATCACAGCACCGTATTTGCGTTGGGCCAAGGTTCGCCCGCGCGTGACCTACGACCTTGCCGCCAGCGGACTGCAGCACGTCACGACCGAGGAGCTGCTGGGCGATGCCGCCGCCAAGGAGGCCTTTTCACTCGGTGGTCCCAACGATGAAGGCTATGCGCCGTTGCGCGCGGCCATTGGGTCGCGCCACGGCCTGCCACCGGAATCGGTGACGATCGCCAACGGCGCGGCCGGCGCCAACTTCCTGGCGTGCCTGGCCTTGCTCGAGCCTGGCGACGATGCGCTCGTCGAGCGCCCGGCTTATGATCCGCTGATGGCGGCCGCCCGCGTGGCGGGCGCCAACGTCGTGCACTTCGATCGCAGCTGGGCGAAGGGGTTCGCGCTCGATCCGTACGTCGTGCGCACCGCGCTGACGCCGCGAACCAAACTGATTGTCCTGTCGAACGCGCACAATCCGAGCGGCGCGCTCGCCTCGCGCGACGCGCTCGAGCAGGTCGGCATCATGGCCGAGGCGATTGGCGCGCGCGTGCTGGTGGACGAGGTCTACGCCGAAGCGCAACACGACGACACCCCGCCGCCGCCGGCCGCGGCGCGGCTGGGCCCGGTGTTTGTCTCCACGAGCAGCCTGACGAAAGCCTATGGGCTGGCAGGCTTGCGGTGTGGGTGGATCCTGGCATCGCCGGAGTTGTCGGCCCGCTTCCGCGAGACGCGCGACATCGTGGACGGCAGCGGCGCGTTTCCGCCCGAACAACTGGCGGTGGCGGCGTTTGCGAAGCTCGACGAACTGCGGGCGCGGGCGCGCGTCATCCTGTCACGCAACCTGGCCATGATCGAATCCGTGTTGGCGTCACACCCGCGCGTCGAGTGGCTGGCGCCCGCCGCCGGCACCACCGCGTTTCCGCGCATCAAGGGGCTGGATGACACCTCGGCCTTCGTCGAACGGCTGGTCGCCGAGTACGACACCGTCGCCGTGCCTGGCCATTTCTTCCAGGCGCCGCAACATATTCGCATCAGCTTTGGCGGCAGGACAGAAATGCTCGCCGAGGGTCTCGCGAGGCTCGACCAGGCGCTTCGCGCGATGTCGCAGTGACGACGTTCTGGCTGAATTTCCACGTCGGCTACGCCTGTCAACAGAGCGGCGTATGTTGTTCCTCGGGGTGGCCCATTCCGGTGGAGGGCGACCGCGTCATTCCCATTCGGACGCTGACGCGCCGCGAGGACGACGCCTGGCTGATCACGGCCGCCGACGCGCCGCCGGAGATCGCGGGCACGCTGGCGCTGCAGGCCGGCGGCCACTGTGTCTTCCACGGCGAGGCCGGCTGTGGCATCTATACGTCGCGCCCGGCGAGCTGCGCCCACTTCCCCTACGTGTGCCTGATCGATCCGCGTGGTGTCCACGTGACGCTGTCGCATTACTGCCCGACGGCGGCCGCGATGCTGGTGGCGCACGATGGTCCGATCGCGATCGTGGAGGGACCGCCGCCGGTTGCGGGTCTCGAGGTCCCCGAAGGACTCGACGCCCGCGAGTCGTTGCCGCCCACTTTCGCCGAGGCGACGGTGGGCAAGCCGCAAGCGACCAAGCTGCGCCTCATGGGGTGGGACGAGTTCGCCGACTGGGAGCGCGCGGAAGTGGGGAAGCCGCCGGCCGAGCCCCCGATGGCCGAGGCGTTGACGTTGTTCGAGTGCGCGCGCCGGGCGGTGCCGGAGCCATGGTCGTGGGCGGAGGCGCCCGCCGAACTCGAGCGGACCTGGCCGTCGCTGGTGGCCCCGTCGTGGGTCCGCTTCGCGGCAGTGGCCCACCGCTACCGGGCCGCCAAGGTGTTCGCGTCGTGGGCCGCCTACACCGATGGTGGGCTGGCGGCCGTGTTGCGGTCGGCCGAGATTGCGGATGCCGTGCTTCGCGTCGAAGTGGCGCGGCAATGCGCCGCCGCTGGCCGGGTGCTCGACGTCGAACTGCTCACGGCCGCCATTCGCCAAAGCGACCTGCTGCTCGTCCACTACGCCGACGCCTGGGTGCTATCATCCGGCACCACGCCATGACACCTGTTCGCGCTGCGGTTGCCTGCCTGGTCGGCCTGTCGATGGGCCACGTTCACGCCCAGTCGCCGGCTTACGACGTCATCATCCGCCACGGCACCATCATCGACGGCAGCGGCCACCCGCGCTACGACGCCGACCTCGGCGTGCGCAACAACTTCATCGTCGCGATTGGCAAGCTCGAAGGCGCCAAGGCGGCGACCGAGATCGACGCGCGTGGCCTGTTTGTGACCCCCGGGTTCATCAACATCCACAGCCATGCCTCGCCCGACGCGCTGCCGACGGCCGTCAACATGCTCACGCAGGGCGTGACCACCGAGATCGTCAACGCCGACGGCAACGGACCGCTGGATGTCGCCCAGCAGATGACGACGCTGGCCAAGGCTGGGCTGGCGGTCAACATCGGCGGCTACATTGGATTCAACGCCGTCTGGCAGTCGGTGAATGGCAACGCCGACAAGCGGCCGACGCCGGCGGAAATCGACCAGATGCGCGGCCTCATTGCGAGAGGGCTGGAGCAGGGCGCATGGGGGGTGTCGGCCGGGCTCGACTACAAGCCGGGCTACTTCGCCCGCACCGAGGAAGTAATCAAGGTCGTGGACGCCGCACGGAGCGCGCGCACCAACTTCACCAATCACGACCGCATCACGCCCGAGTCGAACTACAGCTCCAAGGTGGGCGTCGCCGAAACCGTCGCGATCGGCCAGAAGGCCGGCCTCGTCCCGGTCGTCACGCACATGAAGGCCCAGGGCCTGGAGCAAGGCACCGCCGGCGCCTTGCTGGCGTCGATGGACCTGGCCACCCGCCAGGGCGCCTACACGGCCGCGGACGCTTATCCATACCTGGCGGGGCAGTCGGGATTGGGTTCGTTGATCATCCCTGGCTGGGCGCAGGAGGGCGGCCGCGAGGCCATGCTCAAGCGCTTTGCCGACCCCGCGCAGCGCGCGCGCATCATCACCGAGGCCGAGCAGGCCATGACCGCCCGCTTTGGCGGCCCGCACGGCGTCTATCTCCCGCGCACGCAGCAGGAACTGACCGCGGTAATGGCGGAAACGAACGCCGGCGCCGGCGAAACCATCGTTCGCATTCTCGAAACCACCGGCGACCCCGGCGCCATCCTGCGCTTTGGCAGCGAAGCCGACCTCGTGAAGATCCTGCAGCATCCGACGGCGTCAATGGCATGCGATTGCGGCGCCTCCCTCGCAACGCGCGTGCACCCCCGGTTCTACGGATCGTTCCCGCGCGTGTTGGGCCGCTACGTGCGCGAGCAGAAGATCATGTCGTGGGAAGAGGCGATTCGGAAGTCGTCCGCGCTGCCTGCCGCCACCATCGGCATGATCGATCGCGGCCTGATTGCCGTGGGCATGTTCGCCGACCTCGTGGTGCTGGATCCCGCCACCGTGATCGATCGGGCCACCTACGAAGAACCGGCGCTGCCGTCGATCGGTATTCGGCACGTGCTCGTGAACGGCAAGATCGCGCTGGGCGATGGAGCAGCCACGGGTGTCCGGGGTGGACGGGCGCTGATGCGCGGCCCCGGCATGCCGAGCCGGCCCATGAGCACCGGCACCCGCGCGGCGTCGGCCGAACTGAAGCCGTCCGACGTGCCGATCGCGATCGCCGTGACGCAGCGCGCCGATGCCCGAGCCGCCACCGGGCGGCTCGCGGTTGGCCCCAAGAGCGGACGCGCGTCGCTCGACGCGACCCAGTTCGGGGTGTTGCAGACCGCGGATGGCTGGGCCAGCATCAGCGGTGTGGGGACGTTCGGCGACGGCAGCCAACGGGCGTTTGTCGCCACCCTCGATCGACAGGAGGCCCCCCGGGGACTGGTGACGCTGACCCTGGCCATCGAGGGCGAGGCCCCTTACCGGAGAGCGATTGACTTGCGGACGTTGACGGCGAAATGAGGTCGGCCTCAGCGGCACCCAATCAGGCCCCGGAACTGGACCAGGGGGTTCAGCCTGGGCTCGTCGCGTCCGGCGCCATCGTCGTGCTGGGGCAGCCGACACCCGCGCGGCCGGGCTCTTGTGCCACACGCGTCAGGCCCAGGTGTAAAATTGCCTGAACCAAATGAACCTGATCCCGTTATTCGTCTTCAACCGTCACGGGCAGTTGGTCGGGCCGCTTCGGGTGCCGCGCATCGAGAAAAGCGATGCCGAGTGGGAGGACATTCTCACGCCCGAGCAGTTCGCGGTCGCCCGCGCGCACGGCACCGAGCGGCCGTTCTGCGGCAACCTGCTCGACAACAAGCGTAGCGGCGTCTACTCGTGCGTCTGTTGCGGCTTGCCGCTCTTCTCGTCGAACGCCAAGTTCGAGTCGGGCACCGGCTGGCCCAGCTTCTTTCAGCCGATTGCTGACGCGAATGTCGCGACTATTTCTGATCGCAGCTACGGGATGGTGCGCGTGGAAATTCTGTGCGCGCGCTGCGGCTGCCACCTGGGGCACGTGTTTCCCGACGGCCCGAAGCCGACCGGGCAGCGGCACTGCGTGAACTCGGAATCGCTGCGATTTACCGACGCCCACCAGTTGGCGTCGCTGGCGGATCCGGCCGCCGACGACTAGCAGCGGCGGGCGGGAGCCCGCCGCTGCACGAATTCCTCACTTGATGATGGCCGTCGCCTTCTTGCCCTTGTACTGCAGGGTGATGTGCGAAGCCTTGCAAAGGTCGAGTTCGGTCCATTCGATCTCGTTGTCTTTTTCGTCGACGATCTTGAGGTCCCAGTCGCAGGTCTTCTCGGTCCGCGAAAAGGTGATGTCCACCGACCCGCCGTTGTCGAGCACGTCTTTGCCCATGATGTCGTCTTCCCAGTCATCCGAGGTGCTGGGGGCCACGTAAACTTCGGCGATGACGACGCCGGTGTCGTTCTTGAGGGTGAAGTCGAGCTTGCTTTGCGCGAGAATGGGCGAAACGCTCCCGGCGATCAGGAGAAGCGCGAGCGTGAGTGATTTCATCGGTGGCATGTCCCTTCGTGTGAATGCAGAAGTTGAATGGCCGAGTGTGCCGTCAATCGGCTCGGCCGCCAACGGAATCCTGCTACCGCAGCGGCGGCGTGCTCTCGGGCGCGCGGCGGTGGTGCGTCGCCTGTTCGTAGGCGTACGCCAGCTTGATCAGCGTCGCTTCTGACCA
>Ga0209770_10000885_pt1 | contig 15798 bp, 17 predicted proteins | sample LauGreSu1BDMLBDD_2_FD_187572 | JGI IMG/M metagenome (GOLD analysis project Ga0209770, IMG submission 187572) | Freshwater lake microbial communities from Lake Michigan, USA - Su13.BD.MLB.DD (SPAdes) (version 2) | ecosystem: Environmental > Aquatic > Freshwater > Lake | place: Lake Michigan, USA...
CGCCCGGCGCGCTGTGGGACGTGTCGTGGATGCTGCCGTACGTGTTCATGGGGATGGCCGCGGCCGTGGCCTACGACGAGGGGCTGCTCGAGCCGGCCGAGGAAGCACCGGCCCTGGCGCGGCTGCCGGTCGTGTCGCTGATCGCCATCACGCTGCTGGTCGCCATTCCCGCCGTGGATGAAATCGCCAGGCGCCTGCTCGACGTCTCGCCGGCGACCGCTGCGCTGCGCACGCGGCTGGCGCTGGCGATGATGATCCCGTTCGGCCTGGTCGTGGTGGTGCGCGAGTTTCTCTCCCGGCGGGCCTTGCTGCGCGCCGGACAGGAACTGGTCTCGGCCCGGGAGCAACTCGTGCAAAAGGAGAAGCTGGCCGCGGTCGGCCAGCTCGTGTCGGGCGTGGCTCACGAGCTGAATAACCCGCTGCAGGGCGTGCTCGGCTACGCCGAGCTGATGCTGGCGGCGCGGCCGTCGGCGCTCGATACCGAGGAGCTCACGGCGATTCGCGACAACGCCAATCGGGCCGCCGGCATCGTCCGCAACCTGATGACCTTCGCCGGCCGCACTTCGTCGGCGCGCGGCTGGCAGCAGATCAACCGCGTGGTCAGGGATGCCGTGGCCGGCCGCGAGCCCCACCTGCAGACGGGCGGCATCGACCTCCGGCTCGAGCTGGCCGATCGGCTGCCCCTCGTCTACCTCGACCAGGCCCGGCTGGAAGACGTGCTGGTCAGCCTGATTCAGAACGCCGAGGCGGCCATCCTGTCGCGGCGCGGCGCCACCCCGCGGCCGGCGGGCATGCCGCAGCCGTGGCAGGGCGAAATCGTGATCGCCACGCGCGGGCACGGCGACGCCGGCCGCATCCTGATCGAGGTGGCCGATAACGGCAGCGGGCTGCGAGACGAGGACTTACGGCGCGTCTTCGACCCGTTCTTCACGACCCGCGAGGTGGGACAGGGCACTGGTCTTGGCCTGTCGGTCTGCTACGGCATCGTCCGCGAGCATGGCGGCAGGATCACCGCCCGCAATGCCGCCGCCGGCGGTGCAATCTTCACCATCGAGTTGCCGGTCACGGCCGAATCGCTGGCGTCGGCGACGGCCGAGGCCCGGCCCGCCTACCCGCCGGCCACCATCCCCTCGTTCGCGCTGGTGCCGCCGCCCGAGGACGACCTGGAGCGCAGCGCCAGGAAGCGCAAGGCGCTGGTGGTGGATGACGAGGAATCGAACGCCGCGCTGGTGCGGCGCGTGCTGGCCGGCGCCGGTTACGATGTCGAAAGCACGACCTTGTCGCGGCGTGCCCTGGTGATGATCGAGCGGATCGCCTACGACGCCGTGATTTGCGACGTCAAGATGCCCGAGTTGAGCGGCCAGGAGCTGTACGGCCGGGTCTGCCAGATTCGCCCCGAAATGGCCCGCCGGTTCGTGTTCATCACCAGTGACATCGACGGCGAGGACACCCGCGAATTCCTCGAGCAGTCGCGCTGCAGCTACTTCATGAAGCCCTTCAACCTCGAGCGCCTGACGGCGGCGGTTGGCATGCTGACAGGCACCCGCACTCCGGATACCATCGGATAAGCATCGGAATCAACCATGGACAAGATTGTCGACTTCATCAACGTGAACCGCGACCGCTACATCGACGAGCTGAAGCGGTACCTGGCCATTCCCAGCATCAGCGCCCTGCCCGAGCACAAGGGCGACGTGCGCGCCTGCGCCGAATGGACGGCCGACGAGATGCGCCGCATCGGCCTCCAGAACGTGCGTCTCGAAGAGACGCCCGGCCACCCCTGCGTCTACGGGGAGTGGCTCGGCGCCCCGGGCGCGCCGACCATCCTGTTCTACGGTCACTACGACGTGCAGCCGGTGGACCCGGTCAACCTGTGGACCTCGCCGCCCTTCGAGGCGACCATCCGCGACGGCGAGATTTACGCCCGCGGCTCGGCCGACGACAAGGGCCAGGTGTTCATGCACTTCAAGGCGGTCGAGGCCCACCTGAAGCAGCACGGCCACCTGCCCGTGAACATGAAGTTCCTGATCGAGGGCGAAGAAGAAGTCGGCAGCGCCAACCTCGACAACTTCATCCGCGCTCACAAGGACCTGCTCAAGGCCGACGTCGTGGTGATCTCCGACTCGCCGATGTTCGACCGGGGCATCCCGTCGATTTGCTATGGCTTGCGCGGGCTCACCTATTTCCAGATCGACCTGCGCGGCAGCAAGTCGGACCTGCACTCGGGTTCGTTTGGCGGCGCCGTGGCCAACCCGGCCATGGTGCTGGCGCAAGTCCTCGCGCAAATGAAGGACAAGGGCGGCCGGGTCAGGATCGACGGCTTCTACGACGATGTGGTCGCGTTGCGGCAGGAGGAGCGCGACGAGTGGGCGCGGCTGCCGTTCAACGAGAAGAAGTACAGGCAGGAACTGGGCGCGCCAAAGCTGTTCGGCGAAACCGGCTTCACGACGCTTGAACGCACGTGGGCGCGGCCGACGTTCGAAGTGAATGGCCTGCTATCGGGTTTCACCGGCGAGGGCGCCAAGACCGTGCTGCCGGCCGTGGCCATGGCCAAGGTCAGCATGCGGCTGGTGCCCAACCAGGATCCCCAGAAGATCGGCGACCTGTTCGAGGAATACGTCAGAAAGGTCACGCCCAAGACCGTGGAGCTGAAGATCACGCGCATGCACGGCGGCAAGCCGTGGATGACGGCCTTCGACAACCCGTTCGTGCAGGCCGCCGGCCGTGCCATCGAGCAGGGCTTCGGCCAGCGCCCGGTGTTCAACCGCGAAGGCGGCTCGATCCCGGTGGTGTCGACGTTCCAGGAAGAGCTGGGGCTGCCGTGCGTGCTGTTCGGCATCGGCCTGCCCGACGAGAACGCCCACGCCCCCGACGAGAAGCTCGATCTCGGCAACTTCCACGGCGGCGTGATCGCCTCCGCGTATCTCTACAAAGAGATCGGCGCGCTCAAGCTCTAAAGGCAACCACGAAGACGCGATGCCCGCGAAGACCAATGGGTCTTCGCGTCCGTCGCGTCCGTCGTGGTTTCAATTCAGTTGCGCGACCCGGCGCCGCAGGGTCTTCACGTGCTCCCAGACCTGCTCGGTTTCCTTGCGGTCGTCGTCTTCGTCCTGTTCTGACAGGCGCGCCAGCTTCAGGTACTCCTCGAAGTCTCGCAGCGCGTGCGAGAAGTCGTTCATGTTGTAGGCGAGCAGGCCGCGGTCCTTCAGATCCGGCAGCGACGATGGCTGCAGCGCGAGCAGCAGGTCGGTGGCCGCCCGCGCCTGCGGGAACGAGTGCATCTTCACGTAAAGCCGCTTCAGGTTGTTCAGCATCCGCACCAGCACCTGGCGGCGGGTGGCGCGGGCCAGCAGTGACGGCTCGAACGCCGAGCCTTCGCCGACGCGGCTCAGCAGCTGGCGGCAATCGGCCTCGTTCAGGATGGCGCCGCCGTGGAACGGGTCGACGATCAGGCCGTCGCCGGGATTGCCGCTGTGCAGGTCGTGCAGCACCCGCGCCAGGAAGTGCCCCGGGAAGTTGATGCCCTCGGCGCGCAGGCCGGCGCGCCGCGCCACCTCGATGTAGATCAGCGCCATGGTGATCGGAATCCCCTTCTTGCGATCCATCACCTCGTTCAGGCAGCTGTTGCGCGGGTCTTCATGCTGCTCGCGGTTGCCGGTGAACCCGAGTTCGCCGAACAGGTAGCGGTTGACCGCGTCGATGCGGGCGGCAATGGGCGCGTCGTGGCCGGGATCCTTCGCGACGAAGTGAAACGCCGCGTCGCCCATGACGTTCAGCCGGTCGAGATACGGGGCGGCATCGAGCTTCGGATACTCGATGCGCGCGACCAGGAAGGCCGGCCCCGCCAGGTCCACGCCCGGCCGGTCGGCGGCTTCGGTGATCAGGTCGGCGAGCGTGGGCGGCGGCTCAGTCAGCACAGAGGGCGTCCAGGTCGGCAAGGGTGAGCGCGTGCAGGCCGGCCACGACCAGTTCGGCGTCGCCGCGCAGTTCGGCCGCGGAGTAGGTGTTGGTGACGGCGACGCAGCGGAGGTCGGCGCCCCGGGCCGAGACCAGGCCCCACTTCGAGTCCTCGATCGCCACCGAGCGCCACGGCACGAGATCAAGCCCCGAGCGCTCGCGCAGTTGCGCGAACGCCGTCAGGTAGGGCTCGGGATTGGGCTTGCTGCGTTCGGTTTGATCGGCGCCGACCACCACCGCGAACAGCGACCGCAGGCCGGCGCGTTCGAGCACGTGATCGATTTCGTGGGTGAGCGCGCCGGAGGCCACCGCGATGGGCACCACGGCGGCCGCGGCGCGAATGAAATCGGCGGCGCCCGGGAACAGCATCTCGCCGGCGGCGGCCAGCGCTTCGTAGCGCTCGCCCTTGCGCTCGATCAAGGCGCGCACGCGGCCGTCGTCCATCGGCACGCCCCGGTCCTTGCCGAGCGCCTTGAACACCCCCACATCGTCGTAGCCGAGGTACTTCTCGTAGTAGTCCTCGGTAGAAATAGTGAGGCCTTCGGGCGCCAGGATGTCCTGGTACGACTTGAGGTGCAGGCGCTCGCTGTCGGCAATCACGCCGTCGAAGTCAAAAACGATCGCCTGGAGTGCACCCGCCCGGCTCCCGACTCCCGGCTCCCGGCTCCCGGCTGGATCAATCGTCATGGGATGCTCGAGGCGGACTTGGGAAGGCGCTCGCCGGCCCGGATCGGCATCTCGAGGCGGTTCTCTTTCGGCGGATAGGGGCAGTCGTAGTCGGGGTTGTAGTAGCAGAACGGGTGATAGGCGACGTTGAAGTCGACCACGTAGATGCCGGTGGGCGTCGGGTCGAGCTCCATGTAGCGGCCGGCCGCGTAGGTTTCGGCGCCGTTGGTGAAATCCGAGAACGGCACGAACAGGCGCGTGATCTGCGGCTGGTCCAGTTCGTGGAACGCCGTCAGGCTCATCTTCTTGCCCTTGACGGTGAACTTCAGCGTGCCGATGCGTTCGATGTCGCGGATCTTGCCGGTGGAGGTGGGCACCTGCAGGCGGGTGCGCTCCGGCGCGGGATCCAGCGAGGCCGGCACGGCGTACATTTCGTCGATGGGGAAGTAGGCGAGCGGCACGAGCGCGGCCATCTTGTCGGCCGGCACCGGGTTGCCGGGAGCGGCCTTGAAGGCGTCGTCCTTGGCCGCGCGCTGCGCGGCAATCGTCGCCGTATAGTCTTCCGGTTGCGAGCAGGCCGCCACGATCGCCATCGCCGCGACTGCCAGCACCGCTCGAATTGCCCACCTCACATGCCAACTATAACCAATCGCCGACCGTGAGGTATCCTGAAAGGCTATGTTACGAGCTGGAATCGTCGGACTGCCGAACGTGGGCAAGTCCACCCTCTTCAACGCGGTGACCCGGACCCGCAAGGCCGAGGCTGCCAACTATCCGTTCTGCACCATCGATCCCAACGTCGGCATCGTCACGGTGCCAGACGCGCGGCTGGCGGTGCTGCAGGGCATTGCCAAGACCAACGTGGTGATCCCGGCGGCGGTGGAGTTCGTTGACATTGCCGGCCTGGTCAAGGGCGCGAGCGATGGCGAAGGCCTGGGCAACAAGTTCCTGACTCACATCCGCGAGGTCGACGCCATTGTCCAGGTCGTCCGCTGCTTCGATGACGAGGACGTGCTGCATGTGTCCGGCTCGGTCGACCCGGTCCGAGACATCGAGGTGATCAACACCGAGCTGATGCTGGCCGACCTCGAAACCGTGCGCAAGCGCCGCGAGCGCGTCGCCAAGGAAGTGAAGCGCGGCAACAAGGAGGCGGCGGCGGAAGACGCCGTGCTGGCGAAGATTGAAACCGCGCTCGACGCCGGCAAGCCGGCCCTTACCGTCGCGCTGACGCCGGAGGAGAAAGTGCTGTCGACGCAGTTCTTCCTGCTGAGCGACAAGCCGACTATTTTCGCCTGCAACGTCAAGGAAGGCGACCTCGCGACGGCCGATACCAATCCCTACGTCACCAAGGTGCGGGAATACGTAAACGCCCACCTGTCGTGTGAAGCGGTGGTGATCAGCGCGCAGATCGAGAGCGATCTCGTCGATCTCGAGCCCGCCGAAGCTCAGGAGTTCCTGAAGGAGCTGGGCGTGGCGGAAAGCGGCATTGGCGCGCTCATTCGCGCCACCTATCACCTGCTCGGCCTGCAGACGTACTTCACCGCCGGGGAGAAGGAAGTGCGCGCCTGGACCATCCACCAGGGCGATACCGCGCCGAAGGCGGCCGGGGTGATCCACTCGGACTTCGAGCGCGGCTTTATCAAGGCCGAGACCGTGGCCTACGCCGACCTCGTTGCCTGCGGCTCAGTGGCCGCCGCCCGCGACAAGGGCCTCTACCGCATGGAAGGCAAGGAGTACATCGTCAAGGACGGCGATGTGCTGCTGTTCAAGTTCAACGTGTAATCACTGAACAGGAGATCGCGAGGGCCAGGAGTGAGCGAATGCCGCTGCTGGCCGCTCGTCCGGATTCACGTGAAGGGCATGAGGTAGTCATCGAGTCCGTCAACCCACGCCCCCTTAGGCCCCGTCGTAGGCGCTGATCCGCCGGTCGACGCGGTGGCGACGCGTCTTGGCGCGAAGGCCTGCGGCAATCGTGAGACCGCGATCCCGGCGCGAACGGTCCACGACACCAGAACGCGATCGGCATTCGAATCGTTGCCACTCGAGTCCGCGTCTAACCCGGTAAGCCACAACTGTTAAAGGGAGACGCCATGTTCCACCGTAGCGACTACGTGTTTATCATCGCCGCATTTTTTTCGTTCCTGTTCTCCGTCTACCTGTGGTTCTCGGGGCAGCGCGAGGAAGGCCTGTACGTGGGGATCTGGGTGCCGTCGATTCTTGCTTTCGCGACGCTGGTCGCCCAGGTGAGGGCTCGCTGACATGTCCGCCATGGCCATTTTCCTTGTCGGCTTCTTCGTCAGCACGCTGTGCCTCTTCGGCATCTACTTCACGATTACGGAGCTGTCCCGGCTCGGTCATGAATCCGACCGTCGCGCCGGCGCGAGCAGGCGATAACGTCGCGCCCCAGGCTCGTCATGGTGACGGGTCAGCCTCCCGACGGCCACGAAGCGAACAGGATGAAACTGTTCACGAGCATCAGGACGAGCGCCGGCAGCGTCTGAAGCAGGCTGTCGTTGGCGCGCGTGCGGACGCCGACGCCCAGCATCATCAGCACCGCCAGGCCGCCCGACGAGACCCACATCGCCGGCGGCCAGACCAGACCCACCAGCAGGCCAAGCCCGCCAAGCACTTCCAGCACGCCAGTCAGCACCCGAAGGCGTGCCAGTCCAAAGCGACGGAATTCAGCCTTCATTGATTCGGAGCGCAGGCAGCTCAGGCCGTAAGCCAAGAATGCGGCGCCCACGCAGAACGCCAGCGAGCGGTGAAGGGTCACTCGGGGAGGATGCCCGCATGCACCGCCGCCACAAACAGCGACAACAGCAGCAGGCCCAATGAAGGCAGGTACTTGTGCACGGGATTGCGCACGCTGAAGTGCGCGCCTTGTGCGCCCAGCATCAGGAGGGCCATGGTCAGCGCCGGCACCAGCACCAGTGACGGATACCAGATGCCCGCGACGAGCAGCGTGGCCAGCGAGATCTTCGTCGCGCCCACGAGGTTGCGAACCAGGTCGGGCAGGCCGAACTGCCGAAACTCTCGCACGATGTTGTCGAATCGACCAATCCAGACGATCGCGATCGACGATGCTATGACGACTTGGGCGGCGACGGCGTAGGAATGCATGCCAAAGAACCTTTCTTTGTTGGTTATCCCCGTTCAGACGCTGACAAGCAGGTGTGGGATTCTTCTTGGCGGGAACTTCGCGCTCGTGCTCATGGGAACCTCCGCCGGCCGCAGGAGCGTCCCATCAAGAAAGCCATGACGACATCCGTGCCCACGCCGCCCACACCGCTCGCTCTCGCCGCAAGCCTTAACCAGGTGCTCGCCGATTCCTATGCACTGATGTCGCTCACGCATCTGGCGCACTGGAACGTCGAAGGACCGGGGTTCTTCGCCCTCCACACCGGGCGGAGAACGAGCGGGAAGGCAAGCGACCAGCTCGTGCCTCCGGTCAGGAAAGTAACTGCGCTAGTTGTCGATAATCAGCACCGGGTCGGAATTCCCTTTGGCGCGAATGCCGGCTGAGGTCTTGACCGTGTAGTTATACGAGCGGTTGCGGCCCTCGCCCTGGCTCCGTGTGGTGATGTCGTCGTGGTCTTCGGAAGGGATCGCGATTTTAACGGGTCCGCGGGCATGTGAAGCGCCCGCCGGAACCGTCACGAACAGCGTGGCGCCGGTCGCGGCGGTGCCGCCGGCCGCCAGGGCGGCAGCAGCCTTGGTCTCCAGTTCGAGTGCCAGCAGCGCGATGGCGGCGCTGATCACGGTGTCCTGGGTGATGACTTCACGGCCGAGGGCGATGTCGATGGTCCGGGAGCCGATCTGCGTCAGCCGCGCCGCGTCGACGAGGTTCAGCGTCAGCCTCGTCGTCGACGGCAGCCGCTGAATCGAGCCGCTGATCGCCAGCGTCACGCCGAATGCCTGCCGCGCGTCCTTGCCGCTGGCGACTTGTTGGGCGCGGACCTCGCTCGCCGGACGACCCGCAGGCGGCTCTGGAAGCGTTCGAGTTGGGTCAGGCTGCTGGCCGGCGTTTCGGTGAGGCCGTCGGCGAACACCTGATCGCCGGCATCGCGGGTCACGTTCGCGAGCGGCAATACCGCGATAAGAAGGGTCTTCAGCTCCGCCAGCGAGTCCTGCGGCGCCGCGATGCGGCCGCCGCGCCACAATGCCGTGGCGAGCCCCGCGATCGCCAGGAGGCTGACCGCGGCCAGCGGCCGCCACGCGCGTCTCGGCGTGGGGCGCCACCGCGCCGGCAGCGTGCGCGTATCCGCCACCAGCTGCTCGCCGACGTCGCGCAGGTCGCGCGCCAGGTCGCGGGTCGACGCGTAGCGATCGGCCGGCTGTTTGGCGAGACAGCGGCGGACGATGCCAACCAACTGCGCCGGCAGGTCGTCGCGCAGCTGCGCCAGGCCGACTGGATCGTCGTCGACGATCGACGACAGGGTCTGGAACGGCGTGTCGCGCCGGAACGCCCGGCGCCCGCTCAGCATCTCGTACAGGATCACGCCGAGCGCGAACTGATCGGCGCGGCCATCGATGTCATGAGAGAGGACTTGTTCCGGCGCCATGTAGCCGAGCGAGCCGAGCATCGCATGATCGCCCGTGACCGTGTCGCTGCTGATGGTGACCGTGTCGCCGTCGTGCACGGCGGTCGTCTTGCTCAGGCCAAAGTCGACGATCTTCGCGCGCCGGCCTTCGGTCAGCATGATGTTTTGCGGCTTGAGGTCGCGATGCACGATGCCGGCGTCATGCGCGGCGGCGAGGGCGTCGGCAATTTGCGTGGCAATGTCCACCGCGTCGCGCGTCCGCAGCCGGCCCTGGTTCAGCTCGGCCGACAAGGCGCGCCCGTCGATTAGTTCCATCACGACGTAGGGCCGGTCCTCGTGCCGGCCGACGTCGAACACGGTCACGATGCCAGGATGATTCAGCGAGGAGGCGAGCCGCGCCTCGCGCTCGAAGCGGGCTTCGGCGACGGGATTGCCGGCAAGATCGCGGGCGACGAACTTGATCGCCACGAGCCGGCCGAGCCGCGTGTCGCGGGCGCGGTAGACGTCGCCCATGCCGCCGCTGCCGAGCGGTTCGAGGAGCTGGTACGCGCCGATTAAGTGTTCGCTTTCGGGGGCCATCACGAACTGGCCGAGCATACCTCGACCGGACCCTGGAGGGGGCGGTCTGCGGTAGAGTTTCAGCCGGAACCGCGCCACTGCGGTGGCGTCGGCCCTGCGCGGTTGGCATCGGCCGGCGCGAGGCCGCGCCCTGGGAGGAAACTCATGATTCGGACCGTTCTTCTGTTTGCGGCGATCTGTGCCAATGCCGCCGCGCTCGCGGCGCAATCGCCATCGGCGGGGGATCCGCGGTTTGTCGGTCACTGGCGGCTGGTGGCCTTCGACAACTTCGACGAGAAGGGGGCCGCCACGCCGAGCGCGTTCACGGGCGGGCGCATCATGTACGACGGGGCCGGGCAGATGTCGGCGCAGCTGACCCACGCCAATCGGCCGCCCTTGCCGGCGGGGGCGGGCGAGGCGCAGCGCGCGGCCGCCTACGGCAGCTATGTCGCCTACTATGGCGGCTACGAAATCGACGCCGCGGCCGGCCGCGTGACTCACAAGGTCGAAGGCTCGACCAACCCGACTTGGCCAAAGACCGAACTGGTCCGCTACTTTGCCTTCTCGGACGGCAACAACACGCTGAAACTGTCGGTCAGGAACGCTGCTGGCCGCGTGACCAGCACGCTCACGTGGGCGCGCATCCGATGATGCCGGGACGGCCTGCCGCCGGGACCAGTCATGGAGGCCGCCGCCGATCCGGGCATCTCTTCGTCACCGATTCGAAGCGCGAGGTTACACGGCATGAACCGGCGTGATTTCTCCGTCGGGCGTGCTGGTGTCCGGCTCAAGTCGCGCTTCATCATCGCGCCGCTGTCGCGCGGCAGGCTGCCGCGGCTGCCCGAAATGGCCAGGCCTGCGAAGCTGCCGTGGGACGTCACTCTGCCGCCGCCGCCGGCCCCCAGCGAGTCGGCTGCGGCCGGCAACGTTTAGGCCCAAGGGCGGTTCGCCTCACTGCGGCGGCAGCCCGCGCAATAGGTACTGGGCCGCGGACAGGTAGTAATTCCTCGCGTTCGCGCTGATCTGGCGCTCGCCGAGCGCGGTGAGCGCGTCGGCCTTCACCCGCCTCGCGGCCGCGCTGGCGGCATCGGCCGCCAGCACGTAGTCGGCGAGCTCGGCCGCCCACTGGAACTCTCCGCCCTCGAGCGCCGCCCGGGCGCGCGCAAGCACCTGGCCGGCGCCGCCCGCCAGCGCCACGATCTTCGCGGCGCGGTCGGCCGGGGCGAGCGGAAACAGGTTGGTCGCGTTGCCGTCGAACCAGCCGAGATAGTCGGTGTAGATGGCGCGGACCGCCCATGCCACGGTGCCGTAGTACTCCTGCAGGTACGGGTTGTCCGCCAGCCCGGGCGGCAGCTTCACGTGCTGCACGAGCTCGTCGGGGCGCTCGCCCTTGCGCATGCCGGCCATCGTCTGGTCGAGCACCGACTTGATCCCGTCTCGATACGCCGTCAGCGCCGCGCTCACGTCGGCGGCGCCGCTAATGGGCCGCGTGTGGCTCGGCACGAGGTGTTCGGCGCCCAGGCCGATCATCGTGCCGAGGCTCGCCAGCCACTGGTCGACCGGGCGCAGGCGGACGCCGCGAATGGCGTAGAGATTCGGAAAGGCGCGATAGAAATCGTCGCCGGGCATCAGCACGCGCTTGTCGGGCAGCCACACCGACAGCGCATCACTCGTCTCGCCGGGCGTGTGGAGCAGCTCGAGGCGCACGCCGGCGACCGTGATCGCCATGCGCTCGCCGCTGAAGGTCCGCGTCGGGCGCAGGTAGCCGTCCTGGACGGGAGTGGGTAGCCCGCCCGGTGCCGCCGGCCGCGCGATGCCCGGGCCGATGCCGGCATTGAGGTAGAGCGGCGCCGGCAACAGCGAGCCGAACTGGTTGCCGCCATCTCGTCCGCCACGACCGATGTCGGGCGCCCGCTCGGCGAGCAACTGGTGGCCGTAGATCTCGGGACCGTCGTTGCCGGCAAACACGGTCGTGCCGCCGACGTGGTCCGGATGAAAGTGCGTGTAGACGATGGCGCGGACGGGCGTGGTGGAAAGTTTCGCGAACTCGGCCTTCACCTCGCGGGCGTCGGCGGTGTTGCTCAGCGTATCGACGATGATCGATCCGCCGTCGCCTTGAATGAGGATGGCATTACCCAGCGAATAGCCAACGGCCACGTAGACCCCGTCGGTGACGCGGACCACCTCTTTCCTGAACTCGTTGGTGTGCGCCCGCAGCTTGTCGCGGCCGGCAAACTGGTCCTGCGCCGCTACGCTCGCCGACAGCAGGATGAAGAGGAGTGTCTTGATGAACCCGGTCATGGCCGGGCATCATACTCCTCCCGGGCGCACTCGCGTAGCGATCACGCCTCGCCTCCCTCCCTGCGGCACGGCAGGGGACATGGCAACCGGCTGCGACCGCGCGTCCCGTTAACAGAACGGGCCGCGATGACCGTCCATTGTCGCGTCCGGGAGCAGCGACTGCTCGTGAAGGTTGACATTATGGGCCGCGGCAGTGCACTCCGTTCATTCCTCGTGCAAAACATGAATGCGATGTGTGGCGCGGTCTGCTCCGCCTGCCCCGTCGCGCCTAGGCTGATTCCAGATGCGCATTGACCGGCCGCACGTCAACTTCGCCGGGAAGGTCCCCGAACGGGCGGCGCGGCCGGCCCGGGTTCGCGCCGTGCCTGTGGCCGGCGTGCCGGACGAAGCGCCTGGCGCCGACCCGGCATGCGAATTCGCCGGCGCCCTGTTGGCCGCGAGGCAACTCGATCCGATCTCGTACCAAACGCGCCCGCTCGTCCGGCGCGTCCCCGCCGTCCTGAGAGCATTGAAGGTCACGTCGCTCGCCGAGGCGCGCGAGCTCCTGGCGCGGCGCGCCGACCTGCTCGACACTGCGTTGAACGCTCTGTTGATCGGCGCCACCGAGTTCTTCCGTGACGCGGAGGTGTTCGAGGAGCTACGTCGCCACGTCATCCCGGCCCTGGGGTCCCGTGACGGCGCGCTGCGAGTGTGGAGTGCCGGCTGCTCGAACGGCGCCGAGCTGTACTCCGTCGGCATGTGCCTTGGCGAGGCCGGCCTGCTTGAGCGCGCATCGTTGCTCGGCACCGACTGCCGGCCGGCGGTGATCGAGGAGGCACGAGCAGGCCGCTATGCGCGCCGTTTCTCCAGCAGCATCCCCGCCGAACTGGTCCGCGCCTATTTCCCGGAGCACTCCGGCACGCGGCTTGGTGAGGCCCGCGACCTGCTTCGCAGCCGTATCACGTGGCAGACGGATGACCTGACGCGCTCGGCGGCGCCTGGCCCATGGCACCTCGTCTTGTGCCGAAACGTCGCCATCTATCTCGCCGCCCCGGCGGCGGCCGGCATGTTCGATCGCATTTGCCGCAGCATCGCGCCAGGTGGATTCCTGATTGTGGGGCGGGCCGAGCGACCGCCCGTGCAATCCGGGCTCGTTCGCGTCAACCGCTGCGTCTACCGGCAGGAGGGGCAGTGATGAACCCCAGCCGGTTCGTGAACTGGAGGCCGTCGAGGGTGGTCTCGCGCGCGCTCGCGGTGTTTCTCGTCGCGCTGTGGGGCGTCCTCCGCCTCTGGGTGTTCGGCGATTTCATCTTCCCGCTCACCTATGCCCTGCCGCTCCTGATCGGCATCTGGACGCGCGATATCGCGGCGGTGTGGTGGATGGCGCTGACGTTTGCCGCGATGCACACGGCGCAAGCGCTGTGGATCCTGTCTCCCGGCGCGGCATCCGGCCTCCAGACGGTGGCGACGTTTGCCGCGACGCTCGTGAATATCGGCGTCGGCGCGGGCGTCGTCCACGCGATCATTCGCCTGCGGCTGGCGCTCGAGCAGCGGATGGAGGAAGTCGCCGCGCAATCCGAGGAACTGCAGGCGCAGTCTGAGGAGATTGCGCACCAGAACGAGGAACTCGCCCTCCAGAACGAAGAAGTCACGCAACAGGCCGAGGAGCTGTCGTCACAGAACGAGGAGCTGCAACGCCAGTCGGAAGACATCCAGGCGTTCTGCGAAGACCTCGAACGGCGCGAAGCGCTGGTCCAGCGGCTGATTGCCACCGCCACATCCGCGGTCGGCGACGACGCGGCGCTCGAGCGGATCGTCGATTCCGCGCTGCCGATGTTCGGACCGCACGCGAGCGCGGTGATCGTTTACGAGCGCGCGCCCGAGGGGTTGGTGCCCCGGGCGGCGAAATCGACGCGCCATCTCGCGGCGGCGCCTTCCGTCCAGCCTGCCGACAGCTTCATCGAACTCGTGATCGCGGAGAATCGGACCGCAAGTCTCAACGATGGCGCGCTCCGTCCCGATCTGCCGCTGCCGCGGTACGGTGACACCGTGTTTCGATCCGTCCTGTGCGTCCCCGTTCACGAGCCCAATGGCACGACGGGCGCAATTGCCATCTGCGCCGAGGAGCCGCACGACTGGACCGACGAGCAATTCCGGCTGGCCGAGTGGCTGGCGACGCAGTGTTGGAACGTGGGGCAGTTGCTGCGCGCTCACGCGCAGCTCGCGCGTCAGGCGGCGCTCATCGATCTGGCGCCCACGGCCATTCTCGTGCGCCGGCCCGACGGCGAGATTACCTTCTGGTCCAAAGGCGCCGAAGCGCTGTACGGCTGGACCGCGGCGGAAGCCCTCGGCCGAACCATTCACGAGCTGTTGCACACGTCGTTTCCGCGCCCGGTACAGGAGATCGAGGCCGAATTTCACCGCGAGGCGCACTGGAGCGGCGAGCTCGTGCAATTGACCCGCCAGGGCCACCGGGTCGTCGTCGAGAGCCGGTGGCGAATCGAGCGGCAGTCCGCCGGCACGCCCACCGCCATTCTCGAAGCCCATGTCGACGTGACGGCGCGACGCCTGGCCGAAGAGGGCTTGCGCGACAGCGATCGCCGCAAGAACGAGTTCATCGCGACGCTCTCGCACGAGCTGCGAAACCCGCTGACGCCGATCCGCTACGCGCTCGGGCTGCTCGAAGGGGTGCAGCATCCCGCGCTCGACGCCCCGTGGGCCGTGATCGACCGCCAGCTGCGGCACATGGTGCGGCTGGTCGACGACCTGCTGGACATCACGCGAATCGCGAACAACAAGATTCAGCTGCAGCTGTCGCGAGTCGATGTCGCGGTGGTGCTCGACCAGGCACTCGAAGCGGTGCGGCCGGAAATCGACCGGCTCGCGCACACCTGCAATGTCACCGCGCCACGAGAAAGCTTCTGGGCGGAGGCCGACGCCGAGCGCTTCGCGCAGGTGTTGACGAACCTGCTGAACAACGCGGCGCGCTACACGCCGCGCGGCGGCACGATCGGCGTCTCCGTCGCCCGTCGTGACGGCGCCATTGAAGTGGCGGTCCGGGACAGTGGCATCGGGCTGCGGGCAGACGACCTCGGGCGGGTGTTCGACATGTTCTCGCAGGTGGGCCACGCCGGTTCGGGTGGCCTCGGGATTGGCCTCGCCCTGGTGAAGGGTGTCATGGAATTGCATGGCGGCACCGTCCGCGCCGTCAGTGACGGCCTCGGGCAGGGGAGCACCTTCGTGGTGACCCTGCCCGCGCTGGAGCCGCCGTTCGAGACCGCGCCGGCGGCGGTGCGTCCGGCGGTTCGCCTCGGCGAACCGCGCCGCATCCTCGTGGTCGAGGACAACGCCGATGGCGCGGAGATGATGCAGGCCATCCTGCAACTGGACGGTCATGCCGTTCATGTCGCGTGCGACGGCGGCTCGGCACTCGCCGCTCTCGAGCAGTTTTCACCCGAGATCGCGTTTCTGGACATCGGCCTGCCGGATATGAGCGGTTATGAACTGGCGCGGCGGCTGCGCGAACATCCGGCGGCGGCCTCGACGGTGCTCGTGGCGGTGACCGGCTGGGGGCAGGACGGGGACCGCACTCGCGCGCGCGACGCCGGCTTTGCCACGCATCTCGTCAAGCCGGCCGACCCGTCGCAGATCCGACAAATCGTCTCGTCCGCCTTCGGCCCGGCAAAATCGGCCCGGCCGAGCGACTCGACCACTACCTAGATCATTCGGGACCCGGGCGGCGCTGCCCAGGCCCCGAATTATCCGAGCGCGGCCCTACTTCGCCGAGCAGGTTGCC
>Ga0209770_10000886_pt1 | contig 15796 bp, 16 predicted proteins | sample LauGreSu1BDMLBDD_2_FD_187572 | JGI IMG/M metagenome (GOLD analysis project Ga0209770, IMG submission 187572) | Freshwater lake microbial communities from Lake Michigan, USA - Su13.BD.MLB.DD (SPAdes) (version 2) | ecosystem: Environmental > Aquatic > Freshwater > Lake | place: Lake Michigan, USA...
TTTTAATAAAATATATTAAATCAAACGCTTAATCATTCTAATATTGTATTTACATTATATGGTTTGTAGGTGAAACTCCTACAATTGATTTTACACAACTTTAATTTTTAATTGGATCGTGTCTCATTTTTATTTTTAGTAAGTGTAATTCTAAACTTTGATATAGAAAGCATCTCCCCAACCATATTGTTGAATAACATAAGTCGCCGCTCGTTGAAACCCAAATTTGGACAAATATTCATCAATTTCAGACATTTGTGCACATCCTTTATAAACTTGCTCAGTATTTACTTCGGTATATATATACTTTATATGATGCAAATGCTTTTCCATCGATTTTAATGCTCGAAGTTCAACGCCTTGTATATCCAAATTAAGAAAGTTAATTTTTTCAATTGGTATTTGATATTGTTCGAACAATGTATCTAAACGGGTTGTGGTCATACGTCGCGTTGAAATCACCTTTACGTGCGGATGATGTGTTTCATGGCTGCCAAAAGTTAATATTGATGAACTTTCGCCATTATTAGTAATATGGAAGTCTACTGTTTTGTCATCTTCTTCGTCAATAACTCCTTGATAAATGTTTAACTGTTTGCCATATTTTTGTCTGTTTGAAACTATTTTCTCAGGCATAGCATCTACCCAGTATATATTATCGTCATTAATGTTAAACTGATTGTATGCTGATTTTTCCTCACAATCGTGTGCACCTACGTGTAGTATGCCTGTAACAGTTAGCTTAAAATGGTTAAAAAGTTGGGAAAATGTAATTAGCATTATATAATAGACAATCGTTGTATTTTTAAGTCGTTATACAATAAACAATGTTAACAGTATTTGTTATATAATGACTTAAAATTGTGCCAGTGTATATATTCAAGTGTGTAAATAAATGTTTAACTTGTTAATTATAGGAGATTTGCATCACAAAAATTGTCATGGGTTGAATATGATGTTATCGCAACACGGAATCAAGTATAAATATGGCAGTGAGAATGATATAATTGATTATCAATATATATATTGCCCCAGTTATGCAGTAAATACAACAAACTACAAGACTAAAAAATTTATATTTGGTCCACATTTTTCGGTTTTTCCTACAAATAATTTAAATTTGATAAATAATATTCACAACAATTCTGTTTACATACAACCAAGCAAATGGGTACAGGAACTCTGGATAAATATGAATGCAGATAAAATTCTTCCGGTAAAACAGTTTGCATTTCCAGTTGACACGCAAAAATTTAACCAAACAAATGCAGTTCGCGAAAAGGTATTTATTTATTTCAAACGTAGAAAACCGACAGAATTGCGTTTAATTGCAACTATGTTAGAGAAACACGGAATAGAATACAAAATTTTTGATTATGTTCAGAGATACGACGAAGACGACTATTTAAAATATTTGCAGCAATGTAAGTATGGAATTATACTAGACGCCCATGAAAGTCAAGGCTTTGCAATAGAAGAAGCATTATCTTGTAACGTGCCACTCTTAGTATGGAATGCAAAGTCTATGTCACAGGAAGTAGGAGGAAACTATAATAACATTCCGTGCACAACTATACCATACTGGGATGAAAGATGTGGTGAATATTTCTACGAAGAGACTGAGTTAGAAACAACGTTTCACATATTCACAAATAAATTAGACACATATAAACCGCGGGAATATATACACGAAAATTTGAGTGTAGATGTATGTTTTGAAAATTTTAATAAGTTATATGAAAGTTTGTAAAATTTAATTATTCATATATGTGCACATTCAACTGTATTGTCATGCTAATATTCTCTGAAACATGAACCAATTATCAAACATACGATTATTCTCGTTAAATATAATAAACTGATTTATATCTGATAAAATACAATCAACTAGGATAATTTGATCATCTTTTACTAAATAATTATGTTTAAAATATAATTCAAGTTTACTATTATATGTATTTGCCCACCATGTTATTTTATTTTTATGACAAATGAAAAACCCGCCAGCGATAGATACTTGGTTTGCATTTATTGGTTGAGTTGGCAATTCTAAATTGTTCTTGCAATTGATGTTGTTATACATATAATTCATATACTCGTGGTCATTATTTACACAAGCATAGTAAATTTTGTTCGCATCAAGTTTAGATAGAATGTTTGGATTCGGCCAATTCATTAATTTGCTTGTATGTACGTCTTTTTCACGATTGCGAAAATAACCTATATCACACCACCCGTAAAAATCTGTTATGTAATATTTTTTGTCAATTGCGTCCTTAACAAACCAAATCTTTTCAGACCACAGCATGTTTAACTCCCAACAAGATTGTTTGTTTAATTGATGATTTTTTTCGTGATTTGCTATCCAATTTTCCTTGTAATTGTAATTAAAAAACTCTTCAAGTGGACGTATGATAACTTTAATCCGCGGGTTGCCTCTTGTGTCAATATATTGGTAACTATTTTCATCAGAATATATGATTAAATTAAAAGTATTTACAATGGAAATGAAATTGTTCATCCATCCAATATAAATATTTTTATCAAATTTAGATTTAATTATATAAAAACAACTTACAAATGTAATATCCATATATAGTTAAATGCGTCTTATACTTAACTATATATTGTCTTTAACTATATATTTTCAAATGAGTTTATACCTCATTGTTCTTTTTAGTCGGTGCAGTTGATATATAATGTATTTAAATTAGGTTTAACCCGATTAAAAAATTATACAACTCTTCTTTGCTTAGTGGATTAATCTTACTGTTGTAATCTGTAAGACTCGTTTCATTTATTGTTTCATTAAAATCGTATACCGATTTAATATGTGTATATTCACCATTTATTTTAATTCTAGCTGATTGTGATTTATTAATTAAAGACTCGAGTAATTTTTCACCAGGCTTAATTCCGGTTAATTTAATAGGTTTGTTATATTTTTCAGAAAATATTTCAACTAAGTCCTTAACGTTCATAGAAATTAACTTTGGTATAACGGTGTCGCCAGATTCACCATTAATTATTGCGTGTTCTATTAAATTAACGCTTTGTTCCAACGTCATTACAAACCGTGTCATTTTATCATTTGTAAGTGTAAAATGAGATTTTTCTGCATCAGAACCTATCGTATGCAACAGGGGTATAATGCTCCCTCGTGAGTTTAACACATTGCCATAACGAATATTAACAAACTTTATATTTTTTAAGTAGTATGATTTTTCGGTTATCAATGTCTCAGATAATGCTTTACATAATCCATAAACGTTAATCGGACTACACGCTTTATCGCTACTCACAAATAAAACAGTTTCTAATGTTGTGTTTAACATATATTGATGTTTTTCAATTAAATCTAGTATGTTTTTTACACCTAATAAATTTGTATTTAAACTCTGGTCTGTATTATACTCGCATTGATCAATATGTTTCATCGCAGATGCAATTATTATAATATTTGGTTTAATTCTTAGAATTGTTTCTTCAATTTTTTTTTCGTTTATTACATCGCCAATAATAAAATTTAAATTTTTATTGTGATTAAAGTCCAGTTTCATTTTCCAGTGTTTGCATTCATCACGCGAGTAATTGTATATAACATTTTTTTCAATATATCGCGCAACAACCTCGTGTCCTAACGAACCTGTGCCACCAAATATAAGAATAGTCTTGTTTTCTATCATTTTAATAATAATAATCTATTGTGTTTAAATTGTTATATATATATATATTACCAATTTGCCAACAATGAACTGTCAACTGCCTAAATTATTAAACCTAGGCATATTGATATAAAACGATTGTATAAACAATATTATATGAAAATCGTATTGTTTGGCGGTACTGGAATGCTTGGTAGATATGTATTAGAGGTTTTAAAGGATAAATATGACATAACTTGTATTCTTAGGGATGATTATGACATTGAAACCGATACATGGTTAAAACTGGAAGATATATTGACCAATAATTTACAAAAGAATGATGTTATAATTAATTGTGCCGGAATAATACCTCAAAAATATAAAAAGGATAATTATAGAACTTATATACGGGTTAACACACTATTCCCCCATAAATTAAATGAAATATCTAAAAGATATAGTTACAAGTTTATTCATATAACAACAGATTGTGTGTATGATGGATCAAACGGCAATTATTCAATAAATGACGCGCATACATCAACAGACATTTATGGTACGTCGAAATCTTTGGGAGAACCCGAAGATGCAACAATAATTAGAACATCCATTATAGGCGAAGAATTATCTGGCAAAAAATCTTTAATAGAATGGATTAAAAGTAATAAAAATGGTAACATAAAAGGGTATACAAATCATTTTTGGAACGGGGTAACTTGTTTAGAATTGGCAAAATACATTAAAAATGTAATAGATAGTGGTGGTTTTTGGAATGGAATAAAACATATTTTTTCACCAAATGTTGTAACCAAATATGAATTATGTTGTTATATTAATGAAATATACGATTTAAATATAAATATTGAAAAATATGAAGATTCAATATCTAAAAATATGACATTATGTGGTAAAAAAACGATTGAAAATAGCATTTATGACCAACTTAAAATGCTTGTAAACTTTAAAACAGAGTAATTTGTTTCTATGAATAGAGCTTACTTATATTTAATGAGACAAACTCATTCTAATTTTTGGCGACAATAAACATAGCCTTGCTATTTTTATTGTATCATATTTTGCTAGTGGCTCACATAAAGAATCATCTATATAAACCATATAAATAATACAAAATGTGTATATAATACATGGAATTTGCAATTGAGAATGAAAATAACGAACGTATACAAAAAATGTATAATAATAATAAAATAGTAATAACGTGTGATAAATGGGATGTATTAGGAATGCCACATTTTGTACATACAATGGAATATTTTTATTTTGCTACAAGCGTTATATTACAATATAACGATTATTTAATAGTATTGCAAATTCCACAAACGTCCTATATATCAATGTATGTAAGCAGTTATATTAAATTTTTATATAAAAAATTAAATAATTTTATTTTTACTGGAAATGTAAATAATTTTAATTATGATATAGTTTTAAAGTTTAGTCATTTTTGCGGAATAATGGGTGATGATGCTGAGTATAATAAGAACGGGTTTAAAAAATTGGATAATTTTATAAACTGGAAAGACAATAGCATTAGAACTGGTTATTACAATCTATGGTTTCCTCACCCAATTGTGAGTGATATTGTTGCTATTAATAAATTTTTCTCAGGAGAAAATACAAAAAAATTGGCAATAGGTTTGATTAATAGAAGAATAAATAATGGAAGAACAATTTTAAATGAAGAAGAAATGTGTAATAAAATTAAAGAAAGATTTAATGTTGATGTTGACGTTATTTATTTTGAAAATATTTCATTTGAAGAACAAACTGCGTTTTTTGAAAATCACAATGTAATTATTTCTCCTCACGGAGCTCAATTAGTCAGTATACCGTTTGCGCCCAATGATGCGTTAATTGTAGAATGTTGTCATGAAGAATATCATCCATATTATTATTTTCCAGGTTTATCTTATTCTTCAAATAAAAATCATATAATGTTATGTGATGATCATACGGTATTTCCAAAATGGAGGTCTCCTATTTATGAAATCTATAATCAATTAAGATTAAATATGAACGTTAACTGTGAAAAACTAATTGAAGTAATAGAATATTATATTAATAATAATTATACATTAAAAGAACAAAAATGTTATTTATATTAATCAAATGCAAGGTGTATAGTGGTGTGCATTTTATTTGCTTGATTGTCTAGCAAATAAATTTGTTTAATAAAGTTAATTATTCATTATTATATAATTCTTTATATTTTAATTAGCCGTTGAAATGTGAGGAAAAACGTCGCTTATAGAAGGTTCTGACCAAAACGATTTTATATTTAATTTACGAAATAAATCATTCATCCACCAATCAGGAGCATTGTTAAAAGGAATATAATTATTATATAATTTTTGCGCGCATTTATTTCTTATAATATAGAATTGAGCAAGTCTTGTACCCCCATGACAGTATTTTGTAATTTCATTTGATTTTGGATATACAAAAATATCATCTATAACAGTTGCTTCCTCAATATCCTGCATTTTTGCCCATTTTGTATCAAAAATAATATCCCAATCAGGATATAAATTATTTAATTGGGTTATATATTTGTCGATTGTATTCGGTATATTATCACAAAAATATTGATTATCTTCCATAATAACACCATATTCATAGTTATTTTCAACAATATTTTTTAAGCACAAATAATGCTTGTATGTACATGATATTTTTCCATTTCCAATATTAGAACAACCACCAGGAAAAGGTATTCCACAACTAGTTGAATTAACTTGTAATAACAATTGTTCTCGCATTACGTCTGTAATTTTATCTTTATTTGGTTCTAAAATCCATTCAACCTTTTTATTGTCTAATCCCCATTTATTAAATTCATCTATCATTCTTGGTCCTCTGGATTTATCAACACCATGTATTAAATAATATTTTATATTATATTCCATTATATAATCATTACAAGTATTCTTTATGTATTAATCAATACACTATATTATTTAATAAAATATATTAGTATACGTGATCATTCCAACCAATGTGGTTTACAAAACCATTTACATTTTTAGTAACAACATAAATGTACCCCAATTCTTGTATTTTTTGTATTGTCCCTTCGTCATATGTATCTTTATATGGGATATTTAATAATTCTACTTCTATTTTTTTAATGATGGATTAAAACTATACACGGAAGTGCCTTCATTTAATGTTATTATGTTATAGTTATTATTATCATCGTTGATTTTCATACGATATCTATATATATTCGTGATATGATCTTAATAAAACTTGTGAAATTCTATCGTTTGTTTGTAATATTTTCATTGATAATTCAATAAAACCAGGACAATAAAATTCCCAATCGTCTTCACAATGAAAAACATAAGGAGTTGTAATATATTTTACACCATTTTCAATTGAACGCATTCATTATCTTTGTATATTTATTACAAAAATGTAATTATATACTCTTTAATCCACTTTTTATTAAAATATTTGTTATAAATATTTAATTGATTATTAATGCACTTCAAATACAGGTCATTATCATGATTTAAGGCATTTATTTTATTACAAAAATCATCAGCATCTTTAAAAATTGTTTCTTCTGAAAATGTCTCTTCAAACGGCCATTTTAAATCATTATATTCTGCAATTCTTAAAGAGCCCTGTGATAGTATTTCAAACGTCCGTTTATTTGGGTCACCAACTCCGTTTAAATCTAATGAATATTTTGATAATCCTATTGCACGTAAAAAGTCATTATATTGCAATGAACCAGGATTATAAATTAAGTGACGAATCTTATCATATATAATTCTTCGGTTTCTATAATAGTTTATTTGTGGGTCTTCGTGCGCAAATATCGATCCGGAAAAAAAAATACGATTGTCTTTTGTTGGTGAATAAAATAAAGGAATATCTATTTTTTCAATAATTGAAACATCTCCAAACATTATAAAGGGAAAAGGCACTACATTATTTTTATAAATTTTTGTTTTATTATAATTTCTTTTGAAAAATAAAGAAATTTTATCATTTTGTATTATTTCGTTCGGATCATAATCATAATCGTAATTATCAAAAATAAATACCTTTTTAAAATTATTTTCATTAATTATTTTGAGTTCACGTTGCAATATATCATATATATTAGGTTTAAAAAATTTCGTTCCAGGTTTTGCATCATATACTGATATAACAATACACAAGTAATCGTAATTTATGTCATTTATTTTCGACCAATCGTAGTTTGGAATAATATTACTTGCCTTCATATTTGAAGATTTATCTGTTTCAGTATTATTTATAAAATAGTCTGCTTCTGGAAATAAAATATTTAAACCAATATCTTGATTTACACCATCAATGACAGCTATTCGCATGATATTTTAATAATATATCTATGGGAATTTTATATTTATATGATAATTTTAAGATAATAAATATTTTATTAGCCTGAATAAAATTCCCTTGCAACTGAAACATACCCATCCAACCCAATCGGATCCAATGTTTTAATTTGTTTATTTTCAGTTTTTATAAAATTCGCAAATAAAATTTCAAATCCTATGCAATTTTTCATGTTGTTAAAATTGCGTTCTAAGAATTTCATAAAATTAACAGATGCTGATTTCGGTAATTTATATAGAGCTGTAAGCACATAGTCATTATTATTTTCAATATATTTAATTACAATGTCATTATTATTAAAATTGGTATACTCAAATTTATTAGATAACCAATATCTTCCAGAAATTTTTATTAGATTGTCATATTCTATATTATTATCAATAATATAATTTAACGCACAAATTGTCATCATGCCTTCCCCCAAAGATTTTGAAATGCCGGTTGTGCAGTTTCGTATAAAATCGTTTTTATATAAATTTAAAAAATAATCACTGTGCGTTGTTAAATATTCAGTTTGTTCCTGATCCAATTCTGAGCATTCAACTATGATTATTTTTAAATGCGGTATTTTGGCTTTAACTGTTTCAATTGTAGTTTTTGTTTGTTCAAATCTTTCTGCGTGAGAATAAACTGACCGCGTATTAGTATATGATAATGGCGTATTTTGGATACATATAACCGAAGTAATGAGAACTAAATTTTGCATTATATTACTGTTTAAACGCTAATAACTTTAAGTTATTATAAACCATTAAATAATAAATTCGCAATGCTGGTTCGGCATTCACACGTGGATAAACTAAATTGATATAATAATTTATTTTGATAATAATTATATAGTAAACGCTGATCAAAGTATTTTAATTCAAATGATATAAAATGTATGATGTGAATATACTATACAATGATTAGTATATTAATGCCCATTTATAATGGGATTGAATATATCAATGAGTCAGTAATGTCTATTTTATGTCAAAGTTATAATAAATGGGAATTAATCATTGGCATAAACGGTCACCCCCCCGGTTCAGAATGTTTACATATTGCGAAGACATATGAATTATTTAACTCAAATATTACTGTTATTGATTTGCATAATTGCGTCGGCAAATCAAATGCTCTAAACGAAATGATAAAATATTGCAAATATGACTGGATCAGCATATTAGATGTAGATGATGTTTGGTTGCCCACAAAATTAGAAAGTCAAATTCCATTTACTGATGCATATGATGTTATCGGGACACAATGTAGATATTTTGGAGAAAGGACTGGTTCACCAAATATACCATTTGGTGATATAACCAAGTTCAATTTTACTATTACTAATCCGATTATAAATAGCAGTTGTTTGGTAAAGAAACCGATGTGTTATTGGAGCAATGAACCTAATGTGGTAGAAGATTATGATTTATGGTTAAGATTATGGAAAACCGGGTATCGTTTTTATAATATACAAGATGTGCAAGTGCTGCACCGAATACATAATAAGAGTGCATTCAACTCGCGTGGGAATGATAAACTAGCAAAACAACTCGTTGCCAAATACACGTAAATGTTCAGTAATGCCTTTACCCATTTGAACCATCGAACTATTAGTGTTATTGTTTTTACAAACTAATATAAATAGGAAGTCATACTATATATTGTAAACCAACAAAATGGTAAAAATCTGCAATACCCCCTACCCGTCCAATTCAAAATACGATGCGCATTTTGAATTGTATCCATATCCTCTGAGTGATTTTCAAAAATATGCTATTGAAGCTATCGTTGATGGTCAACACGTCCTCGTCACCGCCCACACTGGCTCAGGCAAAACCCTGCCCGCCGAATTTGCCATCCAACATTTCACGGCTCTCGGCAAAAAAGTTATTTATACCAGTCCCATCAAAGCCCTTTCTAATCAAAAATACTACGAATTTACTAAAAAGTACCCGCACATTTCATTCGGCTTGTTTACTGGCGACATCAAGACCAACCCAGAAGCGGATGTGCTCATTATGACAACCGAAATTCTAATGAATTATCTGTTTACCGCCGTCACTTCTGTGTCTGAAACAAAGCCGTCCAGTCTGCAATTTCAAATTGACATTCATAATGAACTAGCTTGTGTCGTTTTTGATGAAGTTCACTACATTAACGACACTGAACGCGGACAAACTTGGGAGAAAACTATACTTATGTTGCCACGACATATTCAGATGGTTATGCTTTCTGCGACGATTGATAATCCAGAGGGTTTCGCAAAGTGGTGCGAAAAAGACGATGTTGCTGACGATGCGAAATGTGTCTACCTTGCCTCCACAAATCATCGTGTAGTCCCACTATCTCATTATGGTTATATTACTACCGCCGAGACGGTATTTAAACACATCAAGGACAAGACTATTCAAAAAGACATCAAAGACAACACAAATGCTCTTATTCCGCTCCAAAATGAAAAGGGTGTCTTTAATGAGATTGGATATAAAAATATTGTGAAAATAAACAAGTTGTTTGATGACAACAAAGTTCGCATTAATCGTAAACACACACTCAATCAACTCGCCACATTTTTACGAGAGCGTGAAATGTTGCCGGCGATTGCTTTTGTTTTTTCCAGAAAAAATGTTGAGTCGTGCGCTGCTGATATTACAGTTCCATTGACGGAAGAAGACAGCAATCACGCACATTTGGTTAGATCTGAATGCGACCACATTATACGCAAATTACCGAACTACAAAGAATATATGGAACTACCTGAATACATTCAACTTGTTTCTATGTTAGAGCGGGGCGTTGGCATCCATCATTCGGGAATGATACCTATTTTGCGCGAAATCGTGGAATTGATGATTTCTAAACGCTACATTCAGCTCTTGTTTGCGACCGAATCCTTTGCAATTGGCTTGGATTGTCCCATTAAAACCGCCGTTTTCACAGGACTTACAAAGTTTGACGGCAATTTGGATAGATATTTGTTGGCACACGAATATACGCAAATGGCGGGTCGGGCTGGACGACGCGGCATTGATACGGTCGGGCACGTCGTTCATTGTAACAACCTGTTCAGAACGCCCTCTATGAACGAGTATAAAACAATGATGGGCGGGAAACCTCAACAATTGGTTTCTAAGTTCCGCGTGTCATATCCGCTTATTTTTAATCTTATTAAAAACGGACAAACTGACAATTTCCACATCTTTTCGCAAAAAAGTATGGTGCAACGAGAAATTGTCATCACGACCGCCGATATCCAACGCAATATTTTTCAAACAGAACAACGCATAACACAACATACTGCTGCCATTGCATCCTTGCGTACTCCACGCAACGTGTGTGAAACGTATATTCAAACGTTGCAAGTTTATAATACTACCGCGAATAAAAAACAACGCCAAGCAGAACGGGAGTTACGTGCGATGGAGGACGAGTATAAATATATTAAATCTGATATTGATGCTATTGGCAGATTGACCGATATGGAAACCGACCTGAAAAACCAGTGCCAGACGTTTAGTTCTACCCAATCGTATTTGCAATCACAGACCGCACTAGTTTGCAATATTTTGGTGAGAAATGGGTTCATAATACAAGACGAGGAGGGTCACTATTCGTTCACTACACTGGGTATAATGGCATCAAATCTGGCGGAAATCCATCCTCTCCCAATTTCGCAACTTATTCGTGACTGGGATTTCTTCGCCGAATTCTCCCCGACACAGCTAATTGGCTTGTTTTCGTGCTTTACTGACATCAAGTTGCCGAGCGATCTGCGTGCTAGTCGTGCAAACAGCAATGACGAATTCCTTAATCGGAAGATTTCGGCACTTGAACAAGCATACAATTCATATCAAGACCAGGAATTGCAAGACGGGTTGCATACAGGCATTGATTATTCTGATGCACTGTGTTATGACATCATTGAATTTTCTATGATATGGTGCGATTGTGCCACAGAACACGATTGCAAGTCGTTTATTCAAAATGAAGTCGCCGAAAAATCCATTTCTATTGGAGATTTTACAAAGGCTATGTTGAAGATCGTAACCATTGCTAAGGAGTTTATGAATATTGCGGAAGCCGTTGGAAACGTGGAATTTATGCACAAACTAAACCAGATTGAAGGTCTTGTTCTGAAATATGTTACGACGTCGCAGAGCCTTTATGTGTAAATGTATTACAACGATTATTTGTATAAAGGTTTTGACTGCAACACATTTGATAAAAAATTGAATTCAGTCACTTGCTCTATTTTTGATCAACATACACAACCCATATGGGACAGTAATATAACAGAAGTGAACATGGCGATCAATTCAGGTTCATCAATGCAACCTCACGTGAATGACTTAGGCACCACGCAGAGAGACAGTATCAGCTCAGATGATGCGGTTATTATTGTGGACAGCGACGAAGATATTTATAGTGACGAAGACGCATTTGAAGACGAATATGTCATTGACAATATCTACTTAGAAGAACAAGATTTCCTAGATACAGAAAAACAAAATGGCACGCATTATATCGGTCTGTGTAGTCACTTTCCTGATCGCAAACTTACACTATATGCTAACTCGATGCGCCCAAAAACATTCTTTAAATATTCGCACGCACATACTCTCTCATACTTACAGTTATATAGTATTATTAAAATTCGCAAGCCAGTCATTGACATTATGCAACTCGCAATATTGGACGATGCCACGTACACTGTTATTTTGAAAACTCACTGGCTACGCATTATCCAACGGACGTGGAAAAAAATATTCCAATTGCGAAAAAGCGTTTTGAATAAACGTATGCAACCTAGTTCCATACGTTTATTTGAAATTAGTGGAAAATACCCGGCAGATGCCAATTATATGCCTACTCTAAATGGGATGCTTTATAAATATAGCTGCCAATATGAGATGCCAGCTTGCGACGACTACTTATTTACGGAATGTCATTAAATATAAAAATTGATTAATATCTGCTAACAAATCATCGCGTATTGACAACAAATCCGAATCTCTCGTCTCGTTAAAATGCATATTCATATCCATCAAAAATTCTCTGTATTCGTATATTCTGGACTTAAAATCCGTCACATTGATAGGATCTATTAAGTCTATTTTTTTCTCCATCATTTTTATTCGTTTTGCATCTTTGCCCAATAAGACCTCTATGAATTTGTCTACATCCGAATTCAAGCTAGCATACAAATCATCGGTTGCTTTGTGTTGTGCATATGAATGCGTTTTCCAGTGATATAACTTTACCATATTTAACATCTCTAAGAAGACGCTCACTAAATGTGACTTTGATGCATTTGCATAATGATTGCGCTTCGCGCCTCCCACGCATTGTTTTCTAGTTTTACGCGGTTTCTTATCGTTGTGCAATTTAAATTGTACTCTCTTTGATTTATTGTGCATATTATATATTATCATTAGATTTTTGTGTATTCACAATACATTTCTGCTAAAATATATTGTGAGCATTTGCTTATTTACTATTCAGATTTTCTATTTACAATTCTATCATTTGTGTATTCAACCATATGTTGAACAATCTACGTTTAACGTCGTAAAATTGAAAACTTTTTATGTTAGATTTATAACAGTAACTTACATTTACGCATAATATCAACTATGCCTATCATTCAACCTGCTCTTGCGTTTACCAGGTATTTATACCAAATGGTTGAGGTTAAACAATCATTGTTCCTTGCATTACTCGACCATAAACCAGATGAAGCCCTGTTTTGGACATATGAACTTTATTATTCGGGATTTAAACCCGAACTCTACAACTACGTACTGATGGTATACAACACAATCTATAAAAAATTACATCCATCATTACAATCATACGTTGAAGCAAAGAACCAGCTATGGTTAGACGGAAATGCTGCCGATACGGATATTGGGTCTATTGTATATACTATGGCGCTTCGTTCTTATTGTTTGGTTGATTTTATGCGAACATATCTTAGTGTTAACATTTCATCGCAAAGCACTGATGAACAGTCTGATATTCGATTTATAGTCAATTTAACGGCCGAACACATCGCGCCATATGCAAACATTGATACATCTAATATTCTCCGAAACAGAGTACTTGAACACGCAGTGAAGTATCCAGTGCGCAAAGATTGTCATCGGGTCTTTAATACATTCACACATCAAGACTTTGCCAATGCTTTTCAGTGCAAATGGTTGTATTATGCATCGTTCAGTCCGATTTGGTATGACCGCATAAGTCAACATAATGGTCAGATTGATTATGATGCAGAAACTGTCTTGTTTGCAGATGAAGAAGATGAAGAGACGTTTCGTAGCCTGTGGGATTATGAACCAGATGAAGTCGTTCAAACAGTATTTGCTAGATGCTGTGGGAGTGGAAAAGAAACATTATTATCAGTCAAAGATTTTTGTGAAAAATATAATTATACCATCGTCAGTAGAATTATAAAACGCCCCAAGAAAACGGGCGATACTACGGCGCAAACAGACGTGTAGTGTATTATGTTGGTATTCAACCGACGGGGTTTGTGTATATGTGAATTTATTGTAGTTTTTTAATCGCTTCCAAAATATGCTCCCTTCCCGAGCTTGAAATCAGTTAACCGAGTAATTATATCATTTTTGTCTTTCATAACTTCTTTAACTAAATCCTTAATTGAAATCATCCCTACTACGTCGTTGGTGGTTTCATCTATAACCAGTAAATGACGGATGTCTTTGAACAACATCTTATTCATACACTGTTCGATCGTATCATCCTTTTTTGCTATAATTATATTCGGGGTGTAAGTGCAAATGTCTTTCACTTTAACTATTCTATCATCTTTACCTAATGCGGAAACTTTGTGCAAATAGTCCCGTTCAGATAATACGCCCACAACGGCATTTGAAATATCAGTTACTGCTAGACAACCTATATTGAATGCTGCAAATCGTTTTACTGCATTATTTGCTGTATTTTCTTCGCTGATTTTAAAGTCTATCTTATGATAGCAAGAACTTTTAAATACGGACAGTGCGGAAACTGCATAGCTTGAATGTACGGTGGACAATAAACGGCTTACTAGCATTGTTAGAAATTAAACATATATAATGTGACCACTTTAAGCCCTTACTAAGTAAATCAATATCTACATTGTCCATTAAAAAATTGAACTTTTTCAATGATATTTGAAAACGCATTAAATACAATTTAATTATCCATTAAAATGTCGTCTTGCTCTAATGCGGAATTTATGGTTAGTGATGTGGTCACCACACCCACGGACACTGTTGAATATTATGTGATTGATTATCCCTTGTTTATAGTATGTTTGTGGGTGCCTATCATAGTGTTATTTATGTGTGCAATTCATTGGACCAATCGGCATTTGAACCAGTTAAAGTGTGATATTTACGACCAACAAGAAAAATGCGAGGCATATTCGCAGACAAATATTAATAGGTACAATTATATACTTAGCAAAATGGAAGAGGATAACGCCAGCTTGCGTGAATATATAGACAGTCTGGAAACGAGAATCGCGCGTTTGCAATCCATTGCACCAACCGAGACTACGATGATCCGCATACGAGACGACGCAAATGCAAACTACGCGAATTTAGGACAACGCATTATAAGCATTCGCACACAATGCATTAATGCACTCCACGAACTCGACGATAAATACCAGTTGAAATGCGATGAATTGACGGCAAACGTATCCAAACTAGCTACACGACTGGATGCCATAAAAGAAGATTGTACTTCAACTAACA
>Ga0209770_10000889_pt1 | contig 15782 bp, 14 predicted proteins | sample LauGreSu1BDMLBDD_2_FD_187572 | JGI IMG/M metagenome (GOLD analysis project Ga0209770, IMG submission 187572) | Freshwater lake microbial communities from Lake Michigan, USA - Su13.BD.MLB.DD (SPAdes) (version 2) | ecosystem: Environmental > Aquatic > Freshwater > Lake | place: Lake Michigan, USA...
AGGAATGGCCAACAAAACCCTGATGCTGTTTATTCGCATATCCATGAAAAATGCTTTGCTCGACTTCCCCACCGATTTTGCAAAGTGGTCCAATAACCGTACCGGAATAAATCTGTGCACCTGCTTTGATGATGCTTCCCTTTCCGATATGACATGGTCCTTGAATAAATGAATGCGCCATTATCTGCACATCGGATTCGATGATAATCGGTCCTTTGCTTGCGTCCAGAACTATCCCCGGAGCAAATTCACAATTTCTTCCGGTCAAAATACGATCGACATTCAATGCAAAAACATGTCCCGGAAGAGACTCCTTCAATTGCTTCGAGAAAAATCCGAATGATTCAGTAATGGCTTTTGGAGCCATCATCATGGCATTCCATTGATGATGCAAACTCTCGGTTTCAATTGTAGTTACCGGTAATAGATCAAGTCGAATATCTGCTATAATCTGTTCAAAAGTCGGTGCATGAAGATTCACCTCGGACAATTCAGCATCATTCACGAGATAGACACCAATGATATTCTCCCCGTCTTTTATGACAAAAGACTGTCCACCATCAATTGCCATTCTTCGCAAGATTGTTAATGTATGTGTATTAGGTGCAATTTCAGAGCGAAGGATCATGAGTGGCGCTGATTGTCCCGATAATGCCTCAATGGCAATTCCCTCTTGTTCCAGAAAGGATCTCTTTTGCATATCCCTTCCGGCAAAACGAATGGAGAATTCAGGCAATGAATCTCTATATGCTTCAAAAATCCTACGGCCACCATATCGCAATTCCCATGAAGAATGCATGATGGAAAAAGGATATAAAGAATCTGATATTCCTTCAGATTCGGAGAGCAATAATGTAAAAAGAGAATGTTGCATTGAATATCCGGTAATTCATTTGGTATGACAAAAATCATTGTTAGAGTGACCAAAACCAAGGAATTTTGAATTGGATACTTTGTTCATTACCATATTCTGATTCTGGGAGGGATTGAATATGTCCATAATTGATGTCCCTGTTGAGGATGTTGAGAATTTTCGGAATGAGCTCGCCAGCATTGATCGCGATGGCTCCCGAAAGTGGATTTATGCCCGACAACCCAAAGGTCGTTATTATACAGCTCGTACGATAGTTGCCTCTATACTGCTGATTTTTCTTTTTGCAGGACCTCATATTTATGTGAATGGTCATCCATTCATGTTGCTCAATCTTCCCGAAAGAATGTTCATCGTCTTTGGCATTCCTTTCATGCCACAAGATTTTCATTTAGTCGTACTGCTTGCTTTGTCATCTCTCGTATCTGTCGCTCTCTTTACAGCAATCGCCGGTAGGATTTGGTGTGGTTGGATATGTCCTCAAACCATTTTTCTCGAAATGATTTTTAGAAGAATCGAATGGTTCATCGAGGGATCTCCAAAAGAGCAAGCCACTCTTAATGCAGGACATTGGTCTCCCAAAAAGATGGTGAAAAAGGGGGTAAAACATGTGATATTTTTTGGAATTTCATTCGCTATCGCAAATACCTTTCTGGCATATATCATCGGAAGAGATGCACTCATAAATATTCAACTTGATGATCCAATGAATCATCTTGCCGGACTGGGAATCATCACATTATTCAGTTTTGTGTTTTATGCAGTGTTTGCAAGATTCAGAGAGCAAGCATGCCTGATTGCATGCCCATATGGCAGATATCAGTCGGTATTGATAGACAAAAACACCATAGCCGTGACTTATGATTTCTTGCGTGGAGAACCAAGAGGAAAACAAAAAAATAGGAATGCAGAACATACTCATAGCAATTCAGGTGACTGCATAGATTGTCATCAATGCGTGGTGGTTTGCCCAACGGGCATAGATATCAGAAATGGCATACAGCTTGAATGTGTGAACTGTACCGCTTGCATTGATGCTTGCGATCATGTGATGGAAAAAGTCGATAAGCCCAAAGGACTCATCAGATATACTTCCTGGGAGGCCGTGAAAAATGGAACAGCAAATATCTTCACCGCAAGAATCAAAGCATATCTTGCAGTATGGGTCATACTTCTTACCATCCTTGGATATATGTTTTCAAAAAGAACAGAAACCGAAACTTTGATTTTACGACAGCCAGGAACAACATTTGTCAAACAAGGCAATGATGCGATCGGCAATTTCTTCAATGTGATGATCACGAATAAAACATTTGGAGACAAAGAAATAGAGATCAAGATTTTGTCGCCGAAAAATGCATCAATGAAGCCATTGGGTTCATTCACTCCCGTTAATGAGTTCACCACTCTTGAGAGCAGAATGCTTATTTCCATTCCGAAGAATTCGGCTGTATCAGGAAAAACAATGATTCAATTCGGTATTTATTCGAATGGCAAAATTCTAGAAACAGTTCAAAGTGCTTTCATAGCACCATAAAGGAGATATCATGGAAAAGAAACAAACAAGATTTCATTGGGGATGGCGCATTGCTCTCATTTATACGACTTTTGCATTGGCAACAATCGGCTTCATGATTTTCTCCTTCACGCAAAAAGTTGATCTCGTGAGCAAACAATATTATGCAGATGAATTGAAGTACGATGCAAAAATGTTGGCCGAGAACAATACAATGAAATTATCGGAAGTCTTGTTGGTGACAAATAATGGCGACTTACTTTCCATACAATTTCCGAATACTCCGGAAAGCGGAGCGATTCATCTATATCGTCCTTCAGAATCCGACTTGGACAAAGAAATCAAGATAGTAGGAGGAAGAGCAGAGCAAACATTTTCCATTGCGACATTGCAATCAGGATTATGGATTGCCAAAATAGAATGGGAATCAGATAATACGACATTTTATGCAGAGCAGAGATTTACAAAATGACAAGTGAAGTATTATATATAACAGCATTGACAATGGGTTTACTCGGCAGTTTGCATTGCATGGGAATGTGCGGACCTATTGTGCTTGTACTTCATGGCAAAAGACCATTTCTTTCAAAACTTTCCTATCATGCAGGAAGAATTGGCATCTACTCATTCATCGGCATTCTCATTGGATTTTCCAGTGGTGCTTTACAATTGGCGGCATCGCAGGAAGCTATTTCTATCATTGCCGGAATTTTGATGCTACTCATGATTGTTGTGCCATCAAGATTGATGTCGAGATTACCTATACTTCGCTCCTTCGGAACATTCTATTCCGTCATTCAACAAAAAACACAATCTTTTTGGAAAGAAAGAACCGTCAAAGGTGATTTTTTACTTGGCATGATAAATGGCCTTTTGCCATGCGGATTTTTATATGCCGCATTTCTCGGATCGCTCAATGCCGGCTCCATTTCAGGAAGTGCATTATGGATGTTGATTTTTGGAATAGGCACGATTCCATCATTGCTCTTTATAGGAAGTTTGTCCTCTTTCAAGAATCAAACTTTTCAACGATATGTACAAAATGCTTTACCGATAGGAACAGCAATCATTGCAGTGATATTCATTTTACGCGGTCTCTCTCTGGGAATCCCGATGATAAGTCCGATTCTTCCGGATCAAATTCCAAGTGTAGAAGCTCCTTTGAATATGCATCAAGAGCATACTTGTTGTTCACCAAAACATTGACATATGTTTCACATTTTTTAAAAGAGGAATACGATGAAAACATCGTTCATGCAATTCGCGATTGCAATCGTAGGTTTATTGATTTTTTCCGATACCATACATGCAGCGGGTCCAGACAAAGCGGCTCTCATGAAAAGAGGACAAGTTGTGTATACTGAGTATTGCAAAACATGTCATCAAGCAAATGGCCAAGGTTTGTCAACAGTCTATCCCCCACTTGCAGGATCAGATTATGTCAAAACCAAAGGCGCAAAAGTTGTTACCGACAATGTAGTCAATGGTTTGAAAGGACCAATCACCGTCAATGGAAAGAAATTCAATAATGTGATGACAGCACTTCCGGCAAAGTACACCAATGCGGATGCTGCGGCAGTAATCACTTTTGTACTTAATTCTTGGGGAAACAATGGAGGAATTGTTTCCGAAGCTGATGTGAAGAAAGTACGAAAAGCAAGCAAGTGATAGAACCTGTCCAAAAAAGAAAATCCCTTCAGAGTATTTATCTGAAGGGATTTTTTGTTGCGGAAGATTATTCCATATTCGGTCCAATCGGAACCATGTATATGCCGGGTGGTGAATCCGGCATATCACTGCCATTGTTGGGTGGCGAAAAGTGGGAAAGAGAGTGCTCTTCCATATCGATATGAGTGGTGTACTCGATACCGTAAAGACAGTCAGTCAAGACTGAACCTTACATGAAACAATTTTTCCGCAATGGGGCTTGTTGACGAGTCTTGTGTATTTTTCTTGCAGTAATTCTACGCCTTTGAGCAAAAAAAAACTCCCAAATGGGAGCTTTAATTCTTAAGTGTTTGAAAACTCACCACTTCATGAGATTCACTTCATCCACATATACTGTTTGTCTGGATCTGAACAAAGCAAGTACAATCGCGAGACCAACAGCTGCTTCTGCAGCGGCAACAGCCATGACGAAAAATACAAACATTTGGCCGGCTGAATCTCCAAGATATGCTGAAAAAGCAACCAATGTAAGATTTACCGCATTAAGCATCATTTCAATGCACATGAATATGATGATGGCATTTCTACGAGTGATCACACCTGCCGCACCTATCACAAAAATGATTGATGATAAGGCCAAATAATATTCTAATGGTATGGAAGTAAGATTCATGGTTTACTCTGTATGGACTGTCGATTTTATGATTAGTCTTCTATATTTCGCTTTGCCAATATGATTGATCCCATTACCGCAGCAAGCAATAACAATGATATAGCTTCAAATGGGAAAATATATCCTGAGAACAACACATTCCCAATTTCCGCGGGGGATCCAATTTTTTCTGCTGAAGGGGCTATCTCATTGAAACCACTTGGTGCACTCAAAAATGCAAGTAACATCTGCATGATGAGTGCAGATGACATGGCAATTGCAAGAGCAGTTCGCGGATTGAATTTTTCCTGAAGTGCATCTTCCTTACCTAAATTTAGAAGCATGATCACGAAAACGACCAATACCATGATTGCTCCGGCATATACCAAGATTTGCACGGCAGCAATAAATTGAGCTTGCAGAGTAAGATATAATCCCGCAAGAGCAAAGAAATGCATGATAAGCGAAACTGCAGCAGAAACAGGATTGCGTCTTGTTACGAGCAGAATTCCCGTTGCAATGGCTACCACTGCAAGCAATGAAAAGAGAACTACTTGAATATTCACTGTAATCTCATTGAAATAACTGAATCAACCGCAAAAATAGTAAAATTTCCGCCTTCTCTCACCGCAAAAAACCAAACTCATCAGCTATGTGACAAGACTTGTCCCATATATTTGACTAATGACACCATTTTGGCATAATTCATCCGTTTTGGACCAATAAGTCCAATCGATCCATATGCCCCTTTCATTGAATATGAACCCATTACCATGCTATACTCTATAAGTCTCTGCTCTTTCATTTCATTTCCGATCACAATCTGCACGGAATTATCAATTTTCTCCTCTCTCTGATCCAATAAATGGATGATCACATCCTCATTTTCAACCAATTCTATCACGCCTCGCAATTGATTCGGGGAATCAAATTCAGGATATTCCAATAAATGTTGTGCTCCGGCAATATGTACTTTTTCATCATTGAGCGTATGTGGATTGAGCAAAGTATCAACTGAATCGATGAAAAGTCTGAGCAAATTATGATGTCCTTTCACTCCTTCCATCATCATCTCCACCAGATGCTCACGAACAAATCGTATGGATTTACCACTTATTCTACTATTGATGAATTCAGCAGTTTGATCAAGAGCCGAGGAATCCACGGATAAATCCGTTTCCAATGTGACCGTGCGAACGATATTCGATTCCAATTCCATTGCAATCAATAAACGATCCGATGAAAGCGGCAATAGATGAACACGCTTGATGATGATATCCGACATCTGGGGCAATTCCACAATTGCGAGACAATGAGACAATGCACCTAGAATTTTTGATGCATCTTTCAAGGCCTGCTCTTGGGACAAAGCAGTGAGCTGTTCTTTAACAACATGTCTTTCCTGTTCAGGCAATGCTTGAACATCCATTAAAGTATCAACATAACACCGATACCCTTTATCGGTGGGCACTCTGCCTGCGGATATATGTGGATGACTGATGAATTGCATTTCCTCCAAATCAGCCATTACATTTCTAATCGTGGCCGGACTCAATGTGAATTCTTCTGAAGTCTTCGAAAGAAATCTTGAACCAACGGGTGTGGCCGTCAAAATATATGATTGCACAATTGAGCGAAGAATGGATTTCTCTCGATCATTCAATTCTCTGTCATGTGGATTTCTATGATAGTGTTCTGTTATCATACAACCAATTTACGAGTTCTAGCAAAATTATAAACCTTGACCGATTGTTTCATACTCATGCTCATACATTGTAGATTTGTACTTTGATTTCAAACATGAGTCATATACATGGAATATCTTTCCAAAGCGGAGCAAGCTCGAATCAGAGTTCTTGACAAGAAAAAAGAGCGTGAAGCTCAAGGCAGATTCATTGCCGAGGGATTGAAAATATGTTCCGAATTGCTTTCCTCTAGTTTCAATATTCAATATGCCGTAGTTTCCGATGATGCTTCAACATCCGCATTATCATTGGCAGAGGAATATGAACAAGCCGGCATAGAAGTTTGTAAGGCAGGCACAACGGCATTTTCGAGAATGAGCGATGCAGTCAATCCGCAAGACATATTTGCAATCGTAGAAATTCCTGAATCTTCGATCAATATACCGCAAACTTTTTTGGCTTTGGAAAACATCAATGATCCCGGGAATCTTGGCACAATTTTGCGATCGGCAGATTGGTTCGGAATGAAACATGTGATTCTTGGTGGAAATTGTGCCGATCCATTCAGTCCTAAAGCAATTCGTGCATCCATGGGTTCGATATTGCGAGTTCAGGTACATATCGAAGAATCACTTTCCAAATTCTTAAAAGAGTGGAAAGCACGATTTCCGGATGGAGAATTGTTTGGACTGATCGTAGAAAGCAATGCTTCATTGAAGGACATTCTCCATTTACCCAATGCATGGGGATTGATCATGGGTAGTGAATCGCATGGTTTATCACCTAACACATCATCATGCATCACAAAGCCGATTCGCATTGATGGAACTGGCTCTGCGGAATCATTAAATGTGGGAATTGCCACAGGCATTGCTCTTTATCATTGCATGAATGTGCAGTCGGGGCAATGATTATTAACTCTGAGCGTCAAGCACATTCCAATTTTTGAGTTATACAACATGTCGGATAAACCGGAACAAAGAAAAACTAAAGTCATTGTACAAAATCGAAAAGCCAGACATGACTTTGAGATAATCTCAACTCTTGAGGCCGGCATAATTCTCACGGGTACAGAAGTAAAATCGCTACGCGCTGGGAAATGCAATTTGCAAGACAGCTATGTATTATATGAATCAAAGTATGCAAGCGCGCCAAAGTTGATGGGAGCTCACATCAGTCCTTATGATCATGGCAATAGAGAAAATCACAATCCAACTCGGGACCGCGTTTTGCTTTTGCATGACAAAGAAAGCACAAAACTCAAGCAGGCAATTCAAGAAAAAGGAATGACTGTTATTCCACTCTCCATGTATTTTTCCGGACCATATGTAAAAGTTGAAATAGCAATCGTTCGAGGAAAGAAATTACACGACAAAAGAGAAGACCTCAAGAAGAAAGATGTTGAGCGTGATTTACGCCGAGGAGAATAAAAAAAACCGTCCATGTGGACGGTTTTTTTATTGAATCCGTAATTCGTTATTCAGTTTAGCGGTTCAATAGATTGCTCTTCAAAGTTTCAAGTGCGGTTCTGACTTTGATATCATGTCCGAGATAATTATCAATGGTCTGACATGAATGCAAAACCGTTGTATGATCTCTCCCACCGAAATGCGCGCCGATACTTTTGAGAGAAGTACCAATCAACATTTTGATGAGATACATTGTCATTTGTCTTGCTATCACAACTTCATGCTTGCGTGTTTTTGCAGATAACAATTCAACAGGTATCTGATAATACGATGACACTTCAACTGCTATGGAATCCATGCTAAGTTGACGAGCGGTTGTCCCTGCGATTCCTTGCACAACTTCCTTTGCAAGATCAAGTCCCATCACGCGACTATCAAGAGAAATCTTCGCAATTAACTTAATCAATGCACCTTCAAGCTCTCTTACATTACCATTAATATTTTTGGCAATATATTCTGCGATTTCCGGCAATAATTCAAAACCTTCATCTTGAGATTTCTTCTGTAAAATCGCCATGCGCATTTCAAAATCAGGAAGTTGAATATCAGCAGACAATCCCCATTGGAATCTTGAAATCAATCGAGCATCAATATCAAGCAATTCTTTTGGTGGTTTATCACTTGTGAGAACAACTTGCTTGCCTGACAAATGCAATGCATTGAATGTATGGAAGAAATGATCCTGTGTTTTTTCTTTTCCACCAAGGAATTGAATATCATCGACAATCAATACATCAACGCTTCGATAGAAATTGGTGAATTCATTTAGTTTATTGTTCTGAATGGCATTCACATACTCAAAAGTGAATCGTTCACTATTTGTATAGAGAACTCTAGCCCCCGACTTTTGAGCAACGATATAATTACCTATGGCTTGCGCAAGGTGGGTTTTGCCCAATCCTGTTCCACCATAAATGAAAAGCGGATTAAAATTCGTTTTACCCGGTCTTTCAGCAACGGCAAAAGCAGCAGAAGCAGCTAATTGATTACTGTCTCCACGAACAAAATTATCGAAGACATAACGCTGATTGAGTGCAGAAAGAAATTCAAAATCAGGCTCCGCTTGCTTACTCTGACCTGCAAAGTGCAAAACGGATTGATTGCCGGTGGCCGGTGTATTTCTTAAAGCGGGTATGCGAATGGTTCTGTCCTCAAGGGATGTCTCGCCTTTGCTCACAACAACTTCATAACGCAATGAAGCCTCCTCTCCGGCCACTTGGCTGAGAGTTTTGCGCAAAAGATCGCGATAATGCTCCTCGATCCATTCTACAAAGAATTGACTAGGGACTTCAATCGTGAGGGTTTGTTCTTCCCATGATAAAGGTTTAATGAGTTCAAACCATGTCTTCCACATCTGAGAAGAAACATTGTCGCGAATCAATCTCGACATGCCTTCCCAATATTCGATGGCTTGTGGACTCAAAGGCCTTGTAGACTGGCCAATATCACCAATGAGGTTATTTGAATTACCGACTGTGTTCTTCTTAACAATATCGGGGCGTGTTTCCTTGTTACCCGGAAACAAATCAATTGTGTCGCGTTTTCTAGCCAATTGGATACTCCTTTCCATAGCTGTGACGACCCACGGCAAATGCCACAGGATAATGCCCCATGGATATCACCATGGGTATATTGAGCACGGTATAAAAAACAGACAGATGCGGATAATCCTAGCGGGATGGAGTTTATCCGGGGGAATCATACTGAATGTCCTGCAAAACCGGGGTGCAAAAATGGAAAATTTTTCCACATGAATGCAACTAGAAAATTTTCTTTTTGAAAAAAAAATCTCTTGTTTTTTCATCTAATCGCCAAAGACATAGAATTCATCAAACATGCATGGCAAAAGCACCCTTAAAATGTGCATACATTCGATGTGCAAAAGTCTGAATGTCCGATATTATCAGGGATTTAAGGGATTTTCCACATGCATTTGAATTTGGGAAATTCAGTGGGTATTTTCAAAACTAGGTTTGCTCCGCAATTATGCCTTCGTTGGTCGGCTATGCTTATTGTCGTATTTTTGTGACGAATTGAATATATACATCAATTCACTGTCATTTTCTTCTACACGCTTTCTCATGAATTTCATGTGAATGAGATTCACCGGATAGACACATGGCCAAGAATCCTGCCGGTGAGCAGTTTGAAATGAGTTTCTTTGATCATCTCGAAGAATTGCGACTAAGAATTGGTCTTGCAGTTCTTGGAATAGTGATTGGTTGCATCATTGCAGGGGCATTTGTTGATCAACTCATGAATTGGGTCTTGTTGAAGCCTGCCGCTTCAGTGAACATGGAACTACAGAATCTCCGTCCTTTTGGCCAAGCCTTTCTATACTTCAAAGTTGTCATTATGGCGGGATTAATCATTTCCATGCCATATACTTTATATCAGCTGTGGAAATTCATAGCACCGGGACTATATGAGAAAGAAAGGCGTTGGGCAGGAAAAATCACGATATACACTTCTTTTTGCTTTTTGGCGGGAGTTGCATTTGCTTATTGGATAATGATTCCTGTAATGCTTTCTTTCACTGCATCCTTCGGTTCAAGTCTTATTAAGAACAGCATTGATGTTACGGAATATTTCAGTTTCATTACCACAACGCTTTTAAGTGCAGGATTGATTTTCGAATTGCCGATGATTGCGTATATCCTTTCAAAAATCGGCATAATTAGTCCGGAGATGCTTCGAAAGTATCGCAGACATTCCATTGTTGTCATTCTAGTATTGGCCGCGGCATTGACTCCCAGCACAGATCCGGTCAGCCAACTTGTTTTTGCAGCTCCTCTTTGGGTTCTTTATGAAATCAGTATTCTCGTAACGGTTTTTGCCCGTAAAAAGGAAGAATCGGTCACATCAATTGAGTAAAACTCATGTCCATAGCCAAAATCAGCAGTGTCGTCAATCATCAACTTGAAGCATTTCATCCGTATTTCAGAGAGCAAATGCGGACTGATGTACCACTGCTGAACCTTGTCATCCGCTATATTCTCCGCCAAAGAGGTAAGAGAGTGCGTCCCACTCTTGTTTTTCTAAGTGCTGAATTATGTGGAGGAACAACGAATAGAACATTCGTGGGTGCTTCCATGGTGGAATTACTGCATACGGCAACATTGGTTCATGATGATGTGGTGGATGATGCAGGTGAAAGAAGAGGTATGCCTTCAATCAATGCATTATGGAAAAACAAAGCATCAGTATTGGTTGGCGATTATTTGCTGTCGAGAGGACTGCACATCGCTGTTGACAATGAAGAGTTTGCTTTTTTGAAAGCCACTAGCAAAGCAGTGCAAAGAATGAGCGAGGGCGAACTTCTGCAAATGCAGAAAAGTCGACAATTAAATATTGATGAAGAGACATATTTCAAAATCATTGGTGATAAAACGGCATCTCTGATCAGTACCTGTTGTGAAATTGGGGCGAGAAGTGCAACACATGATGCACAAAGCATTGATAATATCACCAGGTTCGGCGAATTGGTTGGACTAGCTTTTCAAATCCGTGATGACTTGCTCGATTATGTGAGTAGAACAAATTTGATCGGCAAACCATATGCAAATGATTTGAAAGAAAAGAAAATCACTTTGCCACTCATTCATGCCTTGCGATCCGCTTCAAAAAATGAATCAAAAAGCATTCTGGGAATGATAAAAAAGGGGAACTTGCAATCAGCAGATATTGCACATATCATGTCATTCGTAAGGCAACAAGGCGGCATTGAATATGCTCAAGGCAAATCCGAAGCTTTGATTGATGAGGCCATACAGTTGCTGGATATATTTCCTGAATCAGTCTATAAAACTGCATTGACAGAATTTGCTCATTTCGTGATAGAAAGAGCATCGTGATTTCAGAATGATTTCATTTCATTCACATCAATCAATATATGCATGTCCCTTGATGCATTCTTGATGGCAATGAGAATATCCCTGAACATTTCCTTCCCTACTCTTGCTTCTAATGTGATGCTACTCAAGAATCTCTCCTGAAGATGATTTTGAGGATAGATCCATGCGTGAGCTTCATGCGCCTTCCCAAAGAGCATATCCTGCTTTTTCTTCAATGATGAAACCATCTTTTTCTGCATACCATCAATCAGCTTTTCAATTCCATGTTCGGTTGCGGAAACCGCTCCCTGCAATGATGAATCGATTGTTTCGGCATGTTCTGATATATTTCTTAATGAATATTGAACAGAAGAACGCAATTCATCCACCAATGCATCTGTTGCTGCATCATGTGCAAATCTTGCAGAAAGATCTTGTTCGATTTCATTCATGATGCGCATGAAAAAGTTCGGCTCAAGCTGGTGTTTTGACAGATATTTCGAAATTGATGGAATGAGTATGGTGACTGAATGTCTGCCATGCAATTGAGGCATCGAAATATTCAATGCGGAATATGCATGTTTCAATTGCGACATATATCCAAATTCACCGGGACCTACAATCATGCCAATTGTAGGGATAATTGAATCTTGAATGAGAGGTCTAAGCAAAACGGAAGGTGAGAATTTTTCAGGATGTAATTGAATCAGTTTGATGCACTCATCTTTTGACAAAATACCTTCGCCAAGTTTAACATTTCCGGTTTCATCTAAATCAATTTTATGTCTGCCCGAATCATCATGGTAAAATGCATTGATGATTCCGGCTTCGGCCTGAATCTTCATTCCTCTTTTCATCAATGATTCATTTGTCTCGAGAACCAATTGTTGCAATTCACCCGAATGTGAAATCTCATGCAATATTCTTTCTTTAAAAAATCCTTCTTTCAGAGCTATCGATGATGAAAAGAAAAGCAATCCGAATTCACCGCATCGCTCTTGCATATACTCGAGGAATGAATCAGACCATTTTTTTTCGGATTGATATAATGTGTTGATTTCTTGGATTATCTGCAGTCCATACTCTGAATTCGGCAAGTATTGTGAAATACTCTCTATCACAGAAGAAATCTCACTAGAAAATATTCTTTCAGAAATCGGAATATGTGTTTGAAGGAGTGCAATCTCATCGCAGTGAACGCTATGTACTGCGCTTGATTGATCTATCAGCGATGCAGTTCCTGCTTCAACTCCATCATGATCATTGTCTTCAATCCAAAAAATAGGAATAATCGACAATTCATCAGTGGAATGTGTTTCTGCAAGCGAAATGCAAGACATTGCTTTATACAGTGAATACAGTGGTCCGCCAAGAAAACCGGGTTGCTGACCCGTGATCATCGCTACAGCTTTTCCGGACAACAGTTGATTCAATCCATGTTGTTGTTTTTCATTGAGCGAGATATTCCTCATTGTTTTCTCAATGATGGAACCCGCACCGGGACCCAATTTCATGGCCCTTTCTTTCAGTAATTCAGGATTGACATTCACTTTTGATGAAGCGCTTTCAATGAAGAAAGGGTTCAGGCCGGGTACGGAATCAAGCGAAATTGTTTTCATGTTCACATTCCCGGCTGATCAAGATAAGAATCAAATACAGAGCTCTTCTTTTCACCATGCATGATCATATTCTCAACATATTTTCCAAGAATGTCAAATTCGAGATTCACTTGCGAATTCACGGTGAGTGAGCCAATGGTTGTCACAGCCAATGTATGCGGAATAATTGCCATCATGCATGTATTGTCCTTCACTCTTGCAACAGTCAGACTCACCCCATTGATACATATTGAGCCAACAGGTACTACATATTTTCTAAATTCATTTGGGAATGTGACCCATAATTGCCAACCACCACCGGATACATTCACAATGGATTGCACTCTTCCAACGCAATCAACATGTCCTTGCACTATATGTCCACCCAGGCGATCACTCAATTGCAATGCGCGTTCAAGATTTACCGAATCACCAACTTTTAGTGAACCAAGAGTTGTCTTGAGCAATGTTTCTTGCACGGTATCCACACGAAATTCATTTCCATGCACTGCGATCGCTGTTTGACATGCGCCATTTACTGAAATGGAATCATCAATCGCGAGATCACTCATGACGGTATTTCCGCGAATGGTCAAAGTCAAACCACTTCCTTTGGATTCGATTTTTGTTATCGCTCCAATTTCTTCAATCAAACCTGTGAACATAGCAAATGCCATTTGTGAATAAGGACATGCAAAATTACTGACTTTCCTTACAATTGAGCTCTCATGCCGAGATAGATCATGCGATTGTCGAGCATACCCCAAACGAGCGAGCCCTCGAAATATGGACTTCGAGGATTATCGGGTGAAATGACCACATGATTCTGAAGCGTATTCATGATATTCTCTGCACCGAGATATATATCAAATGCAGGAGTGCGCCAAGACAATTGAGCATTCAAGCGTATGAATGAAGGATATGTCTCATTCATGCGAAATTCCTCGGGATTTTCCGTAAGTGCAGGAAGTCTTCCCTCTCCATTCCACATGGTTGTGACATCGCATTGCAGTTGATCATTGAATAATGTTTGAGAAATCGTGAGCAATATTCTATGAGGACTCACCATGATTCTTCTTTGCATTCTTTGATCACTCATTTGCCACATGTCATTGTATCGCCAAGCAAGATTCATTTTGAAACCGGTCCAAGGCAATACTTGCATTTGAAGCATCAGTGAAGTTGCATAAGCCATTGAATCATTCACTATGCGAAGTGTGCGTGCGGAAGCATCAAGATCGGTATTCACTTGATTCAAAAATCTAGTTTGATAGAGTTCAGAATCGAATATAAAAGGCAATCCAAGAAATGTTGTGGAATAGGTGATGGAAGCTCCGTAATTCCATGCTTTTTCGGGATTCAATACGGAATCAATCATGATATTTCGATTATTCACGAATGAGGACATATTATCGGCAAAGATATTCGCCACGCGCATTCCGCTTCCGGCTGACATACGCATTTGCATATTTTCAATCGGCTCATATTTCACATGCATTCTTGGCGTAGTGATGAGTCCATAGAGATTGTGATAATCAATTCTCAGTCCGGTGACAATTGTTAATTGTTTACTCGGAGTAAATGTATTTTCCGCGAATATTCCGGGCACGGATTCGATGCGATCTCTATCCAATGACATAAAGTTTTCATCAAAAACATCATACATATATGATACGCCATACCACAATTTATGTTCATCGGCAATTTCCTTTACAGCAATTGCTTTAATGAATCCGCTTTGTTGAATTCCGGAATACTTTCTTATTCCAAATTCAGAATCCATTGAATGAAGAGATCCTGCCATTTGAATTGCGAATGATTCAGCAAATGGATTATCCAATTCGAGGAATCCGATTTTGGACATGAATTCAAATCGCTCGAGTGATGTATTGCTTTTGAACACATCATTCATGCCCTGAGATGCCGCGAAACCATTTGTCATACCACCACTATAATCATCATTGACATATCTTCCCATGAATTGATATTCGATATCATCCTGCATATATTCCATGCGAAAAGTTGCATTCATTTTATCAAATAATGGCATGTCGATATATCCATCATTATTGCCATCCATTTCTTGATTAAATGTACTGCCATGCACCATGAGCATGGCATGCAGACCTTTCACGGGTTCAAATGCTGAGGCGAGGTTCAACTCATAGCGTTGCATTTGATTGATATAGGCATTCACGAAAAATCTAGGAGACATGATGGGTTTGAGCATTTCGATATTGATAAGCCCTGCAACTCCTTCATATCCATTCATGACAGAAGCCGCACCTTTTGAAATACTAATTGATTCAAGAAATGCGCCGGGTATGAGATCCATTCCATATGGCAGGGCAAGACCTTTCAATCCCGGAATGGCTTCTTGCAATGTTTGGGTGTACATTCCTTTCAGGCCGAGCAGTTGAATAACCTTTGCTCCCGTTGCGGCATCTGCATAGGAAACTTCAACGGATGGACTTCGCTCGAAGGATTCAG